>OLOX01000467.1_pt1 | contig 42554 bp, 40 predicted proteins | sample 1672091 | NCBI WGS metagenome assembly OLOX01 (sample SAMEA3136644, study PRJEB25190) | human gut metagenome | reverse complement strand
GAAGAAAAGCACGGGCAATGCCGATTCGTTGTTTCTCGCCGCCGGAGAGGGTGTCTCCGAGTTCGCCTACTTCTGTGTCGTAACCTTTTGGAAGGCGTATGATGAAGTCGTGGATGGACGCTTTGCGGGCGGCTTCCATGATCTCCTCTCTTGTTGCGTCTGGCTTTCCGATCGCGATGTTGTTGGCTATGGAATCATGGAACAGGTGGGTCTCCTGCGTTACGTAGCTTTCCATGTCGCGGAGATGCTTTGTAGGAATCTTTCGCACATCTTCGCCGTCCACGTGGAGTGCGCCGGAATTCACATCCCAGAAACGCATCAGCAGTTTGAGAAGCGTGGATTTACCGGAGCCGCTCGCCCCGTGGATCCCCAGGATCTTCCCTGCCGGGATATCTAATGAATAATCATCTAATATCACTTCATTACCATAAGCGAACGTTACATGCTCCGCATCCGCACCAGAGAAGTGCTTCTCCTCCGGCGTCCACTCGCCCTCAACTTTCTCCACCTGCGGTTTCTCTTCAAGGATCGACAGCACTCTCTCCCCGCTCGCAAGCGTCTGGTTAAGGTTATTAGAAAGACTTGACAATGCCACAACCGGTCCAAAGGAGCCCATCATGGCGATCGTGCACGTCAGCACGCCGTCATATCCGATACTGCCCTGTCCATACAGGTTCAGCGTCAGGAACAGCATCCCAAAAGACGCGATCAGGATCACCAGATTCATCACCGACCTCTGGCTTCCTTCCATGTCACTCAGCTTCTTCTGCATCCCTGCAAGTCCGTCAGACCGCTTCTGCATCTCATCCGCACGTTTCGCGCCCTGCTGGTACTGGATCGTCTCGTCCAGACCACGCAGAGAATCCAGCACAAAACTGTTCAGTTCGCCAAATTCCGTACGGAATTTCATACCGCTGTCGCCGCCTCTTCTGCCGTTCCAGAGCGGTATCACTACACCCACGACCAGATACGCCGCCAGCGCAAACACACCTGCTGCCGGGTGATATCCGCCGATAAAAAGGATCATCACCAGCGAAGTCAGCACTGCGATCGCGATCGGTGAGATCGTATGCGCATAAAAAACTTCCAGAAGCTCAATATCTGTCGTGATAATAGAGATCAGATTTCCCTTATCACGCCCCTCATCCAATCGCCCCCTCTCTGTTCGAATACTCCTCCAGCACCCGCTGGCTCTCAAACAGCTGTGCATAATATCCATCCAGCTTCATCAGCTCCTCATACACACCCTGCTCTGCGAACTCGCCGTTTTTCATCATATAGATGCGATCCGCTTCGACAACATTCGCCAGTCTGTGCGAGATCAGGATCACCGTCTTCGTCTTTGCGAGCTCCCGGATGACTTCCATGATCATCTCTTCACTCTCGACATCAATATTGCTGGTCGCCTCGTCAAAAATATAAACCGGTGAATCATGCAGCAACGCTCTCGCAAGCCCAAGCCTCTGCTTCTGCCCGCCAGACAGGTTGCCCGCCTGTTCCTGAAGCTGTGTCTGCAAACCATCCTGCGTATCCAGAAACGCCATCAGGTTCATGCGCCCAAGCACCGCACGCATCTCCGCTTCCGTCGCGTCCGGCTTCGCCATCTTGAGGTTCTCTTCTACCGTTCCCTTGAACAGATAGCTGTTATGCCGCACCAGCGTCATGTTTTTCATCAGAGACGCTTCCCGGATATCCCCGATCGGAACTCCACCGATCGTCACGCTTCCGCTGAATCCGCGGTTTTTGCCGGACAAAATTTCCGCGATCGTACTCTTGCCGCAGCCTGACTCACCCGCCAGCGCCACAAAACTTCCCGCCGGGATCTCAAAAGAAACTCCTTTCAGGATCTCCCTGTCTTCCTCATACGAAAAATGCACATCCTCAAACTTCACCGCAAGCCCCGACTTCGCGCCAGATGCAGTCTTCCCAGCACCTTCACACAGCACAGATCCAGCCCTCGCGCCAGATTCACTCACAGCACTAGTTCCATGTGCAGCCGCATCCAGCTCCACACTTCCCGCTTCCGGCTCCGGAAGATCCAGGATCGCAAAAATCTTGTCACTTGTCGCCATACCATTCATCGCGATATGGAAAAAAGATCCCAGAAGCCTGAGCGGAATAAAGAACTCCGACGCAAGCAGCACGATCGTCACACATCCCGCGAAACCAAGCCGTCCCGCAAGAAACTCTGAAACCGCCACGATCATTCCGACCGCCGCGCCGCCATACGCCACGATATCCATCACACTTGTTGAATTCAGCTGCATGGTCAAAACCTTCATCGTGATCCGGCGGAACGTCTGCGCTTCCTCGTCCATCTCGACCGCTTTTTTGTCGTCCGCCTGGTAAATCTTGAGCGTCGTCAGCCCCTGCAGGTTTTCCAGGAAAGAATCGCCCAGTCCTGTGTAAATACTCCAGTATTTATTAAGAAGCTTTTTTGCGATCTTCTGCACTGCCACGATTGAAAGCGGGATCAGCGGCACGCAGATCAGAAGAACGACGCTCGCCTTCATGCTCACCCGGCAGAGCACCACAAACAGCGTCACCGGAGCCAATAAACTGTAAAAAAGCTGCGGCAGATACCGGCCGAAATATGTTTCTAGCTGCTCCACGCCTTCCGTACTCACCTGCATGACTTCTGAAGTCGAAGCCTGCTCGCGGTATGCCGGTCCGAGACGGAGCATTTTGTCGTAGATCTTCTGACGGAGGATTTTTTTGACATCCACGCTCGCCTTGTAGGAGGCTGCTGCCGCCTGTCTCTCACAGACAAAACGCACTGCGATGCAGACCAGAAGTACAAGGACCGTCCGCTGCATGATCGCTGCATCAGAAAGTCCGTACAGCACCCTCTCCAGAAGTTCCGCAATGGAAAAAACTGCTGTCATCTGTGCGATCAGGGCAAGCCACTGCCAGAAGACCTGAAATCCGATGTATTTTTTTGCGTGGGACAAAAGCCCCACAAGTCTTTTCTTTATCATATTTTTCTCCGCTATTCTTCCTCTGCTGTTGAAATCGGCCTCACCGTTTTCACTCTTACAAAGAAATATAATACGTGGCATACCCACACAATTGCAATACAGATCCTCCCGATTGGGACATTTTTCATGCACAGAAATCCGATCGCCATGACTACAGTTACGGTTCCTACGATACGAAGTTTCGTATCCATGGTCATTTCACGTTCTTTTACGAAGCTGTCCAGATGCTTCTGGTACAGCTTGGTACCCAGAAACCAGTTGTGCAGTTTCTCGGAACTTCTTGCAAAGCAGAATAGGGTTGCCATAGTTTTCTGTACATTAAGTTCCGCACGGATCCATTTTTGCTGATCTTTGTACCAGAGACAGCCCAGATCACTGTCCGGCTCCGGATCGATCTCAAGCTCAAACCAGCTTTTTTCTTCCCCGACATGAAGCCTGATATTCTGGGAAAAATCATGAAATTCCCGCGCGAACCTGCGGGGATACGTTTTTTCCATATAATAGATCCCCATCAAAAAAACATAGTCCCCGGGTGCATACCGATAACTCAGATCCGTATACCGCAAAACTCTCTCAAAAGTCTCTCCATAATTCACAAAATTGCAAACCTGCCGGACCGTCTCCTCGCTGACGATATGCTCCATACGACAGGCATCTTCCCGGGCGGTTTCACTTCCCACACCGACAAACTGCAGAAACTGTGCAAAAGTCTCATGCCGATATCCACACTCCGCCCCCGTGATCCGCCCAAGCTCCGTAAGGCAGACACTCGTCCCCTCCGGCGAAAGCTCAACATAACCATGGCGTTTCATCTGACGAAGATAATAGGAAAGCTCCTTCTCCGAGATCTTCAACACCTCACTGATATCCCCAACCCCAAGACAAGACCGCCTCTGTGCCATATGGCACAGCTCCTCCAAAATATCCTCCTCAATCTCCCTACGAGAAGAAGGCATCCCAACCCCAATCCCCGCAGAAACCACCCTCTCCCCACGTCCAGAATTATAAACAGCCATCATCAAACCTCCTCATGCACATCCCCCTTATGTACGTCTTATAAAACTTTCGTTAGTCATTTCTAATTATAATCACCCCACCCACCCCCGTCAACAGCCCTCCAACGCAACTACCACCTCATCCTAAACGCCAGCGCTTTTCGCGCCCAGCGAAACAGCCCTCCGCGTGGTCAGGAGGGGAGCGCGAGGGGAGAACGACCTTCGCAACTATGAGTGCCCTCCCCTCGCAAAGTCTTGCAAGACTCCATAATATATCGTATATTATAATTAACACACAAAACTCGCCCGCCAGCGGCGGGCGAAAGGAGATCCTACTATGATAGACGTAAACAGCATCAGCACCCACTGCACCCGTACCGAATTCGTCGGCACCACCGTCCTCGACACCATCGGCCTCGTCATCTCCGGCATAGATGACACCTTACTATCCACCATGAACATCAGCACCAAATACCACACCCTCGGTCTCTTCAGCTCCCGGACCGGAGCCGCCGGTCAGATCACCGCAATAGACGACGCAGTCAAAGCCACCAACACCGAAGTCCTCTCCATCGAATTTCCAAGAGACACCAAGGGCTGGGGCGGACACGGCAACTACATCGTGATCGGCGGTAACGATGTTTCCGATGTACGCCATGCGATCGAACTCGCACTTGAACTCACGAAAAAAAATGCCGGAGAGCTGTACATCAGCGACTCCGGACATCTTGAATTTACATTTTCCGCCAGCGCAGGCGCAGCCCTGCAAAAAGCTTTCCACGCTGTACCGGGACAGGCTTTCGGCTTCATGGCAGGATCCCCTGCTGCGATCGGCCTCGTCATGGCTGACACCGCAATGAAAGCTTCCGCCGTCAACATCGCCTGCTACATGACCCCAAGCATCGGCACCAGCCACTCCAATGAGGTCATCCTCGGTATCTCCGGCGATGCCAGTGCTGTCAAAGCCGCCGTCCTCGAAGCCCGCCAGGTCGGCCTCGAACTCCTCATCGGCATGGGCAGCTACCCCGAAATCCCCGGTACACCGTACCTGTAAATCAAAAAAGCCCGCGCCCCACACCACTCATCCAACCGACAAGTGGTCCTGGGGTACAGGCTTTTTATTATATTCATTAATAATTGAATTTAGTTAAGCTGGTAAACATCTGCATACTGCAGTCCGAAGCTCAGTGCCTCGCTGTGGCTGCTGCAGTAGATATCTACGTGTCCGTATGGAGTTCCAAGGTCTTCTACAGTGTAAACGTTGCCGTTGATGAGAAGTTTGGTTCCGAACGGTACGCCTGCCATGGCTACGGTACGTCCTGCTACCGGCATGGTTCCGCTGGCTGTTGCGTTTCCTGCTGTTCCGCAGCAGATCGCACAGTTACAGTAAGCAGTCAGCTTGAAGTTTCCAAGGTAAGTTCCCTGACTGGAGTCAGAAGAAGAACTGCTGTCGCTGGAAGATGTATCGCTGCTGTCAGAAGAACTGTCAGAGCTTGTATCCTCGCTGGAATCATCACTGGAAGTATCCTCTGTTTCACCTGTATACTGGCTGTCATCATCGATAGTTCCTGCATTATCATCCTCAGAATAATCATCGGAGCTGTCAGAAGAACTATCCTCTATGTAGGAATCATCACTCTCATCATAGGACTCGTCCTCAGAGTAATCCTCGTCACTGGATGCATCCTCGCTGTAATCAGAAGAATCCTCCTCATTTGCAGCTTCTGCTGCCGCTGCCTCGGCTGCTGCCTGAGCCGCTGCTTCCTCAGCTGCACGCTCCTGCTCAGCCTGCTCCATCAGGACTGCGATATCATTGTCTGCGTTGTTGACCTCTGCCATCAGAGCATTCGCTTCTTCCTGACTTGCGCTGATCTGATTTACATAGGAGCTGATGTTGTCGCTTGTTGTAGCAACAAGGTTCTGAACCTCCTGCTGCTTGGAGCCTTTCTCCGCGAGCATAGTATTGATGGAAGCAGATTCCTCCTCGATCTTCTGCTGCTGATCGGCGATATTCTGCTGTGTTGCCTCGTATTTCTCAAGCATGTTTCTGTCGTATTTGGACAGTTCGGAAATGTTATTTGCCTGATTCAGGAGCTCGGAAAGACTTCCGGCTGAGATCAGTGCCTCAAACATGGTTGTGCCGCCGTGCTCATATATGTACTGGATACGGTCGGACATTGCTTCCTTCTGCTTGATGGCTGCCTTCTTCGCACTGGCGAGTGCAACCTTGACTTTGTTTAACTCGTCCTCTTTCTCAGCGGCCTGTGTGCTTAACTGGGAAATGCTCTCTGTCAGTTCATTATATTGTGAATTCAGTTCTGACAGGTAGGATTCGAGTTCCTGTTTCTTGCTCTCCAGGCCACTGATGTTTGCCTGTGCCTGGTCAAGTCCTGCCTGCGCTTCCTGCTTCTGAGCCTGTGCTGCGGCTATCTGATCTTCTGTAGAAGCGAATACGGTTGTTCCCATAGAAGCAGTCATTGCACATGTTATCAGCAGTGAAAGAACTTTCTTACTTTTCATATAAACACCTCATAACTTTTTTGTATCCTTAGTATAACACATTTTTTCATAAAATCAACACTTTTATTTAATTTTTGTAACATTCATGTAACATTTCAAATAAAAATCCCCGATTTTACCGCATATCCACTATATCTGTTACAAAAAAATTACGCCACAAAACCAGCCCGCCACTTTCTCCGCAACATCACACCAGCAGATCTGTCATCAATTCTGCACAAAAAGCCAGCCCGCCGGGATCCCTCCCAACAGGCTGGCACAACTAACATATATTTATTCCGCCGCAGCTTCCTCCAGTTCCTCTCCGTCTTCCGTATCCAGAAGTTCCTGATATTTCTCCAGGATCAGAGACTGGATATGGTCTCTTGTCTGCGAATTGATCGGATGTGCGATATCACGGTATTCTCCGTCACTTGCCTTGCGGCTCGGCATTGCGATGAACAATCCCTTCTCTCCCTCGATCACCTTGATATCATGTACTACAAATTCATCATCTATTGTGATCGAAACGACCGCTTTCATCTTTCCTTCTTTTGCAATCTTTCTCACACGTACATCTGTAATATTCATTTGTTTGCTGCCCCTTTCATTTTTCATACGCACCGTTATTCTTCTTATTTATATAGTGCATTTATAATGCGTATCTTGCATTCTTTTCGACAACGATCCTGATCCTGCCATCGTCACCGGTGTAACAGGAATCTGCCTTGATCGTATCGCGGCTCTCAACGATACAGTTCTCGATCCGGACATTGTCGCCCAGATAAACATCATTGAGGATCACGGAATTCCTGATCACACAGTTGTTGCCTACGTAAACATCCTTGAACAGCACAGAATTCTCAACTGTACCGTTGATGATGCATCCGCTCGCAACAAGACTGTTCTTTACGACTGCTCCCGGATTGTACTTCGCCGGCGGAAGGTCGTCGATCTTGGTCTTGATCGCCGGTTCCTGTTTGAAGAAGTAATTCCGGATCTCCGGCTGCAGAAATGCTATATTGGTTCGATAATATGCTTCCGCAGTAGAAATATTGCTCCAGTATGTATCTATCTTATAGCCGTAAATTCGTTTGAGGTTTTTGTAACGGATAAGGATATCGTTTACAAAATCATGTCTGCCTTCCTGGGCAGCGCGCTCCAGAAGCTCGATCAGCTGGCGGCGCCTGATGACATAAATACCGGTAGAGATCGTATTGTAATTGGATACGATCGGTTTCTCTTCGAATTCTTCGATCCTGCAGTCATCATTCATGCGGACCACGCCGAAACGCTCTACTTCACTCTGGTCCTTACATGTCGTACATACAACGGTGATGTCTGCACGTTTCGAAATATGGAAATCCAGAACCTTGTTGTAATCCATCTTGTAGACGCAGTCGCCGGATGCGATCACGACATACGGCTCATGGCTTTTCTTGAGGAAATCAATGTTCTGGTAAATTGCATCTGCTGTTCCCTGATACCACAGGCTGTTGTCCTTGGTGATCGTAGGGGGAAATACAAAAAGTCCTCCCTGCTTACGGCCGAAGTCCCACCATTTGGAGGAACTTAAGTGTTCGTTGAGGGATCTTGCGTTGTACTGGGTCAGTACGGCAACTTTCTGTATGTGTGAATTTGCCATATTGCTCAGCGCGAAATCTATACTGCGGTAACTTCCGGCTACCGGCATTGCTGCGATTGCTCTCTTGTCCGACAATTCCCGCATACGGCTGTTGTTGCCGCCTGCAAGGATAATCCCGATTGCCTTCATGACTGCTCACCATCCTTTGCTTTGATAATCTGTCCACTCTCAAGAATTCCGTTCGGATAGTCCTCCACCGTCGTAACTCCTGAAATTGCAGTGTTTCTTCCTATCTTAACATTGTCCGGTATGACGCTCTGCTCTCCGATCGTAGCAAGTCCGAACGCATAAACTGCAGGCTTGAGGACGTTCTTCGCCTCTTCTCCGCATCCAATGATAACGTTATCGCCAACGGTAACATCCTCTGCCAGGATCGCCTTGTCCAGAACGGAGTTCTCTCCTATTACAGTGTTCCTCATAATGATGGAATCCTTCACAACCGTTCCCTTGCCGATCACGACATTCGGTCCGATGACGGAATGATAGACCTCACCGTAGATCTCCGTGCCCTCGCCGATCAGACAGCAGTCTGTCACTGCATCCGCTGCGATATACTGAGGCGGGATAATATCTCCCTTGGTATAGATCCGCCAGTATTCTTCATAAAGATTGAACTCCGGAACAATGTCGATCAGTTCCATATTGGCTTCCCAATAAGATCCCAGAGTTCCAACGTCCTTCCAGTATCCACTGTATTCGTAGGCAAAAAGTCTCTGCCCCTTGTCCTTACAATAAGGAAGAATATGCTTGCCAAAGTCACAGTTGCTCTGTGCCTTGAGTGCGATCAGAGCCTCCTTCAGCACAGGCCAGCTGAATATGTAAATTCCCATAGAAGCCAGATTGCTGCTCGGCTTCTCCGGTTTCTCCTCGAATTCCTTCACACGTCCTGTCTCGTCAGTCACCATGATGCCGAAACGGCTTGCTTCCTCCATCGGGACAGGCATACATGCAATTGTGATATCCGCTTTGTTTGCCTTGTGGAAATTCAGCATGATCTCATAGTCCATCTTGTAGATGTGGTCGCCGGAAAGGATCAGCACATAATCCGGATTATACTGCTCCATGTAATCGAGATTCTGGAAGATCGCATTTGCTGTTCCGGTGTACCATTCGCTGTTGTCGCTCCTCTCATATGGAGGCAATACGGTCACACCGCCCTCATTCCTGTCCAGATCCCACGGGATTCCGATTCCGATATGTGTATTCAGACGCAATGGCTGATACTGCGTCAGAACGCCCACTGTGTCAATGCCTGAATTAATACAGTTACTCAGCGGAAAATCAATGATACGATATTTTCCCCCAAAGGCGACCGCTGGTTTCGCTACCTTAGCTGTCAATACTCCAAGTCTGCTGCCCTGACCGCCAGCCAGCAGCATAGCGATCATCTCTTTCTTAATCATGCACTCACCTCTTGTTTTTATGATTTCTTAATTATATCATACTCGTCTGGATTAGTGAACATTATTTACAATTTTTTTGTGCAAACTTTATGTTTTTTATATTTATTGCACACGTTTTTTGTATTACGGAAAAACGTTGCATTGCTTTTTATGTAAGTTTTGCACAATTTTTTGACATTTTATTGTGTATTTTTTCATCTATCAAACTTAGACTTTTCATTTCCACCCTCAAGAGGTATAATATTAGCGTAACTGTTTCGTATTTTCACAGTTAATAAATTAAGGAGATTATCATTATGTATCAGATAGACTTTCATAAACCGATCGCCATCCATTTCATTGGTATTGGCGGAATCAGCATGAGCGGACTCGCTGAGGTCCTTCTGGAAGAGGGATTCACCATCTCCGGCTCCGACGCAAAAAAAAGCCCGCTGACCACTCTTCTCGAGGAAAAAGGGGCTACCCTCTACTACGGACAGCGTGCTTCCAACATCAAGGACTCTGTTGACGTTGTTGTCTACACAGCAGCCATCCATCCGGACAACCCGGAATTCGCCTGTGCAAAGGAGAAAGGCATCCCGATGCTCACCAGAGCGCAGCTTCTCGGACAGATCATGCGCAACTACGACACCCCGATCGCAGTATCCGGAACTCATGGCAAGACTACCACAACTTCCATGATCTCCCACATCCTGCTCAAGGGTAAATGCGACCCGACCATCAGTGTCGGCGGTATCCTTCCGGCGATCGGCGGAAATATCCGTGTCGGCCAGTCAGAGACTTTCCTCACCGAAGCCTGCGAGTACACCAACAGCTTCCTGAGCTTTTTCCCGAAGATCAGCATCATCCTGAACATGGATGCGGATCATCTGGATTTCTTCAAGGATATTGATGACATCCGTCATTCTTTCCGTAAGTTTGCAGAACTTCTTCCGGCAGACGGCGCGCTGATCATCAACGCAGATACTCCGAAATACGATGAGATCGCGAAGGATCTTCCATGCAAAGTCATTACCTACAGCCTTGAGAAGGAAGCCGACTACACAGCTGACAATATCACATACGATGAATTCGGACATGCTACTTTCCGTGTGCTCCATAACGGTGAGCCGATCGGAACCTGCACTCTCCGTGTTCCAGGAATCCACAATGTTTCCAATGCGCTGGCATCCATCGCCTGTGGACAGCTTCTGGAGCTTTCCAACGAAGTGATCTTTGAGGGACTTAAGGACTTCACAGGAACAGACCGCCGTTTCCAGTACAAGGGACAGATCGGCGGCGTTACGATCATCGATGATTATGCACATCATCCGACAGAGATCGAGGCAACTCTCCACGCAGCGAAGAATTATCCACACAAAAAGATCTGGTGTGTTTTCCAGCCGCATACTTATACACGTACCAAGGCTCTGCTTCCGGAATTTGCCAAAGCTCTTTCCCTGGCAGATCATGTCGTTCTTGCTGATATTTATGCAGCCAGAGAGACTGACAACCTCGGAATTTCCTCCGCAAACCTGCAGGAACTGATCGCCCAGAACGGTACTCCGTGCGAATATTTCCCGACTTTCGACGAAATCGAGAACTTTTTGCTTGAAAATTGTACACAGGGTGACCTGTTGATAACTATGGGGGCCGGAGACGTTGTAAATATTGGAGAACAGCTCCTTGGCAAGTAAGTTATCCACATTATCCACATGCTTATACACATTTTGGACGGTGTATAGCATGTGGATTTTTATTGCCATAGAGTGTTTACATAAGTGTATGTGGAAACCTGCAAAAATGCGCTGATTTGCACGTTTTATCGACATTTATCGTGGTTGCAGATAATTTTATCCTGATTTCACTTTCCACATTATCCACATTATCCACATTTTAGTGTGGAAATCTTTTACCGAAAAATACCCTATTCTCTTTTGAAAAAGGTTGTGCTATAATCCAATTGTTCCAAACTGCCGCTGTTTCTGCGGCATTTAACCGGAATTTTTTCTTGGAAAGTGAGCGATATTTCATGGCAATGATCACCTTACAAAACTCCTCCATGACGGAGGTCACGGTCTTATCGAACACATTTATCGACAATTATATGCCGGAGGCAAACGGGGAATTCGTCAAAGTATATATCTATCTTCTGCGTTCACTCTCCAATGCTCCGGTTTCTTTCAGTCTGGAGCAGATGGCGGACCGTCTGCTGTGCACAGAGAGGGACATCCTCCGTGCGCTGAAATACTGGGCAAAGCAGGAGCTCCTTGTCCTTGATTTCACAGACAGTGATAAACTCTGCGGGATTGCACTGCTCTCTCCGGATAAGCATACGGAGACTGCTTCTTCTGTCTCTGCTTCTGTGGAGACCGTTTCCACCGTAGAACAGCCGGCTGTTCAGGCTGCATCAGCTCCTTCCGCCACTGCGGAGCCTTCTGTTACCACTGGCAAAGCTTCTTCTGATAAGAAGCAGGAACTGACCCCTGAGCGTATCCGCGAGCTGAAGCAGAATGAGGAGATCATCCAGATCCTTTATATCGCAGAACAGTACCTCGGCAAGACGCTCTCCCCTACGGAGAGCCAGAAGCTGCTCTTCTTTTATGACGGGCTTGGCTTAAGCGCGGATCTGATCGAGTATCTTCTTGAATACTGCGTCAGCCACAACCACAAGAGCATCCGTTACATTGAGAAGGTTGCCATTGCCTGGGCTGAGGAAGGCATCACTACTGTCGAGCAGGCGAAGCGTTCCAATTCACGTTATAATAAGGAATATTTTACGATCCTCAAGGCGCTGGGGATCACGAACCGTAACCCGGTTGAGACAGAGATCACGCTTATGGATACCTGGCTCAAGACTTATTGTTTTTCCATGGAGATCATCCAGGAGGCATGTAACCGTACCGTTCTCCAGACCGGACAGGCAAGTTTCCAGTATACGGACAAAATCCTCGAGGGCTGGAAGAAGAAAGAAGTCAAAACTCTGGACGACATCCGTTCTCTGGACGATGAGCACCAGAAGCGCCGCCAGAGCAGGAAGGCTGCCGCCAGGAAACCGGCCGCACCTGCTTCCAATAACCGTTTTAACAATTTCGAACAGAGAGAATATGATTTCAGCGAATATGAGAAGCATCTGCTGAATCAGTAAGCTTTCTGCTTTTACACATAAGGAGGAAAGCGTGGCTTTACAGAATTTTCAATATGATACCATCATGAGAGAATATAGCCGCCGTCAGTCAGAGGTCCAGCGTGCCCTCGAGGAGCGGCGCAAAGAAGCGTATACACGAGTTCCCAGACTCCTGGAGATCGACCAGGAAATCGCATCTTTGAGTGCCCGCAAGGCCCGTGCATTGCTTCTCGGACAGCCGGCTTCCATCGAGGAACTGCGCGAGGAGGTTGCTGCGCTTGCCAATGAGCGGATCTCTCTTCTCAAGGCAAACGGGTTTCCTGCGGATTACCTGAAACCGCATTATTTCTGCCGTGAATGTCAGGATACGGGATATACTGACGGCCACCGCAAATGCGCCTGTTTCAAAAAAGCAGAGATCGAGCTTCTTTATACACAGTCAAATCTTACAGAGATTCTCAAAAAAGAAAACTTTGAGCACTTTTCTTTTGACTGGTATTCTGATACAATAAAAAATGAAGCAACAGGATTAACTGCCCGCCAGACAGCACAGCGGGCTTACGATACCGCCTGGAACTTTGTGCAGGATTTTGACTCCCGCTTCCAGAATCTGTTTTTCTATGGCAGCACCGGTGTAGGCAAGACTTTTCTTTCCCACTGTATCGCCAATGCGCTTCTGGAGAGTTCTCACTGTGTTTTGTATTTTTCTGCGTTTGATCTGTTTGACAGCATGGCTCAGACAGCTTTTTCCAGAAGATCCGAAACCGACCCCGGCGAAAATTTTATCCTGGACTGTGATCTACTGATCATTGATGATCTGGGTACGGAGCTGACCAACAGCTTTGTGTCCTCGCAGTTATTTTTGTGCATCAACGAGCGTATTGCCCGGCGTAAATCCACGGTCATTTCAACGAATCTGACACTTGAGGATTTCTCAGCCACGTATTCCGAGAGAACTTTTTCCCGGATCGCGAGCAACTATCAGATGTTGAAACTGATCGGCAAAGACATCCGAATACAGAAAATATTTTTAGGAGGAAAATAAAGATGGCACAGTTAAACAACAAGGAACTGACTACACTTCCAGTAGGAAGACTGGGACTCATCCCTCTGGAAAGCTGTCGTCCCCTTGGCGAAAAGGTCAATGAATGGCTTGTTAAATGGAGAAACGAAAGAGACCACGCAGAAATGCAGTCCTTCGCATTTGAAGGATATCAGCGCGATTCTTACATTGTCGATGTCAAAACTCCTCGTTTTGGCTCCGGTGAAGGTAAGGGTGAGGTCAATGAATCTGTCCGTGGTGATGATATCTATCTTATGGTAGATGTAACCAACTACAGCCTGACTTACCGTATCAGCGGATTCACCAACCTGATGTCTCCGGACGACCATTTTCAGGATCTGAAACGTGTGATCGCAGCGATCGGCGGCAAAGCACGCCGTGTCAATGTCATCATGCCGTACCTTTATGAGAGCCGCCAGAGCAAACGTACTGGCCGTGAATCTCTGGACTGTGCATCTGCACTCCAGGAACTGACCGGAATGGGCGTAGAGAACATCATCACTTTTGACGCACATGATGCGCGTGTACAGAATGCTACTCCGCTTCATGGTTTTGAGACCATCCAGCCGGCTTATCAATTCATTAAGGCTCTTCTTAAGAACGAAGAGGGACTTCATATCGACAATGACCATTTCATGATCATCAGCCCGGATGAAGGAAGTATGAGAAGAGCGATCTACCTTGCCAACGTCCTCGGTGTTGACATGGGTATGTACTACCGCAGACTGGACTACACCCGCAAGGTGAACGGCCGTCATCCGATCGCAGCTTACGAGTTTCTTGGACCGAAGCTCGAGGGCAAGGACGTTATCCTGATCGACGATATGATCTCCTCCGGATACAGTATCCTTGAGATTGCATCTCTCCTCAAGAAACGTGGTGCAGGCAGGATCTATATCTGCACAACCTTCGGCTTCTTTACAGATGGACTTGAGAAGTTTGACGATGCTGCAAGAAACGGAATCTTTGATAAGCTTCTGACCACCAACCTGATCTATCAGACTCCGGAACTTCTTGCGAAGCCATACTACATCAGCTGTGATATGAGTAAGTATATCGCCCTGATCATCGACACTCTGAACCATGATATGTCTGTCAGCCACCTGCTGAACCCGGCAGACAGGATCAAGCGCTGCGTGTCCAATTATATGGCTCAGTATGATGAGAAATAAATCGCATATCTGGGAGTAAATCTGTCTTCTATTCTGATTACATTTTTTTCTTCCATACTAAATACCCCGCGGGGAGGATGTTCTTGCATCTTCTCTGCGGGGTATTTGAATATTATGGGTATATTAATTCTGGTCTTCTGCCAGTTCAGGATCGTTCTGTCCTGCAAGCTTCTGGATCGTGGACATTGCCAGATTCAGAGAATCTATCTCTATTTCTTCCGCGATCGGAAGATATGTATAGTCTTCGATCTCCTGATATTCTTCCATCAGATTTGACAGGCTGGTCTCTTTTTCTTTGATTTCTTCATCAAGATCTTCTTTGCCGGACTGCAGGCGGTCCTGACGGGCAAGGAAGCGTTTCCTGAGCCGTCTGCGCTTCTCAAGCTCACGGATGGTCTTCATGTTAAAAAATCCTTCCAGCAGCAACAGACAGATTCCTGCGGCGGCAGCTACAAGCGCCAGAAGCACTTCCTTGAAGTGTATCCCCATGATGAGCGCTCCTGCCAGAAATAGAATAAACGTAAGGCCAAGCCCTGCTGTCTGCAGCTGGTTCTTACGCTCCAGCTGATCGATCCGTTCTTCCGTGATCCCCTCGCTGTGGCCTCCGTTCAGTTTGCGCAGGGAATCCTCCTGTGCACGCATCTCGATCCTCTGTTCTTCCAGATCATGAAGTTCTATATTCTTGCGGTCAATGGCGTTGCGGATCTTCTGTTTCTCTGTCTGATCGTCCTTCCTGCGGCGTTCCACCTGTACCTGGTAGCCCTTGCGAGACATCTTGAGCATCTGTAAGATGCGTCCCAGGTCCTTCTGCTCTGCATCCTGCATGACTCTTCCATTCACAAGTACAGATGCGTTCAGAAGGGCCTGCAGGCCGTGGTAGAGGGCTTTGTCCTGTACGACAGGTCTGCGGCCATTGTCCGGGAACTGCTCGATATAATCTCCGATCAGGGTTCCCTTATATTGCTCATGAAGTTTCTCAAGATCATATGCCGGGCGGGATTCGTCCAAAACTTCCACGATATTTCCCATGGATTTGAGCCGTTCTGCAAGAAGAAGGCTTCCCGGCGAGCGGGTTCCCTGTATGATCACGCGGTAGATATTCTTGCCGCCGCGTTTCATGATCTCATTACGCAGCATTTCCTCAAGCGTATGCTGGGTAGATCCTTCTCTGACTGTCAGAAGAAGATTCTGATAAGAGCGGCTGGCGAATGGCACGAAACGTGTCCTTACTTTGCCCTCATCGTAAGTACCCTCTATATATCCATGTTCTCCCAGATCATTGCGGTCGATCGGCTCGAGAGCGCCAGAATACAGCATCCAGTCCTTTAATGGAGCCTGCTGCTGACACCTGTGTCCAAGTGCGACATAGTCAAATCCACCCTCTGCCATCTTACGGAAATCCATCGGGATATGTTCTTCGTCTCCGCCATGGGCCATCAGAACATGAAAACCTCTCTTGTCGGATTTCTTCCAGTCATCATAGAGTGCTTCGTGGATCTCTTTATGTTCGTAACTTAAGCCATACACATAGATGTTTTTGTCCGGGATCTCGATGCAGGTACGGGATTCTTCGTCAAAAAGCGATACATTCTCATTCCATTTGAATGTCCGGTAGAAAGAATCCTCCTTCATGTAGTCGTTGTCTCCTGCCATGAGAAAGATCCGGGTCTGGCTGATCGTGGCAAAAAGATCATTTATCTCTCTCAGTTCGCTTATAAGAGGCTGGCGATGAAAGAGATCTCCGGCTATAAATAGCAAATCCACCGGGCTCTTGCGTATTGTCACAATCACCCGGCGGAATGTCTCCCAGATTTCTTCTTCCCGCTCGCGACTCCACGGGCAGCCCCGATCCGGCACTGCCCCAAGGTGCACATCTGCAAGATGAATAAATCTTATCATTTATTTATTACTCCTTATAAATCACAGTTATTTACAGTTCTCGGGAACGGGATCACGTCACGGATGTTGCCCATTCCTGTCAGATACATTACGCAGCGTTCAAAGCCAAGTCCGTATCCGGAATGACGGGTAGAACCATATTTACGAAGATCCATGTAGAACTGGTAATCCTCGGCTTTGAGTCCGAGTTCATCCATACGGGATTTCAGTTTCTCGTAGTCGTCCTCTCTCTGGCTTCCTCCGATGATTTCTCCGATTCCAGGAACAAGGCAGTCCATAGCTGCAACGGTCTTGCCGTCGTCATTCAGTTTCATGTAGAATGCTTTGATCTCCTTCGGATAATCTGTAACGAATACAGGTTTCTTAAAGATCTGCTCTGTCAGATAGCGCTCATGCTCTGTCTGAAGGTCGCATCCCCAGAATACTTTGTAATCGAATTTGTCGTTGTTTTTCTCAAGAAGCTCGATCGCCTCTGTGTAGGTTACATGACCGAATTCGGAATTTACTACGTGGTTCAGACGGTCCAGAAGTCCCTTGTCGATGAAGGAATTGAAGAAGTTCATTTCTTCCGGAGCGTTCTCAAGTACATAACGGATCACGTATTTGAGCATTGCTTCTGCGAGATCCATGTTGTCGTTGAGGTCTGCAAATGCACACTCTGGCTCGATCATCCAGAACTCAGCGGCATGACGTGTGGTGTTGGAGTTCTCTGCACGGAAGGTCGGTCCGAAGGTGTAGATGTTACGGAATGCCTGTGCATAAGTCTCGCCGTTGAGCTGTCCGCTTACGGTGAGGTTTGTCTCCTTACCAAAGAAGTCCTTGCTGTAGTCTACAGTTCCGTCCTCGTTCAGCGGCGGGTTCTTCATATCCAGTGTGGTTACCTGGAACATCTCTCCTGCGCCCTCACAGTCGCTTCCTGTGATCAGTGGTGTATGAACGTAAACAAATCCTCTCTCCTGGAAGAATTTGTGGATCGCATAAGCGCACAGGGAACGTACACGGAATACGGCCTGGAAAGTATTGGTTCTCGGTCTTAAGTGTGTCATGGTTCTTAAGTATTCAAGAGTATGACGTTTCTTCTGAAGCGGGTAATCCGGTGCGGATGCGCCCTCTACCTGTACTTCCTCTGCCTGGATTTCAAACGGCTGCTTTGCTTCCGGTGTCGGAACGAGGGTTCCTTTGACGATGATGGCAGCACCTACGTTTAATTTGCTGATCTCAGCAAAGTTCTCCATGGTGTCGTGATATACGATCTGAAGTGTCTCGAAATAGGTTCCGTCATGAAGGACGATGAATCCAAATGCCTTGGAACCACGGACGCTGCGGACCCAGCCTCCTACTGTCACTTCCTGGTTCATATATTGTTCTCTGTTTTTGTAAATTTCTCTTACAGTTGTAAGCTTCATAATCTGTTTCCTCTCTGTCTTTCATTTCTCATCCAATTGATTTCTAGTATAGACTATTCGTCTCATTCCTGCAAGGTGTAAATATGGAAGATTGGAGGATTTTCCTCCATATCGTTACTGTTCCAAGAGAAGAGTATCTGTAAGTTTATATCCATCTGTCATATCGTAGGAACTGATGCCGTTTTCTGTAACAAGATAAAAAGTATCTGAAATATAAATGCCTCTCATGGTGCGGTATTCCGTATTGGTGAGTGCATCGTCAAACAAACCGCTCTGTGTGATGTTCAGGTATGCGCCCGGAACAAAACCGTCTTCTTCGCTGTAGGAAAGGAGTCCGTAGTAATACTGCTCTTCTGTGTGGTAGTAGTCTCCTGTGCCGCTGTTCTTATACAGCCCGTAGGCAAAACCGAAGAGGTTTTTGTCCGGGGATGCCAGGATCGCGCGGTAATTGGAAAGTGCATCACAAATGGACACGTTCTTGAGGACAATGCGGTCGATCTCTTTGACATCGGAAGGATCTGTGATGTCGAACATGGAGCATTTCAGCCCTTCGATGCTGCCTGTGTCGGGATCTGTCTCCCAGCCGATACCGAGCAGTTTGTTTTCTCCGTAGAAATGAAGGTATTCGGAGAAGCCGGTGATCTCAAGTTCGCCGATGATCTTCGGTTTCGTCGGGTCAGAAAGATCTGCTGAAAACAGCGGGTCTGTGTTTCTGTAGGTGACAAAATATCCGGTATCTCCCATGAAGCGGGCAGACTTGATCTCTTCGTTATCGGCAAGGTTCTCGATCTTGCCGATGGTTTTCATGTCTGCATCGAGGATATAAAGTCCGTTGGTTCTGGTATATTCGCTGTAATCTTTGTTCCAGCCTGCGGTTGTTGTGACCAGACGGAGGTTTCCGTTATACTCATCCATGGAAAAGCTGTTGTTGAGTTCTCCGGATACGGAACCGGTGCTTCCTTCTGTAAAAAAGCCATCCTCATAACCGATGCGGACGATCTCCGTGCGCGGTTTCGTGTCGGATGCGGTCCAGTCAGAAACGGCAGAATAGATATTGGATTCGCTTACGTAAAAAGTCTCTGCACCGCTGACAACTGCCATGCTGTCTGTGATCTGGTCCGGGTTCTCATCGGAGACGGAGGATGCTACCAGATAGTTTTTGCCGTCGTAGGTGTAATCTGTTGTTTCTTCGGCTGCCGGCAGGTAAATGTGGTCGTATGCGATATACTCGTCATCGATCCGCGGAATGTATTTTACTTTTGCATCGACCCCGTCTGTGGTGTCCGGAGAGTAGGAAGTAAAGAGATAAAGATTCCCGCCGTTTCTTCTGGAAGAAAGGTATGTGCCATCCTGCTGGCAGGTTCCTGTCTGTTTCGGATTCTCGCGGTCGGAAATGTCGTAGGTGTCGACGGAGACCGTTGTCACCGGGACGCTGTAGCTGGCGCGGACGGTGTTGGTGTCTGTGTTATCTTTTTTGCTGTCGCTGTTATCCTGCGCGTCGGTTCCCTGGTCGCTGCTGTCAGATGAAGAAAGGTTTATCTCTCCTTTATAAGTAATATATGTCTCCTGCTGGCGGATCACCTGGAGGCTGTCGCCATTTAAGTACATTTCCATATAATCAGCATTACGGTCGCCGGAGATCTCGCTGACCAGTTTCATGGAAGCGGCATCTACGATACGGATATCGCCCCTGCTGTTCATTGCATAGATGTAGGTCCCGTCTGTCTTGACAATGTCTGCCTCGTCGACGTTTTCTTCCTGTGTGTTGGTTGTTGAATGGTCAACAGATTCCTGTGATTCATCATAGGTAAAACCTGTGTCAATATCAGACGGATACATTGCCGCAGAAGAATCCTCCGTGGCAACAGCATCTGCGGTGCTTTCTTCGATCGTATCCACTGTAGAATATTCTACAATACCGCGCGCGCCATCTGCGGCGTTCCAGTTGTTGTTGTCACTCTGCCATTTGTGCAGGATCTCATATAAAGATTCATAGCTCTCAGCATGTGCGAGACCTGTGATTGGAGGTGTGGCGATTTTTCCCTTACCATTAGCCTTGCTGTCCTGCTGTCCGGTGCCTGGTGTATCTGTTTTATCTGATGCATCCGCAGTCTTCGATTCATCCGCTGTATCTGACACATCTGTTGTTTCTGTTACATTTGATGTATCCGATTTCAAGGCTGCCTCATCTGCCTGTAATCCATCCCCCTGTTCTACGCTTTCCTGACCCTCATCTGCGCTCGCAGTTTCTTCCTGTGCAGCCTGCTTCTTCGTTTCCGGGTCTTTCATGATCCTCGGAGCAACTCCAAATGCCACCGCTCCCAGCACAACGACCGCTGCCGCCGCTATCATATACTTCTTATCGATAACCGGCATCTTCCGTTCCGGCTTCTCCTCCTGCACCGGCTCCCTGCGAATCGAACTTTTCCACTCCGGGATCTCCTCCTCACCAGAGTTATCCACTGGCGGTGTCGCCTGCGTACGCTGGTCTGTGGATTTCTTCTCAAACTTTGGCTGTTTCTGCTCCTTATCTTCTGGTTTGTTCAGATCATCTTTCATAAAGTCACCTCTCCTCATGATTTCTGTTACTGCTTCGCCCTGTTTCCGTTATTATAAGTTTACCCTGTGCCATTTATTTATATTAGCGCTATTGTACCATATCATTCCCGCTTATCTGTAAAATTTTTTGTTAAAAGAATATAAACAAAAGGGACCTCAGCCTGTCACAGCCGAAGCCCCTCTCGTGGAAACTGTTATACTAGTGTGCTGTCTCATTGACTTTCAGTTAAATAACGCAGAATGTTTTTTCATCGACAAGGCGACTGAACGAGGCGATGCGGTGGCATCGTTGAGCGAAGTCAACGCAGTTCGATGGGAAAACAGGCAAGTTATTTAGCGAAATGTCAATGATACAGTGCACTAGTGTATAGTGTTCTTATAAAGTTTCGATAAATCTCATAAATGCCTCTCTGCCTTCCGGTGTGCATTTGTAGACGCCGGCGTCTTCGAGAACGTGGGTGAAGACGATCCCAACTTCTTTCTGAAGGATCTCATGAACATTGTCCTTGTTGATGTTGTCGTATTTCGGCAGGAATTCTGCTGCCCAGGCAGCGTGTTTCTCGATTTTTTCGTTGGAAGCGATGTCCTTGCCTTCAAGGATGTATTCCTCGAGAAGTTCCAGCTCTTCTTTCAGTCTTGCCGGAAGAACTGCAAGTCCCATAACCTCGATCAGACCAATGTTTTCTTTCTTGATGTGATGATACTGCGCATGAGGATGATAAACACCAAGAGGATGCTCCTCTGTTGTGATATTGTTTCTCAGTGTCAGGTCAAGTTCATACATATCGCCGACTTTACGTGCGATCGGAGTGATCGTATTATGCGGCTCGCCGTCTGTCTCTGCAAAAACAAATGCCGATTCATCGGTGTATCCTCTCCATACTTCCAGCACATGAGTCGCAAGATCCACCAGACGGTCAGAATCTTTGTGACGGATACGGAGTACAGATAACGGCCATTTCACGATCCCAGCTTCCACATCCTCAAATCCCGGAATGGTCACATGCTTCTCGATCGGTGCTTTTGCCATGGCGAAAGTGTAATGTCCGCCCTGGAAATGGTCATGGCTCAGGATAGAACCGCCAACGATCGGAAGGTCTGCATTGGAACCAAGGAAATAATGCGGGAAAAGTTTCACAAAATCAAACAGCTTGATAAACGCATTTCTCTCGATCTTCATCGGTGTATGCTGGCTGTTGAACACGATGCAGTGCTCATTGTAATACACATATGGAGAATACTGGAATCCCCACGGTGTATCGTTGATCGTGATCGGAATGATCCTGTGGTTCTGTCTTGCCGGATGGTTTACACGGCCTGCATATCCCTCATTTTCCGGACACAGAAGGCATTTCGGATAACTGCTTGCCTTGGCATTCTTTGCTGCAGCGATCGCCTTAGGATCCTTCTCCGGTTTGGAAAGGTTGATGGTAATGTCGATATCTCCGTACGGACTCTCAACTTTCCATTTCTGATCCTTCTTAACACGATAACGGCGGATATAGTTGCTGTCCTGGCTCAGTTTGTAGAAATAATCAGTCGCTTCCTGCGGGTTCTTCTCATATCTGTCCCAGAACTCCTTCTGAACCTGTGCCGGACGCGGCATCAGACAGTTCATAAGTCTTGTATCAAAAAGATCACGGTAGACAACACTGTCCTCGATCAGACCTCTTTTGACCGCCTCATCCAGAAGCTCGTTCAAAGTTTCTTCCAGATCTACATCAGCAGCTTTTTCTTCCGGTTCCACGAATTCATCCTCATGAAAAACATCAAGAAGAAGGTTGATCGTGTAACTGCGCTCACATTCTGGTGTAAGTCCTGACTCAATTCCATACTGTACAAGTTTTGCAATACTGTTACTTAACATATGTGTTGTCCCCCTGTCATTTGGTATTCTTTTTGTTTCCGTTTATTTTTGATCAAGATAAGTGATAAACACATTTCCTGCATTCTGGAACAGTGCTGTACTGTCGTTCATTCCATACGGCTTCACTTCTCCTGTAGACGGATCAAGTAAATAAGTGTTGTACTGATCATATCCAACGATCACGACACTGGAATCTGCTCCTGTCTTGGCGATCACGGCACGCTGTGCACTGACCTCATAAAGCACATTTTCCAGAGTACATCCTGTGAGATCGACAACTTTGGCACTGTCGCCCAGACCATTCTGAAGGTTCTGAACATCCCAGGAACCCGTCCTGATGATCTCCGGCACATCGGTAGTATTCAGGGTAAGCTGTGTCTTCATGTTTCCACGCTCCCATACATACTGTTGTGCACGGTTCAAAACAACTCCTGTCTGTTTGTCAGCACGCTGAACTGCTTTTGACGGATCTGTCCAGACACTGTCCAGGCCGCCTCTTGCATATACATAATAAACTTCCTCTGCGGAGCTCTTGTCCACCTGAATGTCTACGACTTTCTCGCCGACACTCTTCACCTTAGCATAAAGGATCAGCGGTTCTTCTGCCGACGGCGGCTCATCAAATGTAAGCCGGACCATGACACCCTGGCGGGTTGAACTTGTCTGTTCCACACTGGTCAGATCTGCTGAAGTTGTATTATTGTTCATGATATTGTCTTTTTTGACAGTTTTGTAAGCATCGCCGTTTTTCTGCATGAGGTTGAATTCCATCAATGTCTTGCCGACGGTCACACCCGCGATGTACAGACCATCCTGGTGATATTCCTTTTTGACAGTGCCGTCAAAACCTTCGATACGCAGGGTGGTGATCCCATCGATCGTGTAACCATTTGCATTCGTCAAGGTATCCCCGTCCAGAACGATTCCGTAGATCACATCCTCATTCATAAAACCAAGAAGATTCAGTTTCTGAGAAGCCTGCGGTGCGATCATGCGGGTTTCCATCGTATCAAAATCGATCATCTCGATCTGTCCGGCCTGATCCCCGCTCTCAAACTTCCATGCAGCATGTGCATTCGATGTCGAAACTCCAAAATCACTGCTGTCAATATGATCTGCCAGGACCTCATATGTATTCTCATCAATATTGATTTGATAGAGATTACCTGAGATCATAAGGAATAACTGATCATTCTGATTTACATAGGACAAAGTTCCAAGGTCTTCTCTCAGGAATTCATAAGACTCGGTACATGGTATAAACACCTGCTCCTCGATCGCGCCCTGATCATTGTTGTAATGGTAGATCCCAACGCCGCTGTATCCTTCATGCGCTCCACGGTTCATATATCCGTAGACCATAAAATCCACATCTCCGTTATCATCTACATTCAGAAGCTTGATATCATGCTCCACTCTCGCATCACGGAAATCGCCGTTATCACTCTTGCGGAATGTAAAAATCTCTACGAATTTGCCGGTATCCGGTGCGTAACTCCACAGATCTCCGTTCTGCGTAAATGCAGTTACGGTTCCCTCTTCATTCGTCATGTAATCCACGTTTTTGCTCCGGACTCCCAGAAGAAGTCCGCTGTCGCTGATCACAGAAAGCGACGGATTAAAGACCTGCGTTGCAGAACGCTCAAAATCCAGAAGACGGATCCTCGTCTCATCGTAACGCATCCTGTAGAAATCTGTCACCAGATAATATTCTGCATTTCCGTTTTCATCCGGTGCGGTGATCTCGTATTCAATAGAAATACTTGCTGTCGTCTCGTTGATATCCTTGATGATCGGGATCCCTGCCTTGGATAACTGCGGATTCAGATTTCCCCAGATGATATCCGCAAGAGGGGAATTGATATCCAGACCCGCAAAATTCCTGCTGGAAGCCGAATCAGAAGTTTCCAGATAAGCTGCCAGATTATCTGCCTGTTCTTTATCAAGGCTCATCTGCACAAAATCATTCGCAAATTTTGCATACTGCTCTGTATAGGTGGCTGATCTTGAAACCACTCTCGTATAGTAATACGCATCTCCGTGATTTGTCGCAAGCGTGATCTGGAGGGAATACTCCTGGTTCATCAGAAGTCCGGAAGAAATCTCGATCTCTGTTCTCAGGTATCCGTCAGAACCCGTCTCAAGACTTTTGATCGTGCGGTTTTCCATGACTTTGCTTCCGTCAGATGTACGGATCTCGTAAGAAAGGTTTTTGACCTTTATGTCATATGGATTTACCGCGATCGTCAGTTTCTTCGTCGTATCCAGAGGTGTCACACTGTCCCTGACAAAATCTGTCTCCATTGCCTGTCTGTAACCATACATGCGGTTTGTCAGCGTATCTCCAAACTGTACCATTACCTCCGGTAATATGGAATCATTCATATCTGAACGGTCATCGGTCGTCTCATTATTCATAAGAAATGCGGTTCCCGCCACTCCAAGCACAAATACAACAAGAAGGATCAAAAACCGTTTAAGAAAATTCTTCATGGTTTTTGTGCTCCCTTCTCTGTCTGGATGCCCTGCGGATAGAGAAGTTTCTCAAGTGTGAGATCTGCGTGAAGTGCCTCTGTCATCTCTGCAAGGCTGTCTGTGGACTGTTTCTTACCAGTCTTGACTGCACGGATCAGAAGGTTCTTCGGCGTGTGTTCCATGTCGATGAACTCAAGGATCTGTGTACGGTATCCCTTCGATTCAAGAAGTTCCGCGCGGATCCCGTCTGTCAGGAGCGCGGACATTCTTTCTTTGAGGATCCCGTATTTGAGAACCGGTTTGAGAAGTTCGTTCTGGATCTTGTCGTTCAGCTCATGCTGGCAGCACGGCACGGAAAGGATGACCTCTGCGCCCCACTCGACTGCCTTGGCAAGTGCATAATCGGTTGCCTTGTCACAGGCATGAAGTGTTACGACCATATCTACCTTCGTAACGCCGTCATAATCTGCGATATCTCCCTGCAGGAAATGCAGTTTCTCATAACCATATTTCTGCGCGAATCCGCTGCATTTCTTGATCACATCTGTCTTGAGATCCAGGCCGATGATATTGACATCATAACCCTTAAGCTCTCTCAGGTAATAATACATGGCAAAAGTAAGATACGACTTACCGCAGCCAAAATCCAGGATTGTGATCTCCCGCTCCCTGGAAAGTGCCGGAAGGATATCCTCGATAAATTCCAGAAAACGGTTGATCTGTTTAAATTTGTCATAAGAGTGCTGGTGGACTTTGCCCTGTGCGTTCATTACGCCAAGATCCACCAGAAACGGGACCGGTATTCCTTCTTTGAGAATATACTGCTTTACCCTGTTGTGTGCCATGATCTTCACTGGTTCCAGTGCCGGATGCTGCTTTACTTTCATGGTCTGTTTCCCCTTCTTGCTGACAAGAACGGAAGCATCTTTGCGCTGTCCCTGTATCTGAAGCTGGGAAAAACCATTTTCGAGGCAGTCTGTGATGTAATTGAGCACTTCCTCGTGTGTATAGTTCTTGTGGATGGCCTTCTGTCCGACTGTCGCGGTTGCCTGATAGCAGACAGTTCCTTTGATCTCCACAGGACGTATACGCACCTTTGACGGAACGTCAGCATCTTTCTTTCTCTGTCCGCTCAAGACCGCCAGCATCATTTCCTGGTCAAACTGTTCCTCCAAAAATTCCTGTAATGTTTTCATATTAAATTCTTTCTATCTATATAAACTGTAACTGTTACTGTTCACTCCGTTCACAGCAACTTGGTCAAAATGCATTCCAAATCACCTCCGGTGATGGCATTTTGCCCCGTATGTCTCGGGATTTTGGTATATTCATACCAAAACACCTCGCGGGATACATCCTATCTGTGAACAGTCGTATAATACCTATGTCTTCTGCATCGTCTGCGGGAGATTTCCTGGCAGAGAAGGACCTGGATGAGATCATCCATAAGGCTGTCTGGTACACCCTGGGCTGCTGTCTCGCCTTCTACCTGCGTACGGATCTGCCTGCACAGCTGATGCAGCATAAATTTATCCGGATATTCGTCATAAAGTCTGCTTCCCTCATAATCCAGAAGCTGGCATTCTTCCTCCACTTTTTCCTGGATCCTGCCTGCCGCCTCGGGATAGTAGGATTTCATCAGAGCAAACTCCTGCTCCTGTATCCGTTCCCCGTCATAAAGAGCGGGATTCGCATACGCTACATAGAATGGAAAAAATCTGTCATAGTACATAAATTTCTCCTGTTTTTCCCATTTCTATAATAGTCTATGCGCTTGGGTCTGTAGTGTGCGTTTTCAGTCAGAAATCAGGCGATTTCGACTGTTACTGTTCACAGATGCTGTGGGCAGTAACAATCAGCCCTGGATCTGATTCAGGATGCGAAGTGTCATCTTGACGCAGTGTTCTACTGCCATCGCCTCGAAAGTCGGGTAGTCTACTTCTGCACTTCCATCTGCTTTATCAGAGATCGCGCGGACTACAAGGAACGGAACATTGTTAAGGTAAGCAGCCTGTGCGATCGCTGCACCCTCCATCTCTACTGCGTAAGCATCGAACTGTTTCACGATCTCGTCCTTGACTCCCTGATCTGCCACGAACTGATCTCCGGATGCGATACGTCCCTCAAAAACTTCAATATCCGGGTTTACATCCTTGCATGCCTGTACGGCAAGTTTACGCAGAGCCTCATCGCTCTTGAAGGAAAAAGTCTCCATTTGCGGGATCTGTCCTGCCGGATATCCGAATGCGACTGCATTCATGTCGTGATGTACAAGGTCTGTGGAGATCACAAGGTCTCCGATGTTGATATCAGCATTCAGGCTTCCTGCGATACCGGTGTTGATGACAACTTCTGCGTCAAAATCGTCGATCAGGATCTGTGTGCAGACTGCCGCGTTTACCTTGCCGATCCCGGAGCGGACTACGACTACGTTCTTGCCCTCGAGGGTTCCTGCATAAAATTCCATGGATGCTTTGCGGGTGATCTCTACGTCCTGCATGCGTTCTTTGAGTTTCTCTACTTCTACTTCCATTGCGCCGATGATACCAATACGTCTCATAATAGTTATTCTCCTCTGTGTGTATGTTTTATCTGTAAAAAAATTCTTTATATTTTTATCAAACCAGTGACTGCACATTCTCTATGGCCGTTTTTTATTATATCACTGACTATTCTGCTTTCAGTAAACATTTCGTTACTGTTTTTTTTATTATAACAAAACTTCAGATTATATGGAAACTTTTTTTGCTTTCTGTTATAATATTAGTTCGACAGGGAAAACTGCCGTAAATGTTGAATTCAAAGGAGGATTTTACTATGGTATACAAGACATCTGGTGTCTGTTCCAGCGCCATTTCATTTGATATTGACGATGCAGGAAAGGTTCACGACGTGAAATTCCAGGGCGGCTGCTCCGGAAACACACAGGGTGTTGCCAAGCTCATCGAGGGAATGGATGCCAAAGAAGCGATCAGCAGACTGGAAGGGATCCGTTGTGGTTTCAGACCGACTTCCTGCCCGGATCAGCTTTCCAAAGCATTAAAACAGGCATTAGGAGAGGCATAAAAGCCTCTCCCTTTTTTGTATTACATATAGAATTGTTCTCAGATATCATCTCTGTCCCATTTATCACACAGCGACTGGATATCTCTCGCAAAGCGGTCGAGGTCTTTGTTTGGAATGCCCTCGCTCTTGCGGATAACGGACATAAGACGCTGTCCCATGGCAACCAGTTTCTGGAATGCTCTTGCGGCTTTGCTTGCCTTCGGGGAAGCGGAAGCCTTGGTGATGCGAATACCCTGTGCCTCGTAGATGCAGCTGTTTGCCTTGAGATCGTAGATCGTACCGCTGAACGGAGCCATGGAGTCCAGTCCCATCTCATCATGCAGACGGCGGGCAAAAATCTCCGTCACTTCGTCATCGCCATGTGTTACAAATACTTTCTTTGGCTTGTCGCCAAAGGCTTTGATCCAGTCTATCAGACCGTTGACATCGGCATGACCGCTGATTCCCGGCATCTGGCGGATCTCTGCGCCTACATGGACAGTCTCACCAAAAAGCTTCACGTCCTCGGCACCCTCGATCAGTGCTCTTCCCAGAGTTCCGATCGCCTGATATCCTACAAAAAGTATCGTATTTCTTGAATCCCATAAGTTATGTTTCAGATGATGCTTGATTCGTCCTGCGTCACACATACCGCTCGCAGAAATGATCACCTTGCAGTCCTCATCATAGTTGATGGCTCTGGAGTCATCGCTTGTGATGGATGTACGGAGTCCCGGGAACATCAGAGGGTTGATTCCCTTCTGGACCAGTGTGATCGCTTCTTCGTCAAAGCAGTCATACTGATGTTCATTAAAGATCGTCGTCGCCTCGTTTGCCAGCGGGCTGTCGACATAGACCTTGAAGTTGCCATGTCCCGTGACGCGGTTTTCTTCCTTGATCTGCCGGATAAAATAGAGCATTTCCTGTGTACGGCCGACTGCAAAGGACGGGATGATAACGCTTCCACCTCTGTCAAACGTATGCTGGATGACTTCAGAAAGGATTGCTACATAGTCCGGGCGTTCGCCGTGGCTTCTGTCACCATAGGTGGATTCCATGACAACATAATCTGCATCGTGGAGGTAAGTCGGGTCCTTGATCAGCGGCTGATGGAGGTTTCCGATATCTCCTGAGAAGACGATCTTCTCTTCCTCTCCGTCCTCCTGGATGGTCAGTTCAATGCTTGCTGATCCGAGAAGGTGTCCTGCGTCTACAAACCGAACGGAAATCCCTGGTGCCGGGGTGATTGTTTTTTCGTAGGGGCATGGTACAAAATTCTGTATTACACCCATGGCATCTTCCATCGTGTAGGCAGGTACAAATTCCGGTTTACCCTGACGGCGTCCCTTACGGTTACGCCATTCTGCCTCAAACATCTGAATATGCGCGCTGTCACGGAGCATGATATCGCAGAGGTGACAGGTTGCCTGGGTCGCATAGATCGGACCCATAAAGCCTTTCGCATAGATAGCGGGCAGGTTTCCGGAATGGTCCATATGCGCGTGTGTCAAAAGAACGAAATCCAGGTCTCCCGGATTAACTGGGATTTCCTGATTCTGATAATAATCCGGTCCCTGTTCCATACCGCAATCTACCAGAAACTTCTTACCTGCTGCTTCCAGATAATAACAACTACCAGTTACTTCGTGCGTCGCCCCAATAAAGGTAATCTTCATGTGCGAACCCCCTTTTTCTGACAATTATTCCAATACATTCTAGTTGTAATTATTATACACGATATGGTAAGTTTTTAACAGTCTTTAGACGCAAAAACGGGATGAAATTTTTATAAATTTCACCCCGCTTCTGTGTATGTTGTTTGTATGTATGTTGTATGATGTTGTTTTTACCGATCTGGATATCTCTCCATGTAATCGGTTACTGCAAGCACTTCGCACCAGCTGGACGGTAATGGATGTTTACTCCGGTTTATTTTTGTTCGTTCACTTTATCTGTTGTGTCATCCTTCTGGCTGCACCCATGCTTCGCTATTCAGTTGTAGGTTTGTTGCTTGATATTTTTCTTTTTCTGTTGGTCCGGTAGAAAGTTATTTCACCATGATACCACTTGTTAATGTGGATGTGGATTCTTTCAGACCTCCGTTACTTGCTGCGTGGTAGCCACGGACGCGGTAGTAGGTACCACTTGGGACTGCAACATCGATTGTTCGTTCCAGATGTGTTACATTTTTTCCCGTGAATTCCCAATATTTATATGTGCCATAGCTGCCATTTACTTTACGCTCCAAAAATAATGATAAATACACTTTACTGCATGTCTTGTGACACTGTGTCAACCCATAAATAGCAATCTCATTACTTGCCACTTTCTGAATTTTTACAGTTCCAAATCCCAGATTTGTTCCACGCAATAAACTGTAACTTGTATCTTCTGAAAAATCTTCTGCTGTTTCTTCATCTGTAAGTTCATCATTCCCTGTCTCTTGAGACAAAATTGCATCCATAAGATTATCAGAAGTATCTGCCAGTACTAATTGTGAACTTCCTGCAAATATCATTCCTGCAGTCAATCCTGCCAGTAATACTTTTTTCCACCTCTTTGCCACTTTCACCTTCTTTCTGTCATAAACAACCCTTACACTATTAATACGACAGAAAAAAGCAAAAATCACGCTAAAATTTCATTTTTTCAATTATTTTTTTAATTTCTTCAAAATCTATCTTTCCAAACAAAAGATATGCCGTTCCCTCTTGGTGCCATTCCGCCGAACAATCATATGTATTATCTTGATTATAGAGTTTTTTTAACAGTATAGACACGCCTTCATTTTCTATTATCACATTTTCTTTCTCATCGCCATCTAAACTATTAATTTTACTTGCCGTTTTAGTTTCTTGTTTATCTATTACCAATGTTACAACACTACCAGCATATTTATATTCAATTCTAGCCAAAGATGTCAACTCATCCAGCATATATTCGGAAAATTCAAATCCGTACGGTCTATAATAAAACTCAGGAACTTTTACCCCCAATTTTTCTTCTATATCAGCAATAGCCTTCTCTTCATCGGAACTAGCTTTCTCGTTTTCCTCATTATTATCTATGATAACCTTTGAGTCATCCCCACTCCAAATCCGCACACTATTCACCAAATACGTCCTGTTCGCCTCACTGGTCATACTTGCTGCAAACACGCATGCGACAGCAACAACAGCCATCCCCACGACCTTCCCAAACCGATGCAGACCACCCGCAGTCTTTTTCTTACGTTCCTGTGCTTCTTCCATCGAAAGCACCTTTTTATTTTCATGCACATCTGAACTTCCAGATTTCCCATCCAGAATCTTACGCACCTTTTTCTCATCCGGTACCAGTTCCTCGGAAAATTCTGCACTTTTCTTCTTATTCTCCTCAAACCGGCGCATCAGTTCCTGATAAGAATCCTGCACTTCTTTGTCCGTAAGTTTAAGATCCTCGAAGTCTTCGTCCGCAAAGAGAGCTTCCTCAATCTGTTTCTCTCGTTCTATAAATTCTTCTTCCAGGATCTTCTGGAAGGTTTCGTCATCTATCTCATCCTGTATTTCCAGGTTATTTTCTAAAGTTTTTTTCGATTCTTCGTTTTCTTCAAATTCTTTTCTCATAAAGTGATGTCTCCTGCCGATGGTTTTCCAGCTCCCTCTCATCTTTCCTTGACAATTCATCCCTTGTGGTTCATAGTTATTGGTAATAATAAAAAAGATTTTTCAGGAGGAATTCCCATGAAGCATATTGTTCTTACCGGCGGCGGTACTGCCGGACACGTTACTCCAAACATAGCTCTGATCCCAGCTCTTAAGGATGCTGGATATCAGATATCTTATATCGGTTCCTATAACGGGATCGAACGTAAACTGATCGAGGAACTTGGAATTCCGTATTATGGAATTTCTTCCGGTAAATTAAGACGTTATTTCGATCCCAAGAACTTCTCTGATCCGTTCCGCGTTCTCAAAGGATTTCATGAAGCCAAAAAGCTTCTCAAACAGCTGAAACCCGATGTTGTATTCTCCAAGGGAGGTTTCGTTACCGTCCCTGTTGTTATCGCTGCAAAGCGTTGTAAAATCCCAGCAATCATCCATGAGTCCGATATGACTCCAGGACTTGCCAACAAACTGTGTATTCCATCTGCCGTAAAAGTCTGCTGTAACTTTCCGGAAACTGTCAGCTCTCTTCCGAAGGACAAGGCTGTTCTTACCGGTACTCCGATCCGTCAGGAATTATTAAACGGCGACAAAGAAGCAGGCCGCCAGTTCTGTGGATTCACCGCAGACAAACCAGTCCTTATGATCATCGGTGGAAGCCTCGGTGCAGCCTCAGTCAACGACCATATGCGCAAGATCCTTCCGGAACTTCTGAAGGATTTCCAGGTAATTCATCTGTGTGGTAAGGGAAAAATGGACGAAAAGCTGACCGGCACAGCCGGATACGTACAGTACGAATATATCAAAGATGAGCTGCCGGATCTCTTTGCCCTGGCAGATGTTGTGATCTCCCGTGCTGGAGCCAATGCGATCTGCGAGATCAGTGCTCTTCACAAACCAAATCTTCTGATCCCGCTGTCAGCCAATGCAAGCCGCGGTGACCAGATCCTCAATGCCCGTTCTTTCGAAAAACAGGGTTACAGCATGGTTCTCGAGGAAGAAGAGATTACTGACCAGAAGCTCCTTGATACGATCCATCAGCTTTATGATAACCGTCATTCTTTCGAAGAAGCCATGGCAGCAAGCAAACAGATGGATTCTATCCATCACATTGTCTCTCTCGTTGAGGGATGTGTTTCCAAATAACAGAATTTATTTCACGCAGGCATTCCGCTCAGGTTTGTCTGCGTATTTTTTTGAGTTTCTCTTCCATCCACGCCTTCGACCTCAGATTACGATTATTGATAGCATTTCTGCTTACTCCATACTCCTTCGCCACCACATCCGGCGGCACTCCGTAAAGCTGTGTCCTGATCAGAATATCATAACTCACAGGATTTTCCCTCCGAAGCATTTCAAGGGCAAGTTCCCTGTCTGCCTTGTCCTCTAATTCGAGAATAACAACTTCAGGATTATTCTTCTCATCTATGATATCGGCACCATTGTCCTCATCATTGATAATACACATTTCATGTTTGTTACAGGACCGCTCCAGATAATCAAGACATACCTTCCTGGTTTTCCATCCAATCTTGGCTCTTAATTTCGCCTCATCTGAGAAATCAAGCGTCTCCTGATTTTTGAGGAAATACAGAAATACTTCCTGTGCAATATCCATGGCGGCATTCTTTTCTTTCACGATCCTGTAGGCACTTCTTGCTGAGAATTCAAAGAAAGCATTATAAAAGCCTGTAAAATTCTCAACCATATCTTTCATAGCATTCCGGCATTTTTATTTTACTTTTGCCAGAATTTCCTCTCTCTCCTCATCAGTCAGATTGCCAGGTTTCCAGGTAATCCCAACATTGTCTCCCTCATATCTCGGGATCAGATGCATATGGAAATGAAAGACTGTCTGACCTGCGATCTCTCCATTGTTCTGCACGATGTTGAAGCCATCACATTTCAGTCCGTCTCTGAGTTTCGTTGCCATATGCTTTGCGAGGATCATTGCCTTGCCTGCTGTCTCATCCGGAAGTTCATAGATATTGGCTGCATGTGCTTTCGGAAGAATGAGGGCATGTCCCTTGCTTGCCGGTCCCAGATCCAGGATCACACGGAAGTCATCATCCTCATATAAAGTAGCTGCCGGAATTTCTCCATTTGCAATTTTACAAAAAATACAATTTTCCATGGTCGTTTTCTCCTTTATTTTATAGTGTTTTCTGGTTCTATTGTGACGTATTTCTTCGATTTTTTCAATACGAAATTTGTTGCTCTGTTCATTTTGCGATGCTACACTTGACATGAGGTGACAGATTATGAGAGAAAACATCGATTCTGCAAAGAATACAGAACAACTTCAGATCCTGCTTTCCAGATTTTCTCATGAGCTGCGTAATCCACTGGCTCTTCTCTCCAGTGAACTGCAGCTTCTCGCTTCCTCCCACCCAGACCTCTCTTATGATGAACAGTGGGAAAATATCCTGGGAAATCTGGAATATATCCATGCGCTTCTGGACGACCTGTCCAGATATCAGAATGCAGGGCATCTTTCCCTTGTCTTAACTGACTTAAGCACCTGTTTGAACGAAATCGCAAGCTCCTTTCGCCCTGTGCTTGAATATCTGGAAGTCGAATTTGAGACGGACATCCCGCATGATCTCCCCAAATTATATCTGGATCCGTTAAAAATCCGACAGGTATTTCTGAACATTCTTCGAAATGCCCAGGAATCAATCAGCCATCCGCATGGAATCATCCGTTTTCGTGCCGAATCCACCACACAATATGTCCATATCTCAGTCTGTGACAACGGGTGCGGCATGACCTCCTCTCAAAAAACGCGGGTATTTGAGCCTTTCATAACCTACAAGTCCGGCGGCACCGGCCTCGGACTTGCTGTCACCAGACAGATCATTGAAGCCCATCATGGTTCCGTAGAAATTGAAAGTGCTCCCGGAAGTGGAAGCACTTTTCATGTATATATTCCTCTGGACAGGGATTTATAACTGGTCGTAGATCTCCATCTGCTGATCACGTTTCTTCCGTGGATGCCAGATCAGAACAGCGAGCACAAAACCGGCGATCATACCGCCTATATGAGCTGCATTATCTACTCCCGAACTTGTAAATCCAAAATAAAGTGAAAATACAGCCATGACCAGGATCTGTCTCATGGAAAGATCCCCAAGCCATCCTTTATTTCGAATCACAACATAGATCATCGCACCCATTACGGCAAACACTGCTCCGGATGCTCCCGCAGATACCGAAAAATCCTGGTTCCGCAGTTCGAGGATCAGTGAGAAAATATTTCCGGCAATCCCGCCTGCCAGATAGATAAACAGGAAACGGAGCTTTCCGATCACCTGCTCCAGCCGGCTTCCCAGCACAAACAGTACCAGCATATTGTTGACAAGATGTTCAATCCCGAAGTGCAGGAACATGGAGGTAAACAGCCGGTAAACTTCTCCATTTTGTACAATATAAGGTGTATATGCCGCTCCATAGTCCAGCACATGCCATGCATTCTGCGAAGTCCCGGTAAGTTCCACAGCAATAAAAACCAGAACATTAATAAGAATCAGTGCCACTGTCACCGGTTCCTTCCGAATCTCTTCCAAAGTCCTCACTCCATTCTGTCAGATCCCCTGCGTTGTTCCGTATATTCTAACAGATAGGATTACGTATGGCAAGCATTGCATTTTCATAAAATCTTATCTTTTTATAAACTCCTGGATTTTATTCTATAAATACATACCGTGCCTCTGCAAAATCCACTTCATCTTCATCCTGAAGCTGGTATTCCTCATTTGCTTTGAGCATTCTTCCATTCACAGAAGTTCCGTTTCGTGAATTTAGATCAGCCAGAAAATATCCTTCTTCTACTTTGCGGATCCGAGCATGGACACGGCTTACGGTAGGTCTTGGGATCACCACGTCAGCTGCATTTTCCATCTTGCCGATGATCGTTAGCTCCTGTTCCAGAAAAATCGGTGCGAGTTCTCCCGGCTCTTTACTCACGAGACTGGCAGGACCTCTTACCTTTCCAACCGACAGAATCATCGTCTCGCCGTAATCTTCTTCCTCCGGCAGTTCATTTCCTGTATAAAAATTTCCCCTGGAATCGGGTGCTGTATTTATACGCCGCATTTCCTCATATCCATATGGGACTGCCGCCTGTCTTCTGTCTTCATCGTCATTCCAGAGATCACAGGGAGTCTCTTTCTTTCCTGAGAGTTCTTTCCGTACTTTCTTTCTCCACTCTGCAGTTTCATCCTGCTTTTTCTTCTTTTTTTCGCTGATCCACAGCCCCAGTGCACCGGATCCCAGAAGGAGGACTCCTGCTGCCAGTACTGCCTCCGCCGGAAGCCCTGGCATATATCCCAGATAGCCGGCTGCCGAGATTCCCAGAAGCACCAGGACTCCCAGTCCGCATCCTCCTGCCCACAGGAGTTTCTCATTTACTGCTTTCTCAGTGTTTTTCTCTTTCTTTTCTTTCGGCTTTTGCTTCGGTTTTTGCACAGGCTTCGGTTTTTCCACAAAATCCAGAGGTTCCTGCTCTGCCAGATCTGCTTCTGGAGCTGAAATTTCTTTTGCTGCTCTTTGCTCCTTTTTCTTCTCCCCGGCTTCTTCCGAGCTGTTCTGGTAAATAAATTCCTTCAGCATTTCCAGTTGGATTCCCGCCTCCAGTGCCTTGCGGTAGATCCCATATCCCATCGTCACGGCCGCCGCGTCTTCATGATCCAGTTTCGGCAGGAAATATTCCGTCATCTCCCGGAACTGCTCACCGATCGCCTTTGGTTCTCCGGGGAGACAACAGAAATACATCTTCTGCTTCTCCACATCCAGATACATATATTCCGGTGAAAGCAGCAGCTGGTCAGCATTCAGAAGGAACTCCATCATCTCTTCCATGATCTTTACAAATCCACCAAATATAATTTTGAGATCAGACGCTTTCAGTTTCTTCTGTTCATAAAAAGAAGCCAGTGACTGCCTTGACGTGATATCATAATAAAACAGAAACTTCCCATCCAATCCCTGGATCCTGCACTTCAATATAGAAGGTACTGCATTTCCCGTCAGCATCCGAACCTGATAAGATGAGGTATCCACCGGATTTTCCCCATGCAGTATCAGATAATTATGACTCATATCCCGTTTATATTCTGCCCTCATTTTTATCCTCCAATTTCTTCTATCACTTCAGAAGCTGCCCTGATCTTTCTGATCCATTCTACCGGACGGATGACCCTGGAACTGCCTTCTGCCGTAAGCTTCCACCTGAAGCCGCCAAATCCGGAGATCGTATCTGCCGTATAGGTTACTTTGATCTCTTTTCCGTTTTTTACCTGACCAGTCAGATTTTCTGCTCCAAAAAATCCAACATTTCCAAGTTCCCGGCTTCTGACTGCCGCCGCTTCCTGTGACTGTCCGTCTTTTCGGATACCTTCCATGCTTCCGGTCAGTGCCGATTCACACGCCGCTGCTGTCAGCCATGCGCGGTTATGTACAAAAAAGCTCAGATACAGGACTCCCATCAATACCAGCAGTACCAATGACATCACACAGGCCGCCTCGATCGTAAAACTGCCTTTTCTTATCTTCTCCAAACTGTTCATATCAGAACTCCTCCTATATATCCCGCCAATAGAAACGGCATCAGCGGTATCTCTGTATCCCGGCTCTTCTTACGGATCACAAGCAGGATCCCGGACCAGAACGCCGCCAGAAAAAATCCGATGCATAGCATCTGAATATAGATTTCCGTATCCAGCAGAGTTCCCAGTGCCAGCAGGATACAACCATCTCCCACACCGATCGCACCACGGCTTGCAAATCCCGATGCCAGAAACAGAGCTCCGATTCCCACCGGGATCAGCACATCCTGAATTTCCCTTCCCTGCAAAATGCTGCACAGGATCCCGCATCCTGCATAAGCTACAGTCAGAATAAGTGAAATTTCCCGCTTTTTGATATCCAGCCAGCTGTTCGCTGCCAGAAAGATCACCGTACACAATTCCTTCATCCGGCACCTCCCTATCCGCAGCTGCTGCACGCATGCATGCTTCCCACCTGCGACAGCTTTACCAGTTTTACAGTTCGCTTCAGTCCACTGCAGGTTTCCTGATTATGATATCGGTTTCCTGTTGAAGTGACATAAACACTTCCAGCAGGACTCTGACCACGGCTGCATGATTCGCATGCCGCATATTTCTCCCCATAGCTGTTACGCATGGAGGAAATCCTCGAACCGGGAACCTGCTGGAGCGAAACTTTGAGATAGCGGCAGCCCAGTTTTCTGTGATACACTGAGCCGGATTCCGTCACATAAACCATCTCTTCCTGTGTATCTCCTTTTCCTGAATCGTTCTGTTCCTCCGCTCCCGTCCATGCATGGACCGTTATGGTGTTCTGCATCCAGACTTTGGACAGCGGGATCAGTCCGCCTATCGGTGTGTACGAATAGACATCCGGCAGGGTGACTTTGTCCGGGCCTTTCCCGTCCAGTACATATGCATACATTCCTGCTTCCTTTGTCTTCTCGCACAATTTCTGGAGATGCACGGTCTGGATCTGATAAATATCCATAAACGAGATCATCGTCACCATCCCCAGAAAAAAGAGCGGCAGCACCAGTGCCGTCTCCACCGCAAGGCTTGCCCGCCTGCATAATCTCAAAAAGGTGCAGAAAGACACCTTTTCAGAAGGCTTAAAAAACTCTCCGTTTATCGGGGGAAACTGGAGAACTGAATTTTTTAGAGAGCGTTTCCTTTCATTTTTATTTATTTTTTTCTTCTTTCTGTCTATCTGCTTTATATTCCAATCATGTATATTATCCTTCTGAAAAAGCATCTTTCTGCACCCCTTTTGTATCGGGCGGTCCCTTTCCTGAACCGCCCCTGACCTCAGATATAACTATATTGTCTTGTTACGGTAAATACTTTATTTCTGTTCGCATCAACATCCACTGAGGCCTCGATCGCCTCAATACAGCAGTCCAGCCGGAAGCTTTCTCTGCCTTTTGATTCGCGGATGCTGGTCTCGATCATGTCCATTCCTCGATCAAGTTTTTCTTTTTTGGATCGTGCCAGAAGCAGCACCTGAAGATAGTCTTCATAAGACATGCCATTTTCATCATTTCTTCTCTGACTGTCAAGATTTTCAAGAAGATTGGGAAGATTTTCCAGAGACAGCTGCCAGGTCGCCGCATTTTTCATAAGCGGTACTTTACCTCCATGAAACAGTTCCCTGACATCCAGGATACTCTCTGCAAAAGACCAGCAGAGAAGCAGTGCTGCTTCAATGATGACCGCTGCAGGCGGCACAAGAAATCCTGACGCGATCCCCAGGGCAAGCGCATGCATCTGTGCTCTTTTTCCCGCATCTGACATCAGATATGCAGCGTTGATCCCCTCCCGGATCAAAAGAAGCCGATTCGCAACTGTCCGAAGATTTGCTTTGTCATTGTCATTTGCACCAAGAATATATTCCTGCTGATATTTAAGCCCGGAAGACGCCGGATCCTGATAATTCCCCAGCCTGTCTGTCAGGTATTTCTGAAACAGGATCTGTGATGTCTGCGAAGAATCTTCCGTCGGATTTCCAGGCATGGACATTCCCTCTTCCAGCTTTCGTTTCGATACAAGATCTTTTGTCGAGATCTGTGTCTCGGAAATTCCTTTTGAAGCCGGAACAACCAGATCCAGAAGACTCATCATCCGGATACGCCGGATCACCGGTATCGGATTCATAGCATTGTCTGATTCTCCATCTGAAAAACCGCCTTCTTCACCACTCCCGAAATCTTCTCCGTTCTGATTTTCATCTTTGGCTGCTTCTTCCGCTTCCTGACTCTTATTAAATGCATCATTCATCTCAGAATCATAATTTTCCAGCGTTCCGCCATTCTCGGTCGTTTTTCCATCTTCTTCTGCCTTCTTTGTTTTTTCTTCTTTATCCTTAAGACGGCTCAGAAGTGCCTGCACCCCCTGGCTTCCCAGCGTATCTTTCATACAGGAAACTGCCTGATGATAAAAAACTTCTCCATTCTGATCAGTTGCCAGTCGGTATCCTGTAAAACCACCCTGCCTGATCCGAAGTTTCTGGCTGTTCTGTTTCAGCACGGGTCTGATATATGATTCCAGATTGTCATAAACGGCCGCCAGATCAAGTTCACTTCCACCCTGCGTTCCGTCCAAAAAAAACAGATCATAATCCCGAAGAAGTGAGCGGTCATACTGCCCGAACAGAGAATAAAGTCCAATATCCATCCCATTCAGGATCTGTGTTCTGGCCGCTGCTGCCTGTACCGACTGAATACTGGTACTGACAAGTGACAGCAGGATACTGAGTACCAATGCCAGAAAAACGGTAATGCTGCCTTTTTTATCCATAAGCCTTCCACCTGATCAGATTGAATTACTCTGTTTTGTGATCTTGCTGAGGATCGCGTTTACCAGATTTGTAAGCTGATCTTTAAAGATAATGACCAGACTGATCAGTACTACCAGGATCAGAATGATCTCCACAACGCCCACCGCATCTTCTTCCCGTACAAACTCTCTCGCTGTTTTTACTAATTCTCCCATATACATACCTCCCATACTGCCCATTCATAACTTGTGTAAATATTTTTTATTGTCCATAAAATGAAAGAAATGCAGGAATCATAATGATCGCCATGACCACTATGAGCATCATGATCATCGGTATCAGCAGCTTTGTAGCCGCCGCTTCGCCTAAAACTCTTGCTTTTCTTTTGCGCTCATCCCAGGCTTCCAGTGCCTCCTGCTCCAAAAGATCTGCCATGCGCCTGCTTCCTTTCTGAAGATTCTGAATCAGGATCGTAGAAAACGTTTTGTATTTCATCTGGCCGCACCGTTCTCCAAAACGCCGGTAAGCTTCCAGTTCTGCCACACCACTGTCCATCTCACGGCATGCCGTTACGATCATTTCATATGCAAAATGTCCTTTGACAGGCTCTGTCCTCATATAGTCGGACGCCATCTTCTGAAATGCCCGCCTTGCAGTCATCCCCGCCTGGATCAGAAGAGTAAATTTCAGGATGAGAGGCGGATAATCCATCAAAAGCTGTTCAGAACGTTTCGCCAGTGCCTCCTGTTCTTCTCTCGCCTTCTTGAGCATAAGCACAAAGGCTGAAAAAAAACTTAAGGCTGCGATCAGAGTTCCCGTATTATCTCCCGGCTTCTGCCACTCCAGTTTCTGGCCGTTCCATTCTTCCGGCAGATAATAATAATCCGGGTCTTCTTTTTCTTCGTTATACTTTTCGATCGCTTCTCTGAGTTCTTTCTTTCTGCTTTCCTCCGGTGTTTCTTCTTTTTCTGTTTCTTCAGATAAAAGCTCTTCCCCGCTCTCTTTTTCCGGTACCTGGATCTGGAATTTCTCTGAATCCTCCCCATCTACAGATACCTCAAATTCCTCCGTGTATGCACCTGTTATCTCCTTCTCAAGACGATGTCCATTCGTATAGACCTGACTTCCTCCACTTGTCAGTGTCAGCAGCATTCCAAGAAGGTTTCCACACACTGCCACCAGAAGAAACAATCTGACACTTTCGCTGTCTGCCAGACCATCCAGATGGAGCCATCCGGCTTTCCGGCTCAGTCCGATCCCTGCGATAACCGCAAATATCGCAATATGTACCCACATGTCACACCTCAATATCTACGATTTTTCTTCCAAGCCAGTAAGAAAATCCGTATATTCCAAGACACAGTGTCATGGCAGCAATGCCAAACGGGTTTCCATACAGCACTCCAAGGAATCCCGGAGATGTCAGTTTCAGATAAAGAATGATCCCTGCAGGCATCAGGCTCATGACCATCTGCTCTGCCTTTTTGGCTGCCAGTGTCGTCTCGATCTCTTTCTTGACATCGATCTTATCTCCCAGCATTCTCGCAGATGTCTGAATGATCCCTGACATATCTCCTCCTGTTCTTTTCGCTGTATAAAAGACAGCCGCAAAATTCTCCATATCCTCGATGCCGCAGCGTTCGCCAAGGCTTCGGAACAGTTCTTCTACCGGCACGCTGACTTTGATCTGACTTTCCATGTAGTGAAATTCTTTCACGATATCTGCATCCTCCAGATACATCCGCTCAAGGTCTCTTGCGCTCGCCGAAACTGCATTTTCTACAGAATATCCCGCCTGAACCGCCACGCTCAGTGCATTCAGCGCATCTTTGAACTGATAATTCAGATTTTTCTTCCGCTCCCGGATCAGCTGCTTCTTCCTGATCTTCAGAAACACCACTGTCGCCGGTATTGCCAGCAGCATCAGCCATTTATTCTGATAAAAAAGATAATCCAGTGTGCCACAGAGCAGAAGACTCTGTAGCAGATATTTTGCGATCTCCTTTCCTGAAAAATGATATTCCCTATAATCCTGCTTCATATTTCCACCCCTGCCCGGACCAGTTTCTCCCTGTTCAGAAGTTCTGCCGTCTGTACAAGCCCTTTTCCCTCCTGCCACCGGTAAAGTGTCCTGGTCTTTATTTCATGATCTTCAAATCCACAAACTTCCGTTATTTCCAATACTTTTCGACTTTTGTCCCTCATACGCCCAAGATGGACCAGGATATCCACACCTGAAGCGATCTGTCTGCGGATCGCTTCAAGCGGAAGTTCCACTCCCATCAAAGTCATTGTTTCCAGACGGGAAAGCATATCCTCCGCTGAATTTGCGTGTGCCGTGCTCAGACTGCCTTCATGCCCTGTATTCAAAGCCTTTATATGGACTCCCTATGTTCCCATCATGCAGAAATACAATAGCTTTACTTAATATACACTGTATATAACGTTATTATCTTGCCATTCCACAGTTGCAAAA
>OLOX01000451.1_pt1 | contig 42991 bp, 33 predicted proteins | sample 1672091 | NCBI WGS metagenome assembly OLOX01 (sample SAMEA3136644, study PRJEB25190) | human gut metagenome | reverse complement strand
GGCAGGGCGGGGGCGAACGTAAAGTCGCCTGCATCCTGTTCCGTTAGCTCGTTCAGGCAAAACGTCATGTACAGCGGGGCGTACGTGATCACGCCTTCTTGCGACAGGTTGTTGCGCGACAGCACAAACGCTTCCTTCAGCTTGTAATCGCGAATGCCCATCAGGTGGTCAAGCGCCGCATGCGCCCGCACTTTCTTGCCCGACTTCACCTCAATCGGAATGACGTTGCCGCTTTTCCCCTCCAAAAGAAAGTCCCCTTCCCCTGCCGCTTCCGACTGGTAATACCACAGGTCAACGCCCTGCGCGGCAAGCTCCTGCGCCACCACGTTTTCATACACGCCGCCCAGATTCGGGTCCTTCATGCCCAGGTAAATCGACCGCGCCGTAGCTAGCGGATACCGCGACACCAGCATTCCCGTGTCCGACTCGTATAGCTTGAACCGCGAAGCCTGCTCCGTGCGTTTCAACGGGCAGCGCGCCTCGGTGGTCTGCAGCACCTGCAGCCCCACGCCCGCATTCACCAGCCACAAAAAATCGTGATGGAACGACTCCATGCGCGCCGCCTTCTTCAGCGACGCCAGCTTGAATCGATGCAGGTCGCCCTCAAGTTGCAAGGGAATCTGGTCGAAGATAGCGCGAACCTCGAACGCACGAGCGCCCGCATACTTGCCGATGTCCTGCGCGTATTGCTGCACCAGCGATGCCTGCAACGTCCGCGTTTCAGCCAGCGAGTAGCCCGTGTCCACATACCGCTGTACCACCTCGGGCATGCCGCCGGCAACCATGTACGCCCGATAGTTGCGCATCATGATGTCGTGCAGGTACCCATCAACAGCGCGCCGCTCGCGCAAGCATTCGCGAATCTGATCGAGAAACCGCTGGTCAACACCCACAGCCCAGCAGAACTCCTCGAAGTCCATCGGCCGCATGACAATCTGCTCGACATACCCCACGGGAAACGAAGTGATGCCCTTGAACTCCGTGCCCAGCATGGATCCAGAGAACACGAACGAATAGCGACCGTCCTCGACAAGCGCCTTCATAAGCGTGACGATGTCCGGATGTTCTTGAATCTCATCGACGAAAATCAGCGTGTCGCCCTCCACCAAAGGCGCATCCGACAGCAGTGCAATGCGGTTAATGAAGTCCACGGCGCTTTCGGCGCTGGCAAGCGTGCTTTTCGCCGCCTTATCAAGCAGTAAGTTCACCTCAAAATAGCAGAAATAGTTCGATTTCCCGAATTCGCGAATGGCATAGCTTTTCCCAATTTGTCGAGCACCAGTCACCAACAGTGCCTTGCTGGATTCATTTTTCCATTTGACCAGCCTTTTTGTCACCTTACGCTGCAGCATTCGTCTCCTCAACCGCACAAATCGGGAAATAGAATAGCCTTATTATTGCACAAATCTGGAAATAATAATGGTCAAATACTGCATAAATCGGAAGATAGCAAAGGCTAAAAATCGCACAAATCGGGAAATAGCACGAAGCGAAAGCTAGCTTCTTGTAGCAGCGTCCAAAGATGCGTGTCCATTTCTCCCGCCGCACAGCGGCGATTGCAATCTGGCGTGCTTCGCGCTTTCCAGCAGATGTCGAGCGTGCGATCGACGCTACGAATATCGTTTGCGCGCAGATTCAAAATCGCAGGTGAATCACATAGGCGCGAGCGTCAGCTCGTGCCCAAATAGCCAGCGCCCAAAGGGCGCGTCACATTTTTTAACGTCGCGATGCAATCGGAAATTATGTGGCGCACCTTCGGTGCTTTCTGGTAGGTGTCGAGATTGCGCTCGACGCCACGAAGTTGACCTGCGAGGTCTTCCCGACCCGAACACGTTAGCGACAACCGGCGCGCAAAAAGGGCCGCATCGGGAACTCCCGATGCGGCCCTTCGGCTTGCTAGCTTCCGTCAGCTCGCAGCGCGCTCGCCCTTACGCCTTCTCCACGCGCACGGCGCACACCTTGTACTCTGGCGTGGCCGACACGTTGTCGAGCGCAGCGTTCGTCAGCCAGTTGGCGTTGCCGTCTTGGAAATGGAACGGCATCCACACTTGGCCGGGATTGGTCTTGCCCGACACGCGCGCCGTCGACTCGATGGACCCGCGACGGCTGCTCACGCGCACGCGGTCGCCGTCGACAATGCCCGTCGCAGCGGCATCGGCGCTGTTGACCTCAATAAACGACGACCCATCGATGCGGTTGAGCCCCTCGGTGCGGCCCGTCATCGCCTGTGCGTTGTACTGCGCAAGCACACGGCCCGTCATCATGATAAGCGGATATTCCGCATCAGGCTGCTCAGCCGACGGGCGGTACTCCGCCAGCGAATACGACCCAAGCCCGCGAGCAAACTTGCCCTCGTGCATGATGCGCGTGCCCGGATGGTCCGGCCCGGTGCACGGCCACTGCAGCCCCTGACCCGCCACGGCGGCGGAATCCAGGCGTGCATGGCTGATGCCCGCATACGACGGCGTCAGGCTTGCCACCTCGTCCATGATCTGGGCGCCCGTCAGCGTGGGCTGGTCGTACCCCATGCGGCGCATAATGTCCGCGAACACCTCGGTGTCCAAGCGCGGCCCGGCCGGCCCGCTTACCGCCTTGCGCACACGCTGCACGCGACGCTCGGTGTTCGTGAACGTGCCTTCCTTCTCCGCATAGCTGCGACCAGGCAAAATGACGTCGGCGTACTTCGCCGTCTCCGTCATGAACAGCTCCTCGACCACCAGGAAGTCCAGCGCCTCAAGCGCGCGAATCACGTGATGCGTATCCGGATCGGTGCGCACAGGATCCTCGCCGAACAGGAACAGGCCGCGGATGCGCCCGTCAATCATAGCGGGGAAGCACTCAGTTGCCTTCAGGCCGGGCGTTTGGTTGAACGTCACGCCCCACGCCGCCTCGAACTTCGCGCGCGCATCGGGGTTCGCTACCTTCTGATACCCCGTGAAGTCCGCCGGGCCGGCGCCCATGTCGCACGCGCCCTGCACGTTGTTCTGGCCGCGAAGCGGGTTGATACCGCAACCGGGCTTGCCCAGCTTGCCGGAAACCAGTGCCAGGTTCGACAACGCCATCACGCCCTCGGTGCCGGTGGAGTGCTCCACCACGCCCAAGCAGTACACGATGGGTGCGCGGCTGGCCTTGGCGTACAGCTCGGCCGCCGCAATCAAGTCGCGTGCGTCGATGTCGCAGATCTCGGCCACGCGCTCGGGCGTATAGTCGGCCACCATAGCGGCCAAATCGTCGAAGCCTTCTGTACGGCTTTCCACGAATTCACGGTCGACCAGGCCTTTTTGGATCAGCACGTTCACCATGCCGTTGGCGAACGCCACGTTGGTGCCCGGGCGCAGCTTCAAGTGGATGTCGGCCTTCTTCGCCAGCCCGATGTCGCGCGGGTCCACCACGATAAGCTTCGCGCCGCGCTCGACCGCCTGCCGCAGCCGCATGCCCATGACGGGATGCGCCTCTTCAGGGTTGCTGCCCACCAGCAGGATGACCTGCGAATCCTCGCACACATCCTTGATGGAGTTCGTCATTGCGCCCGAACCAAGTGTAGTTGCCAGACCGGCAACGGTAGGGGCGTGTCAAACACGTGCGCAGTTATCGACATTGGGGCTGTCGAATGCGCACCTCGCCATCTTCTGGAAGAGATAGATATCCTCGTTGGTGGAACGCGAGCACGCGAATGCCGCGATGCTCTCGCCGCCGTGCTCCTCCTTGAGCTCGGCGAACCTACGCGCCACCAGGTCGAGCGCCGTATCCCAATCGGCCGGCTCGAACTCACCGGTCTCGGGGTTTTTCACCAGCGGGGTGGTGATGCGGTCGGGGGAGTTCACGAAGTCGAAGCTGCCGCTGCGACCCTTCACGCACAAAAGCCCTGCGTTCGACGGGCCGTCGGCCGCCTGCACATCGACAATCTGATCGTCCTTCACCACCAGGTCAAGCTGGCAGCCAACGCCGCAGTGTGGGCACGTGGTGCGCACGGTGCGGGTGTCCCATTCGCGGTACAGCCCGCGGCGCTTCTCCACCAGGGCGCCCGTCGGGCACGCCTGGGCGCAGTTGCCGCAGCTTTCGCAGATGGTGCGGTCCCAGTTCGGGCCGAACGGCGCGCGGATGGTGGTGCGCACGCCACGCTTGGCCGTTTGCAGCACGTGGTTGCCCGCCGCGTTGTTGCACGCGCCCACGCAGCGCTGACACGCGATGCACAGGTTGGGGTCAAAGCGCAAGAACGGATTGGAGTCCAACACGGGCTTGCGCACCTGCTCAACGGGAAACGTCGGGTGTGACACACCCACCTCGCGTGCCACGGCCTGCAGCTCGCACGCGCCGTTTTTCACACAGCTGAAGCAGTAGTCGGTCGAATCAAGGCCGTGGTTGGAAATCAGCAGGTCAACGGCCATGCGGCGGTACTTCAACACGCGCTCGGTGGCCGTTTGCACCTGCATGCCGTCGACCACGCGCGTGGTGCACGCGGGCACGGGGGCATTCTGCCCCTCGACGTCGACCACGCACACGCGACACGACCCGATGGCGCTGCGCTCGGCCAGATAGCACAGCGTGGGGATGTGGATATCGGCCTCGTGGGCAACTTCCAGGATGGTCTGGCCTTCGCGCGCCTCAAGCGCGCGGCCGTTGATGGTGATGTTAAGCATACTGAATGCGCCCCCCTTCGCAGGCACCGGCACCGAAATGGTCGCAGCGCAGGCAGCGCCCGCACTCCTGCATGGCCTCTTCCGTGCTCATGGGCACTTCAACGCCTTCGAAATCGTGCTTGCGCTCGCGCGCCGGGCGCTCGAGCACCTCGACGCGACCGTATGCCGCGCGGTCGTTTGGCGCGGGAGCGGGCGCGGAAACGCCGCAGTCGAGCGTGTGGTTGAACCCGAGCATGTCGTCGATGTTGCGCGCGGCAACCTTGCCGGCCGCAATGGCCTTGATGACCGTGGCCGGGCCCGTCTGGCAGTCGCCGCCCACGAACACGTTGGCCCCGGTGGCGGCGTCGGCGCCGCGTTCGGTCAGCTTGTCGGCGTCCATCTGCGCATGCAGCTGCGCGTCAGCCTTGAACTCGCCCCATTCGGCGGCCATGCCGAACTCCTCGAACGGCGCGGACACGATGTTCTGGCCCACGGCAATCAGCACGATGTCGGCCGGAATGCGCATCTGCGGCTTGTCCGCCGCGACAGGCGCGGGACGGCCGCGCTTCACGGGGCCGATCATCTGCGGATTCGTCAGCAGCGCCGTGCAGCGGCCCTGCTCATCGGTCTCGATGGCGGCCGGCGCCTGCAGTGTGATCATCTCCACGCCCTCGGCGATGGCCGACTCAATTTCGGCCGGCAGCGCCGTCATGTCCGCGATGCGGCGACGGTACACCACCGACACCTCTTCGGCGCCGGCGCGCACGGCCGTACGGCAGCAGTCCATGGCCACGTTGCCGCCGCCGATGACGGCCACTTTCTTGCCCGTGAAGTCGGGGTAGTCACCATCGCCGATACGTCCCAGCAGGTCAACGGCAGAAAACACGCCTTCGGCATCCGTGCCGTCGATGCGCAGGCCCTTGCCCGCTTGCGCGCCGATGGCCACGTACACGGCGTCGTATTCCGCGGACAGCTGCGCCATGCGCGCGGCGTCGACGGGGCTTTCGGTATGCACAGTGATGCCGCCGACGGCCAAGATGCCGCGGATGTCCTCGTCCAGGCGCTCGCGCGGGAAGCGGTACGCCGGAATGCCGTAGCGCATCATGCCGCCAAGCTGCTTGCGACCCTCGAACACGTCAACGTCGTGACCCATGAGCGCGGCGAAGTATGCGCAGGTCATGCCGGAAGGGCCGCCACCCACAACCGCCACGCGGCGGCCGGTGGAGGGCTGGCGCTCAGGCACGGGCACCTGGTCGGCGCGCGCATGTTCGCAGGCGTACTCCTTGATGCCGCGGATGTTCAGCGGCGCGTCGATGAGCGTGCGGCGGCAGCGCTTCTCGCAGGGATGCTCGCACACCAGGCCGCATGCGGTGGGGAACGGGTTATCCTTGCGAATCATCTGCACGGCACCGGCGTTGTCGCCCGCCGCCACCAGCGCGATGTACGCGGGCACGTTCACATGCGCCGGGCAGAAGGTCTCGCACGGCACCGACTGGCCCACGTTGCGCTGGCACGCATGCTTGCTCACATGGCTTTCGACCTCGGCGGCGAAGGCGTCCAGGCCCTCCAGCAGGGCGTTGGCCGACTCGTAGCCGATGGCGCAATCCGACGTGTCGCGCACCATCTCCGCCAACGTGCGCATGCGCTCGACCTCGGCGGCGTCGGCCCGGCAATCCACCAGATGGCGCAGCATGGCGGCCAGCTGCGGCAAGCCGTCGCGACACGGTACGCATTTGCCGCACGTTTGCAGCGCGCCCTCCTCGAGCAGCGTCAGCTGCTGCGCCAGCGGGCACATGCCCGGTGGCATGGCGTCGACGCGACGTTTCTGCCGGTCCAGGAACCCGCCGATGCAGGCGTCGTCCGCCGAGGCGGGCGCAATGGACAATCTCGTCATTTCTCCCCCGTTTCGCCTGCTTGTGCAGGCTTGCAACACTTGCATGGGGACGGCAATGGCACAAGCCGCCCCATCGAACTCCTAATATTTGATACCTGCGCAGTATCTTATGGCATAAGGCGAAGGTTCAGGTTTCCGTCCTGTTAACCCTCCCAACAAACACATACCGCAAAGCAAATAGGCCGCCGCCGAAGCGCAAGCCGAAAACGACGAACGATCCAAGCGACGGCCCTCGAAAAACACTTTGGCCACTTTTGGCCACTTTGGGGACGTAGCGCTATCTGTCCGAACGCGACCCAGATCTCCGGTGCCAGCACGCCTTCCAGGTCCAGACATACAATATTCATTCCCATGAGAATCCTTTTCACGCCGTCGTTGCTTTCGCAAGCCTCTTATGCGCATAACCATAGGCTAACTCGCCGATGCGCCCGACCACGTTCCGGCCAATGCCGCGAGCAAACGAGGAAACGGCAAGAAGGCAGCATGCTTAGACGGCAGATGAAGAGATGAAGGCCGATTCTCGCCTCACGCGACCAGGCGAATAACGAAGGCTCCGTTCTTTCAAGGCAAGCGCAACCGCGACAGCAATGCCGACCGACACGGAAAGAAACGCGGGCGATCCCTCCGAAAGGAAGGGGCCGCAACGCAGGTTGCGGCCCCGCCAACGGACGAATCCCGCCTAAGGGAAATGGTCGACCGGCTAGCCCATGATCTGGGCAAGGTCGGCCTCGGGAGTGGATATGGGGCGAATGCCGTAGTTGTCCACCAGCACCTGCAGCACGCCGGGGCTCACGAACGCCGGAAGCGTGGGGCCCAAGTAGATGCCCTTGATGCCCAGGTGCAGCAGCGTGAGCAGGATGCACACCGCCTTCTGCTCGTACCACGAGAGCACCATGGAAAGCGGCAGATCGTTCACGCCGCAGCCGAAGGCATCCGCAAGCGCGAGCGCGATCTTGATCGCGCCATAGGCGTCGTTGCACTGGCCGACGTCCAGCAGGCGCGGAATGCCGGCAATGGTGCCCAGGTCCAGATCGTTGAAGCGATACTTGCCGCAGGCAAGGGTCAAGATGACAGAGTCGGAGGGGGCGAGCTTGGCGAAGTCGGTGTAGTAGCTGCGCTCCTTGCGCATGCCGTCGCAGCCCGCAAGCAGGATGAAACGCTTGATGTCACCGGACTTGACCGCATCGATGACGGCGGGGGCGACGCTCATCACGGTGTCGTAGCCGAATCCGGTGGTGACGCTGGTGCCGCCGTTGATGCCGGCAAAGGTTCGATCAGCGGCCCAGCCGCCCAGCTCCAGCGCCTTATCGATAAGTGCCGAGAAGTCCTTGGCGCCGTCTTCGCCCGCCTCGACGACATACGCGCCCGGGAAGCTCACGGGGCCCGTGGTGAACACGCGGTCGGCATACGACTCGTCCGGCTTCAACAAACAATTGGTAGTCCACAAGATCGGCGCGGGAAGGTCCTTGAACTCCTTGCGCTGGTTGTGCCATGCGGTGCCGTAGTTGCCTTTCAGGTGCGGATACTTGCGCAGCGCGGGATAGGCGTTTGCAGGCAGCATCTCGCCGTGGGTGTACACGTTCACGCCGCGGCCTTCGGTCTGCTCCAAAAGCTGCTTGAGGTCGTGCAGGTCATGGCCGGTGACCACGATGAAAGGGCCCGCCTCGACCTTGAGCTCAACCGTCGCCGGCTCGGGTTTGCCGTAGGCGGAGATGTTCGCGTCCCCCAAAGCGGCCATGGCGGCCAAGTTGACCTCGCCGCATTTGAGAACCAAAGGCAGCAGCTCGTCCATGCCCAGGTCGGAGCCGACGGTCCGCATGCCCTCATACAGGAACGCCGTCACGGCAGGGTCCGACTTCCCCAGCATCTGCGCATGATAGGCATACGCCGCCACGCCGCGCATGCCGAAGAGCAGCAAGCTCTTCAGGCTGCGGATATCCTCCTGCGCGTCCCACAGCAAGCCCATGTCGTACAGGTCGAATTCGCCCAGGGCGATAGCCTTAGCGCGAACGCGGCGCTCAAGGGCGGCGATGGCCTCGGAGTCGAAGCTGACGTTGCTCACGCAGGCGAACATGCCCTCCAGCATAAGCCCGTCGGACTCGGAATCCCCCTTTCCGCCGTTCTCTGCTCGGGCCAGGGCGACCAATGCCCCGGTCAGCTCGTCTTGCAATCGAGCCACATCGGCGGTCTTGCCGCATACGCCGGCGGCTCCGGTGCAGGCGGTGCATCCCGCCGTCTGCTCGCATTGGAAGCAGAACATGTTCCCGTCAGTCATTTCGCGCTCCTCGATCATAGGGTGCCTTTTCGGTGTGACTGCACTATACTGTGGTATCTCATACATTTCTGTTGTAGAACCTACAGGTGAAGCCAATGAACGATGTCCTCATTTCTTCTTCAATGCTTTTCGCCGGCATAACCCAGGCCGAAGCGGACCTGATGCTGCCTTGCCTTGGGGCGACAAGAAGGGCTTTCAGCCGGGAGGAGCGGATCATGCGCGCCGGCCAGCCCACCGAATACCTCGGCGTCGTCCTGTCCGGGCGCGTGCGAATCGAGGTCTCGGACGCCTGGGGCGAAACGACGATCCTGGATATGCTGGGACCTGGATCGCTTTTCGCCCACGGATACGCCTGCAGCATGGAGCCACTTGACATCGATGTGCTGGCTGATTCGGCCTGCGAGGTGGTGCTGCTCAAAGCAGAACGGATCATCCACCCTTGCCCCAAGCAGTGCGGCTGCCACGCGCACATCTCCTCGAACCTCATGCGCGCCTTGGCGCTAAGCAACCTTGACATGAACCGCCGCGCCATCGCCATGACCCCCAAAACCATCCGGGGCAAGATCCTCGCCTTCCTCTCACAACAGCAGAAAAAGGCCGGCACCCGCGCCTTCGCCATCCCCTACAGCCAAACCAAGCTGGCAAGCTACCTCAGCGTCGACCGCAGTGCGCTGTCGAACGAGCTGTCGAAGCTGCGCAGGGAAGGCGTCATCGACTACGAAGGCCGCACGTACCGGCTCCTGTAGCGCGCGCAGGCGATTCTCTGCCACGTTGCGGCCAATGCCGCGAGCGAACGGGGAAACGGCGCCCGATGGGGAAATCGCGTCGCTGACAGATAACGCTACGTCCCCAAAGCGTCAGGCTTATGACGAAGCGCCGGCAACGCGCGGCGTTGCGCTATCATCGGCTTATCCGTTCGATATGGAAGGGGACTAATGGCGCGGTTGTTCATTGTCGAGGACGATGCCTCCTTGCGGGAGAATCTTGTGCGCATGCTCAAACTGAAGGGGCACGAATGCCTTTGCTGCGGCTCGTTCGCGAACGCCGCGGACGAGGCTTTGGCGGCATGTCCCGATTGCATCCTGCTCGATCTTTCGCTCCCCGGCGCGTACGGCCACGAGGTCTGCCGCTCCATCCGCCAGGAAAGCAACGTCCCCATCATCGTCCTGACCTCCTCCGATAGCGAGTTCGACGAGGTCATGAGCATGAACGTCGGCGCGGACGACTACGTGGTCAAGCCCTATCGCCCCGCCGCGCTGCTCGCCCGCATCGACCGCGCGCTTACGCGCAGCGGATCCGCCGATCCGGCGCGCGGGCGACTTGAGCACGACGGCGTCTCGCTCGACCCCGTGCGGGCCGAGGTCTCGTATCGCGGCGAAAGCGTGGAGCTGTCGCGCAACGAGCTGCTGATCTTGCGCATCCTCATGGAGAGCGCGGGATCCATCATCTCGCGCAGCGAGCTGATGGACGAGCTGTGGCAAACCGATGCGTTCGTCGACGACAACACGCTCACGGTGAACGTGAACCGCCTGCGCCGCAGCTTGCGATCCGCTGGCGTGCCCGAGGATTTCATCACCACCCGCCGCGGCCTGGGCTACGTGGTCCGATGAACGCATCGATTCGGGGAAACGCTGCGGGCAGGCAGGTGCCCAACCCACCCGCCTGCCCGGCACCGGGCTCGCCGGCTGCTGCGCCCGGCTCGCCGGCCGACTTGCCGCACGGTCCCGCGCCCACTTCGCCCGTGCCCACGCCGCCCGCCGCCGACAGCCAGGTCAACGGCCCGGAGCGCGCATACTCCTTCGGCGCATACCTCCGCTCGCGCGCCGGGTTCGCGCTCGGAGCGGTCGCCTTGATAGCCGTCGTTGCGGGTGTCATGGCCGTCACCGGCTCGAACGCTTCGGCGATCGCGCTCGTTTCCCTCTGCGAAGCCCTGTTCGCCTGCGTTGCGCTTGCCGCGGGTTTTTTGCGCGATCGCGAGTTCTACCAGCAGCTGGACCTGTTCTGCGACTCGCCCGAAAACGCACGCTGCCTCTCATCAATCCTGGACGAGCCGCGCACCTTGGAAGGCTCCATCGCCTACCGCGCGCTCGCCGTCCAGGGTAAAGCCGCCTCCGACGAGCTAGCCGCACGATCACGCGACATGAAGGAGTACCGCGACTACATCGAGCTGTGGGTGCATGAAACCAAAACGCCCATTGCGTCGGCGCAGCTAGCGTTGGCAAGCCTTCATGGGCCCGAGATCGGCAAGGTCCGCGGCGACCTCGATCGCATCGAATCGCGCGTTGAGCAGGCGCTTTACTACGCACGCTCGGCAACCTTAAGCGAGGACTTCTCCATCGAGGAGCTCAACCTTGCGGCCCTCGCGCGCAAAGCGTGCCGCCAACGGTCCCGCACGCTCATCGGCGCAGGGGTCTCGCTCGAGTTCGCCATCGACGAGGCGCTCGAGGTGCTCGCCGACGCGAAATGGACCGACTTCATCATCGGCCAAGTCCTGGAGAACTCGGCGAAGTACGGCGCGAAGACCATCCGGTTCGAAGGCACGGCGAAGGATGCGGGCACGAAAGACGGCTGCATCGAGCTAGCGATTTGCGACGACGGGGACGGCATCTCCGCTGCCGACGTGCCGCGCGTGTTCGACCGGGGCTTCACGGGAAGCCAGGGCCGCACGCACCATAAGGCAACGGGCATGGGTCTTTACCTGGCTGCCGTTGCCTGCGACAGGATGGGGCTTGGCCTGCGCGTTTCCTCGGAGGAAGGCTCAGGCACCGCCGTCGCGCTGACCTTCCCGCTCGACCGTACGCGCATGGATTTGGCGGGAGCCTAGCCGACGCCCATTGCAAACCGCGATCCGCCCGCGCACTACCCGTCGGCGCCTACGGCGACGAACCTTACAAAACCGTAAGTTTGCGGTAAGGCCCTTCGATGGCTCCGCTTTCGCGAGCGCCGCATCATGGGGATATACCGAATCGAAGAGAAAGGAATCCCCATGACCATGGTTACCGCAACCCCTCCGGCGGGCATCTCGAACGCGGGCACGCCTGACAATCGCAACGTCCTGCTTTCCGTGCGCGACGTTCGGAAGGTCTACGGCTCGCGCGAAGCCGTCACGCGCGCGCTCGACGACGTGTCGTTCGACATCGCGCAAGGCGAGTTCATCGGCGTGATGGGCCCGTCGGGCTCGGGCAAGAGCACGCTTTTGAACTGCATCTCCACCATCGACACCGTGACCAGCGGGAACATCATCCTGAACGGGCTTGACATCACGCAGCTGCGCAGCCGCCAGCTCTCAAAGTTCCGTCGCGACGACCTGGGCTTCATCTTCCAGGACGCCAACCTGCTGGACACCCTGACCGGTTTCGAGAACATCGCCCTGGCCCTTACCATCAAGGGCGAGAAGGCCGATGCCGTCCGCGCGAAGGTCGATAGCACCGCGAACATGCTCGGCGTGGCCGAGGTTCTTCGGAAATACCCGCGCCAAATGTCAGGCGGCCAGCGCCAACGCGTTGCCGCAGCGCGCGCCATCGTCGCCGACCCGAAGCTGGTCCTTGCCGACGAGCCCACCGGCGCGCTCGATTCGCGCAACGCCGCCGTCCTCCTTGAGACGCTCGAGGTGCTGAACGCGAAGCTGCACGCCACCATCATGATGGTCACGCACGACGCGGTTGCGGCATCGTATGCCGATCGCATCCTGTTCATCAAGGACGGCAAGCTGTTCAACGAGCTGCGCCGCGGCGATGACGCCCGAACCGATTTCTACCAGCGCATCCTTGAAGTCCAGGCGTTCCTTTCCGGCAAGCAGGGCGACTCCCCCGCGGTCGGCTTCGCGCCCTCGCACACCGTCGATCCGCGCAACTAGGCGGTGGCCATCATGTTGATGAAACTTGCCTTGCGCAACGTGCGCCGCAGCATGCGCGATTACGCTGTGTATTTCGTTACCCTGACTTTGGGCGTGGCGGTGTTCTACGCCTTCAGCGCCATCGAGGACTCCCGCGTGCTCTTCGAGGCCCAGGAAGGCGCCGCGAACGTGTTCCTAGCGTCCGGTGCGAGCATTTTCGACATCCTCGCGCAGGTCATGACCTATTTCAGCGTCGTCGTCGCCGTGGTTTTGGGCTTTTTGGTCCTGTACGCCAACCGATTCATTGTTCGAGCGCGCAAAAAGGAGTTCGGCACGTACCTGCTTTTGGGCATGAACCCGCGCCAGGTTTCCTCGGTGGTGCTGACGGAAACGCTGATTGTCGGCGTGATCGCGCTGGTGGCGGGGCTTGGGCTGGGCTTCTTGATTTCCCAAACGATCGCCTTCGCCACGGCGGGCCTCATCGGTGTGGCCATCAGCGACTATCATTTGCTGTTCAGCGCCCGTTCCGCGCAGCTGACCTTGGGTTGCTTCGCGCTCATCTTCGTCATAGTCGCCCTGTTCAACGCCGTGCAGATTTCGCGTTGCAAGCTTGCCACGCTGCTTTCGGCCAACTCCCGCAACGAGCGCATGCCCGTGCGCAACCCCATCGTCTGCCTCATCGTATTCGTGCTTTCGTGCCTGATTCTGGCGAAGGCATATGCCGAGCTCAACCTCGACGGCTTGGTTTACTTCGGTGAGCACTTCCGCACCGCAACTGCGCTGATGCTCATTGGCACGCTGAGCCTGTTCTGGTCGGCATCGGGGTTTTTCATCCTGGTGATCCAACGTCTGCGCGGCGTCTATTTCAAGGGCCTCGCCATGTTCACCATGCGCCAGATCGCGGCGAAGGTGAACACCGCGTTCGTGTCGCTGTGGGCGGTTACCGTTCTTCTGTTCTTCAGCATCGTCGTGTTCTCAACGGGCTTTAGCCTGGCGACGGTCTTCTCCGATCAGTTAGAGGAGAACACTCAGTTCGATGCATCCATCCGCGCGAGCCTGATGTCACTTGACATCTCCGACATGGAGGCGGTGCCTGCCGAGCAGTACGGCGGAGAAGAGGAGAAGGCAGCTGCGATCGAGGAGACCGAGACCCAGCGCAACGAGATTTCCCGCCTTTGGCAATCGAGCGACGGTTCCACTGCTGCGTATCTCAAGTCGCTCATCCCCGATTGGGACGAGCGCGTGACCGGCTCCGCCCAGGTGGACACGTGGCTCGCAAACGACTTGACGAACAAGCAGCTTGTCGATGCGTGCGGCTTCACGCTTGATCAGATCGGCTCCGACGATAACTCCAGCATGGCCGACGAGGGCGTGCAATACGTATCGTTGTCGCAGTTCAACGCCGCACGCCAGCTTGCAGGCGAAAAGCCGATCGAGCTTGCTACGGACGAATACCTGGTCGACAACACGATCGATAAATCTACCGACTACGCGAAGGCGCTTGGCCAGAAAGGGCGCACCATCACCGTCGACGGCCATGAGCTGACCGCATCCGGACAGGTTGTTTCGCAATCGCTCCAGGTAAGCAGCATGGGTTGCCTGATCGCCGTTTTGGTGGTTCCCGACGAATTGGCGGCCGACAGGTTCGCCGCTGGCGATCTGCCGTACTTGAGCGAGCTGAACGTCAACCTGGCAAGTGATTCGCAAGAGCAGGCCATGAAAGACATGATGGCTGAATACGGCAAAGCCGTCCCCCCAAGCGAAGAGCATGCCGAAATGGGCCTGACCTATGAGTCCGGCGCATGGCCGGTGTCCTATTACGACACGAGCGAAAGCGTTATCGCCGACAGCATGGGGCTTAAGCTGCTCTTGGTTTACCTGGCGCTCTACATCGGGTTCGTCTTCCTCATGACCACCGCAGCGGTTCTTTCCGTTCAGCAGCTCTCCGAGGTAGCGGACAGCATTCCGCGCTATCGCCTGCTTGCCCAGCTAGGGTGCGACAGGGCCATGGTTTTGCGAAGCTTGCGCACGCAGATCGGCATCTACTTCGTGGCTCCGCTTTTGGTTGCAGGATGCCATTCGGCCTGCACTATCAGGCTTCTGTACAAGAACCTGCTATCGCTTTGGGGCACGGGGGCTGTTACCAGCACGCTTGCCGTCGGCATCGCACTGGTGGTCGCGGTATACGCGATCTATCTAGCCTCGACATACCTGGTCGCACGATCGGCAGTGACCTCCGGCGCAGGCAAGAAGCTGCTTGCGTAGCCGAGCACCGAAACGAGAAAGGGGCGGTTGCCTGCGAACGATTCGCACGGCGGCTGCCCCTTACTTCACGCGCAAAACCACGTATTCGTTCAAATTGCCCGTCTTGCCATCCGCCTCGAAACGGCTTACAAGGTCCGCAGAATCCGCCACCATCGCCAACAGCCGCTCGATTTCCGGCTCGTCGAAATGGTGGCAATAGCGGTACAGCCCCTGCGTGTCCTGCCAACCCAGCAGATAATCGTTCGGCGGCAGCTCGGGAATCCCCAGCTCAGCACGCGCACGGATCGTGGTTTCCTGCGCTTTGCGCGCCAGCTTCGCACTGTTCAGGAATCGCCAGAAGCTCACGGCCACGAACCCGCCCGGGCGCACCTTCGCGACAAGCGCGCGCAAAAGCCCCACCCGCCAACGCTCCAGCGGCACATGATGCATGAACCCGAACGACACCGCCAAATCGCACGACGCATCCGGCGCCTCAAGCGCCTTCCGAAGGCAACCGGCGGAAAGCCGCTCAATCGCATCAAGATTCTGGAAGGCTATTCGGGACAACGCGTCGGATTCGTTTCGCTCCCCGGCTTCCACCAGCGAATCGCAATTGTCCACCGCATAACCCGACAGCATCCTGCCAGGCAAGGCGTCCGCCAAATACCGCTCGAAACGCAAATTGCCGCACGCCAGGTCGAGCACGCGCAGCGGCTCTCGCTCGCTTGCACCAGCATCGGCGACGGCACACGCCTTCCCACGGCCCTTGTCGTCGGCAGCGCACCCGTCTCGGCGAACCGAGCCTGCAAACGCGCCTCCCTCAGCGTGCAAAGTCCCAGGTTCGCAACCCGTTTGCATACCCGCCGCACCAAGAGTCTCGAGCAACCGCACCCAACCCTGCCACGGCGACTGTCGCGTCTGCGAGAACGATTCGGCGTTCGCGCGATAAAACTCCCCGGTCAACGCGCACAAGCGCAGCGCCAGCACCTCTTCGGCGTCCTTTGCCGCACCACCGCCCGACGCAAGGTCTTCAGCTGCATCGGCCGCGCAAGCTGCGCCGCCGCTTGCGACTGCACACACTTGCTCGCAGTTGGCATCCCCACGCGGTTCCATGTTCTTACGACTCGCACATTTCTCGGGCGCATTGCGCCAGCACGGTTACAAAGCGGTCGACGTCTTCCGGCGTGTTCTGATGGAAGAAGCTCACGCGCAGCGTTTCCCTGCCCTCGCGCAGCGAAACGCCGGCCGCCTGCAGCGACAGCGGATGCTTCTCGCGCCACGTGCCCGGCGCCACCGTCGTGTGGTTTTCCTCGCACGCCGATGCGCGCGACACGAACACGCCGCGATCGGACAGGTAGCGCACCGACTGCGCGTTCGGCACGCCGGGGATGCTGAAGCTCAAAATGTAGGGGCTGCCGCCTGCAGGCGCGTGGATCACCACGTCGCCGATTTCGTGACGCAGCCCCGCAATCGCCCGTTCGCGCAGGTCAGCAGCGTGCTTCGCATTCGCTTCCCCGTCGCGCACGGCAAGACGCACGGCCTCGGCCATGCCCGCCGCCAAAAACACCGGCTCGGTGCCCGAACGCAGCCCGCGCTCCTGGTTGCCGCCGAACGCCGTGGTGAACATCTTCACGCCGCGCTGCACGTACAGAATGCCGATGCCACGCGGACCGCCGATCTTGTGCGCACCGGCCGTCAGCAGCTGCACGCCCCACTCGCGCGGGCACGTGGGCAGCTTGCCGAACGACTGCGTGGCGTCGCAGTGCAGAAGCGCTTCGGGCGCCAGCTCGTCGCGCAGCGCCGCAACTTCCGGAATGGGGAAAATCCAGCCGACCTCGTTCTGTACGCGCATCATGGTGATAAGCGCCGTGGGCCCCGCCTGCAGCAGCCCGCGCAGTTGCCCCAGGTCAAGCATGCCATCTGGCGCCTCAACATACGCGCACGGCCACTTGCTGTCACGGCGCATGCCGCGCACGGTGCGCGTCACCGACGAATGCTCAAGCGACGACGTGATAATCTGCCCCGGATGCTCGCGATGCGCCAAGCACGCGCCGCGGATAGCCAGGTTGTTCGACTCGGTTGAGCCCGACGTGAAGTACACTTCGTCAGCATCCACGCCCAGCGCATCGGCAATGACAGCGCGGCTTTCCTCAAGCACCGCCTTCGCCTTGCGCCCCACGGCGTGCGGCGAAGAGGGATTGCCCCATCTTTCCGCCAGCACCTCGTTCATGCGCGCAACAACTTCCGGCAGCGGCCGCGTTGTGGCCGCGTTGTCTAAATATGTCAGCGTGTCTTCCATGCGTTTGCCTTCACGTACTCAACCCACACGCGGCCACGCTTGCCGGCGCTGCCGCATCTTTGATAGCGCCCATCATTCTAACCCGCGCTTCATAATGTGGGTAAACCGGTCGCAGTTCAGCGCAGAAACATCGATAATCGGCAAAACCGCAGTTCAATCATGGCGTTTTCGTGGGCTTGCACTACGTTTGCATAACAATTTCGGGCGCCCTCGGGAATTTTCGTCCACCCCGGGGTCACGTCCTTCGAATTACAAGCCTTCATCTCAAGAATTATTTGCCGCATACTGGCCAAACGGTGCTTCGCTTGCCGGGCGGCCTTCTTTTGCGACAAGGAAGTGCCGCCGATGGATACTCAAACGGTCATTGCGCTCTGCGCGATTTTCACGGTTGTTATCGGAATCGTTGGCTTAGCCAACCGGAATTAGTGAACTGCATGCGTACAAAAAGAGAACCCGGCTTGCCCAGTCGAAAAGCTAGCCGGGTAATCTAACGTACAATGCCGCCCGGTACGCCGGGGCACCGTACGTCGCATATTACACGCCGCGAACACGTTTCGCAAGGGCGCACATGCCGTAAAATACCACCTATGGAAAAAACGCTGCTGAACATCATCTCCGAGCTGCGCCGCACCAGCGGCCCGCTTGATCCCAACGCGCTCGACCGCATCATCCGCGCGCGAAACCGCGAGGTCGCAGGACCCGTTCGCCATGTGGCGAAGAAAAACCTGCTGCCGCTTTACCAGGACATCAAGGCACACCAGCCCCAAACGTGGGCCGGCTGGGACATCTCGCCCGAGCTTGAGGCGCGCCTGGTTCGCACGCTGCAGGTCAAGCCGCGTCGCACCGCATCGGGCGTGGCCACCGTCACCGTGCTCACAAAGCCGTGGCCGTGCTCAAGCGCGTGCCTGTACTGCCCCAACGACGTGCGCATGCCGAAAAGCTACCTGCACGACGAACCGGCCTGTCAGCGCGCCGAGCGCAACTGGTTCGATCCGTATCTGCAGGTCACCGCACGTTTGCGCACGCTGCACCAAATGGGGCACGTCACCGACAAGGTCGAGCTCATCGTGCTTGGCGGCACGTGGAGCGACTACCCCGAGGCGTACCAGATATGGTACATGCACGAGCTGTTCCGCGCGCTGAACGACATGAGCAGCGAAGCCGCTGTCGAGCACGAAACGCAGGCGCGTCGCGAACGCTACCGCAGCGCCGGCATTGCCAACGAGCGCGACGACCTTGCCGCCTGGGCCGCCAAGGCGCAGGCGCGCGTCACCGCCGGACAAGCAACCTACAACCAAACCGTGCGCGAACTGTACGCCTGCGGGACGTCAGCGAACGCGCAGTCGTCTCGCGACAACACGACCTTTGCGCGAATCAAAACCGAAGGCGCCAAGCAAGCAACCGGAGTCTCCGGCTGCCCCAGCTTCCCCCATCCTGCCAGCAGCACGCCCGATGCTCACGCAACCGCTCAAACGCCCCGAACTGGCTGGGCCGCCGTTGCCGCATGGCAAACCGCAACGTTTTCCCAGCTAGAAGCCTTACAACGCGCAAACGAAACCGCCGAGCACCGCTGCGTGGGCCTGGTGGTGGAAACACGTCCCGACGCCGTCACGCCGCAGCGCTTGGCCACACTGCGCCGCCTTGGCTGCACGAAGCTGCAAATGGGCATCCAAAGCCTGGACGAGCGCATCCTTGCGGCAAACCATCGCGGCATCGGCACCGACCGCATGCGCGATGCGTTCGAGCTTGCGCGCATCTTCGGCTTCAAAACGCACGCGCACTTCATGACAAACCTGTTGGGCGCCACGCCCGAATCCGACGCCGCCGACTATCTGCGCATGGTGGACGACCCCGCATTCAAGCCCGACGAGGTCAAGCTGTACCCGTGCGCGCTGGTGGACGGAACGGGGCTAGTGGGCCACTGGCGCCGCGGCACTTGGCGCCCCTACACCGAAAACGAGCTGGTGAACCTGCTTGCCGACGACGTGCTGGCAACGCCGCCGTTCACCCGCATCTCGCGCATGATCCGCGATATCTCGGCACACGACATCATGACCGGCAACAAGAAGGTGAACCTGCGCCAGCTGGTCGACCTGGAGCTCGCAAAGCAATCCGAACCGGTGCAGGAGATCCGTTCCCGCGAAATCGCCTTCGGAGCCGCCGCAAACGACGAGCTCTCACTTTCGGAAATCGCCTACGAAACGACGAACACCCATGAGGTGTTCCTGCAGTGGGTAACGCCCGACAACCGCATCGCAGGCTTCCTGCGCCTGTCCATGCCGAACGCCGACTACATCGACGCACACGTCACTGCCCTGCCTATCGATGCCGGCGAGGCCATGATCCGCGAGGTGCACGTATACGGACGCGTTGCCGGCCTGCACCAAGGTGGCGAGAACGCCCAGCATCGAGGCCTCGGCCGCATGCTCATCGAGCGAGCCTGCGATATCGCCCGCGAAAACGGCTACACCGCCATAAACGTGATCAGCGCCATCGGCACACGCGGCTACTACCGCAAGCAAGGCTTCACCGACAACGGGCTGTACCAGCAACGCAGCCTATAAGACGCAAGGCGGGCATCGACGCTTTCGTCCTACAAGACCGCTGTCTTTGATCGCATGCGGAGGCCCGCTAACTTCCGCATGTCGCGGCTCACACTGCGCGAACGCCCACTTCTCGCAGATACAGCTCGCCAGTTTCGCGCCGCTCGAATACATTCGCACTTTCCGCAAGCGCGACACCGGGACACATTTCCCGCAATGCCGCAACGCTGCCCAACGGAATCGCGGCGCTCGGGACGCCTTCGTCAAACGAGCACGGCACACCGGCCGCGCAGGCCCAATCGCGCACGTGCGCCGCGTCATCCCCGAAAGCCTTCGCACATTTCAGCAAGCGGTCGCCTTCGTCGGCCTCAAGCCACGGATAATACGCCCACACCCCATCGTCGCAGGTGAACACCTTATTCTGCTGATACACCTGCCCCGTATTCTTGTTGTCGGAACTGCAATAATGCACACCAAGCAGCAAACTCTCACGCACAGCATATTCCATCAACGCCAACGCCTCGGCCTCGCTGCCCGCAACGGGAACACCGCCGCCGTACCAGTAGTCATACAAGTAGTTGAAAGGGTGCTTGCGCAGTTCAAACCCACGATCGCGAAACGCTTCCGCATTGCACAGCGGAAAACAGAACTCCAACAGGTTCACGCCACGCACGCCCATGTCGTCCAAGCGCACAAGCAGCTCCTGCATCTCGGAAAGCGTGCCGGGGATCACCGGCATCTCAACCATCACATCGGGCAGCGACGAAACGGCGGCCTCGATTCGCCCAAACACGGGCGCATCGGGGCGCGCGACATCCTCAGGCTTGATGCTGAATCGCACCTCATCAAGTCCCGCATCAGCCAACGCATCCAAGCACGGATCATCCAGCAAGTCACCGCACGTGTATAGGCGGATATGCACGTCGGAATACAGTTCCTTTGCACGCCTCACGAACGCGACAACCGACTCCTTATGCAAGAGCGGCTCGCCACCCGTTATCGCCAGGCAATCGAACTGGGCGCCAACTGCAGCAGCCTGCTCAAGCTCGCCCACAATATCCCGACGGTGCGACAAGAAGTACTCGTAGCGATCCTGATTCGGGTTGAAGCAGAAATAGCAATGTCGCGTGCAGCGCAAATCAACGAAAAACGTAGCCGTGCGCTCGCCCGTGCGGCACGCCAGACACGCCGGCGAAATCCACCCGCGCCATAGCGACCCACCGCCGTTTTCGCAATGGCAACCACACATCGCCGCCGTTTGCAAACGCCGCTTGCGCGGGCACGATTCCGTCACCTCAAAGGGGATTCCAAACGCAGCAACCGCATCCTCATAGTCGTGCTCAACCTGATCAAACGCCTGTGCATACTCGCGAATATCCACAAATCCCCCTTGAAGCAAAACGCTATTCAGCCGAAAGTTCCGCCGCCAACTTCTCAACATGCGCAGCGTCAACATGCGCAAACGCCGCCATAGCACCCGCAAACGCAGCGTAATACGCACGGATATCTTTGCGAATCACCTCATCAGCGAACGCATCGACCCATGTCAGCACATGCTTCCGCAGAAAGTCGCTCTGGGTACGAAGCATCTTCGCCGCATTCTCATCGCGTCCGTCAGCATACGACTCATAAACGCACTGGCTCATGCGCGCCATATAATCCATCATCGCGGAAATATGATCGTCGGGAAAATGCTGCTCGGCCTGTAGCCTGAATCCCGCCTGATGATAGAACGACCGAACATCAAGCGTGCTTCCCCTGAACAGCATGCCGTCGGTACTGGTATACGGAGACTCCCAGGGTCGAACGTAGCTATCGCCGGGAACCTGAAACAACTTCGGAAAATCTTCCTCCATGGCCACTGTCGCCTTGGAAACCGCATCCCCTTCGCTATGTTCACCCACGCACGCAACCGCTTCGGCGACGCACTCGGTCATCGTGCGAAGGGAAAGGCCCACGCTCTTCTCCGAAAGCCCCTCATCAGCGGCCACCTTACCGGCAAGCCACGCCAACGCGCCTGCCGTGTTCTCGCCGAAAAGCTGCGCAGCTGACGCCTCATGCACTCCGCCGCCGAACACCACATGAAAGGCGCCATATAAATACGCACGGCGTGCCAGCGTCATGGCAATGCGATTTTCCTCGTCTTTGCTGTCCATCCCCGCTCCTTCTGCGCCGTCGCCATCCAGGGTGCGGCACAACGAACCTGAAACAAAACCGCCGCATCGAGCAAACAGCGCGATGCGGCGGCAATCAACCTATTACCAGGTCAGCTCACGCGCTTCCTGGCTAAACGCGCAGTCCTTCGCCTTAATCAAGACATTCGGATGCGTTTCCTCGGGCGAGGGCAGCACCACGATGCTACCGTTATCCAAGTTGCTACCATACTTCGCGCGCAGCTCATCCATGTCGCCAAAATCAAGCGCACGGTTCGGGCAGCCAGCCACGCAAGCAGGTTGGGAGCCCTCTTGACGCAGGCCATAGCAGCCGTCGCACTTACCGGAAACACCCTTTTCCGGGAAATACTTCGGCTGGCCATACGGGCAGCTCATCACACACATGCGACAGCCGATGCACTTGCTCTGATCCTGAATCACCGTGCCGTCGGCAGCCTTGTAAATGGCGCCCGTCGGGCAATTCTTCAGGCAAACAGGGTCCTCGCAGTGATTGCAGCTAAACGTATAGCTAAAACCCTGCACCTTCGGGAACTCGCCAACCGTGTAGGAATGCGCCTCGCGATACAGCGTGCCAACCTCAAGACGGTTCTTATCCTTGCACACAACCTGACAAGCGCGGCAACCAGTGCAGCGGCTTTGGTCCAAATAGAATCCAACGCTCATGATTCACTCTCCTCTTCCGCAGCTCTAGTTTGCACTCCAGCGAGCCGGCTTGTCGCAGTCGCGGCCAAGCGGAGCGCCGGTGTACTTCTCGACATTGCAGATCTGGTTGTTGTAACCAGACACGCCCATGCCACTGTACTCGCTACCAATCAGATAGTTGTCGGAGCCAGCCATATCGATGCCGGTCTCTTCATCGACGTCAACCCATGCGCCATGGGGCACGCCGACCATGCCGGGCATCAACACGTCCATAACGGCAGCGTTGCGCAGGCCCTTGCCATACGGCGAGCTCAGCAGCACCGTGTCGCCGTCTTTGATGCCCAGGCTCTCCGCATCGCTACGAGCCAGGAACACCGGGTTTGCCCACGCCTCGCGCAGCCACGGGCAGTTGTCGAACACGGTATGCGAACGACGCAGGTAGTGCGGGTTGAACATCAGGAACGGATACTCGCCCTTTTCGCCGCCGATCTTACCGTCCTTGAACGTGGACTCGTAGCCCGTGCACGGAACGACATAGGTCGGGTACGGCTTGTACTGTTCGATTCCAGGGAAGCCGAACGACGCCATCAGGTCGTAGCGAGCCTGGCAGTAAATCTCCAGCTTGCCCGACTTGCTCTTCAACGGGTTTGCCTCAGGATCGTCGACGAACTTCTGGTAGCCGATGTGGCCGTGCTTGTCATTGCGCTTGCGCGGGAACTGATAGCCGCCGTTTTCCTTCAGCTCCTTCAGCGTGATGATGCCTTCCTGCGGCGCGCCTTCGGCGTTGAGGCCTTTGATATCATCAGCCGTCAGCGTGACCAACGTCTTCATTTTGCCGTCATCGCCCATGACCTTGCAGCCGGCAATCTTCTCGTACAGCTGCTGATCCTCGGTCTTGCCATAAGCAAGCTTGGGATCCTTGCCGACGCCCGCAATCAGCAGCTCGCCGATTTCCTGGTCGGTCTTCGCCTCGCCAAGCGGCTGCGTCACGCGAGTGTAGAACGGCAGGTATTCACGGTTGTTGTAGTCGCCGAAACCGCCGCAACGCTCCCACTCGGTCGTAACCGGCAAAATGATGTCGGAATAGCGAGCGTTCGTGGTCATGAACTGCGCCAACGTCAACACGAAGTCAACCGCGCGGTGGGCCTCGATGCCCTCTTTCTGGTTCAAAGACGTCTGCAGGACGGCATCGGTCATATGATAGATGCACTTGATGGGACCAAGCTCCGTAGGATTGGGCTCGTGGAAGGAGCCGTACGCATTGGAAACGTCCTGCGTGTGGCCGCCGCCATTCTTGATGATCTCATACATCTGAGGCTGGCGAACGCCCGTGGTAACCGGATTGGTCGTCTTCGGCATCTTTGCGGCACCGGCGGAAATCAGTCGAGCACCGCCATTGCCGGCGTTTGCGTGATATGCGCTAGCCGTTGCATGACCGGACTTGCCCATATGACCGCCCATGGCGCCCAAGGCGATCAACAGCTGCGGCAGCATTTCGGCACCGTTGCAGCGAGCCATACCATAGTTGTGCAGAATCATGACCTTGTTGCTCTTTGCCATAATCTGAGCCAGCTCGGTGACCTGCTCAGGCTTCACGCCGCAGATCGGCTCTGCCCATTCCGGCGTCTTAGGCGTGCCGTCGTACTTGCCAAGGATGTAGTCCTTAAGGTTCTCATCGATGGTCTTATCCTCAGGCATGCTCTCGGAGTCGAAACCAACCGTGTACTTATGGATGAAGTCCCAATCGATGATGCCTCCCTTTTCCTCGTCAAGGCGAAGCATTTCATAGGCAATAGCGAACATAAGCGCCATGTCCGTGCCGGTGCGAACGGGAACCCACTCAGCATCAAGCATCTGGGCGGACGCGTTGTACAGCGGGTCGATGGATACGAACTTGGTGCCCTTGTCGCGCGCAGCCATCCAATAGTTGATAGGCGTACCGGCGGCAGACCAAGCAGGATTGGACGACCACATGATAATGTACTCGGCGTTTTCAAGGTCAAAGCGATCGTTTGCCGTATCCGCATCACCCGTACCGCAGTCCGTAGTCGGAAGACCCATCTTCGTCACGTCAAGCGTATACGTGCCATGCGACGTGGTATCCCATCCGCGCACGTAACCGGAAAGGACATTGAGCGTGGTGTTGTTCGCCTTGCAATAAAAACCCGTGGGGCCGTACTCGTCGGAAATGCGCTTGATTTCCTCGGATGCAAGCTTAATAGCTTCGTCCCAGCTGATGACTTCCCACTCGTCCTTGCCACGCATCTGGCCGTTGGACTTCTCGCCACCGCCAGGCTGCCAACCCTTGCGCTTGAGCGGATGAAGAATACGGTCGGCGCCGAAGCACTGCTGCTGCTGGGTTTTGCCGCGCACGCAACCGCGCTGCTGCGGATACTCGATGGAATCCTCGTGCGTGTCATCGGTCTTCTGACGAACAACGGCGCCGTCCTTGACCATGACCTTGTTCATGCAGCGACCACCGCAGTTGTGCCAGCAGGCTGCGGAAATCCATTCGCCACCCTTTGCCGGATCGACGGGCAGCTCGTGCTTGTCGACGGCCTCGAGACTTGATTCCGCAGAGCAACCAGTTGCGGTCAGGCCGGCAACACCTGCCATAACAACAGCGGAAGCACCCAGGAAACCACGACGGGAAATGTTATTGGTATTCACGGTTTATCCCCCTTCGTTCCCTACAGCGCGCACGTCGCGTAGAACGCGTAACGAGCGACGGCAACACCGATAACCAGAGCAGCGCACACGACGATCGCAAGCGTCTGCTTGTTTGCGAATTTGGAAGCCAGCAGCGTCAACGCAGCAGAAGCGACAGGCGCAACCACCAGGCCGACCACCTGCATAACCGGGCTTGCGCCAGCAGCCGAGAACGCCATGACCTCAAGCACCAGACCAATGGCCAGCACCACGTCAACAGCAACCATCGTGTATGCAACGGGCTTTTCGGACAACTTCGCGACACCAAGCGCAGTGCACAGACCAAGACCCATGGCAAGATCGCCCGCCACGAAGCTCAGCACCGTTGCCGGAGCGTTCGTCCAAACGGGATTACCGAACACGTCGGTGTACGCGGTGCCCATCAACACCATACATGCTACGGCAACCACGGCCGTCACCACGCGCAGCGCAAAGGGGCTGTCCTTTTTCACGAACGCGATGATCATGTCGATAAGAGCCAGCACGAAGAACACGCCGGAAACGGCAACCTCGCGCACCATGCCAGACGCAAAGTTAACGGTTCCGCTTGTCAACGAGCCCATTGCACGCGGGATGCTTTGCACATGTGTAGAAGCGGCAATCATGCCGATGGCGAACAAAGCAACTACGACCAGGGGCAAAAGCCACGGGCGATTGCCCGAGCGCTTACGGGCAAAGCACGTTTCAAACACGTACGCACCCGCAGCCATACCTCCCAGCAGCGTAAATGCAAACAGGGATTCGAGACCCATGTTTCCCTCCTCTATTTCCTTGCGCCCGCAGTAGGACGCGCCTCTCGCAAAACACGCCTCGCCCGCGCGTTCTGCGTCCTCCTGCTTTTTCCTCGAGATATGCGAATACGTACGAAGAAAGCAGGAAGCTGAATATGATTGTCGGAAATCAGCTGACACCCTTCATGAGCCGTTATAGCAAAATTGTCGTGCGACAATCAATAGTGTCGCACGCCAATTTTGTATTTATTCTATTTTGAGAACAGTAATTATCTCAACCGGTCAGCTAAAAGCGTAATCGACCTGGTAATTTATACCTTAGATACCGCCCGTCGGACAACAGACCCCCGATCTTTTCTTACATAACTGTCGCACACGCCGTCACACAGCCAGCCCCAACCAAGCAGGCCAAGTAAGTAAGAAGTTATAGCGATTTGCTTTCATCGGCTTTTACGTTAAAGCCCTCGCTATATGCGCTTGGCACCACGAGCGTACTGTCGTTATCCTGCATACCCTCGTACGTCAAATGCAGCTTGCGCAGCGCAAGCGCCACTTCGTCATGGTTATACGTTTGCGCAACCTCATCAAGGATTTCGGAAACGTCGCGCTCCGCTTCCATAAGCGTGATACGTGCGCTTTTGCGACATTCCGCCTGAGCCTCCAACGACATAACCCCCTGCAGCTCTTTAGGGATGATTAGGTCGCGCACTTCAACCGATACGATGGAGATGCCCCAATCGGATACCTTTTCCTCAACAGCCTCACGCAGTTCCTGATCAAGCTGATGACGACGCATGACCACATTCGACAACGATGCGCGACCGATGGCATCGCGCAATGCCGTTTGCGCGGAAAGCGCTACGGCAAAGTGATAATCCTCGACCTCCGTACAAGCCTTTTCAGGATCCCAAACCACCCAAAACAGCACGGCATCGACGTCAAGCGGTACCAAATCGCTGGTCAGCGCCTCTTCGGCACCAAACGGAGTTGCATTCATTCGCTGATCGACGCGCAACGTGCAGAATTCAAACAATGGGATGGTGAAGAACAGACCCGGGCCCGCAAGTCGGTTAAATCGACCCAGGCGCATGATCACAGCACGCTCCCAGTCCATGCAAACGTGCACCGACGAAAGCACAGCAAGACCAACTACTGCGGAAAGCAGAATACCCGTGAGCGTCAAACCAGACGCCAAGACCACAGAGGCTCCCAACATCAACGCAAATGCAACGATAGCCAAGGCTATCGTTATCATCACAGCGCCATTTCGCGTCGCTCTTTTCGTAGGGTCGGAGCGATACGCGTCGGCTGCAACACCGAATTCCATCTCAGAACGTCGATACGTATCTTTTTGCCCCGGAACGAGCCTTTCGCCGCTATTTCTGGTTTTCATGGCTCCTTTTCATCCTCCTCACACACGCAGACACTAGCTTCGGGATGTCTTCATACGCCATCCCTTGCTCCAGGCAGCTTTTGATGAAATCTTCGGCGAGCGCATTGACCTGCGCATCTCCTTTTTGATTATCGCCCGGTTCATTCACGAACACGCCACTGCCCCGAACCGTCGTCACATACCCATCGCGCTCCAATCCCATATATGCCTTGCTTACCGTGTTGTATGCAATGCGCAAATCGGCAGCGTACTTACGCACCGTGGGCAATTTGTCGCCCGGTTTATAAAAACCCGATGTAATGAGGTATGCCATTCGGTTTCGTAACTGAACCCACAGCGGTAAGTCACTGCTTTCGTCGAATTCAAACGAAGGCGTTTCCTTTGTCGCTTTCACGCGTAGTCTTTCCACCTCACACCAAGGGCTGCACACCTGCAGCCACCACTACCAATCGCAAGCATAGCCCTCCGACAAGCACGAGCACCGACGCGAACGCCGTTGTCGGAGCACTCAAATGTCGCCTGCTCATCAGGGAAATCATTTCAATCACTATCGGTAATAGTAGCGCACATAAAACAAAGCCACCCCAAAATAGCTGCGAATGTCTACCTGTCAGCACATCGCACAGCACATCGGTGCTCGCTACCGGGGCAAGGCTTGCAAACAGCAGTATCGTCACGAGAAGCTCGAGCACCACGAACACGAAATCAAAGCGCAGCAATTTGACACCCCATTGCCGTACGGCCCACCAATCCTCACATGAGCATATAGCAAGCATTATCACCGCACAGCCGCACGAAAGCGCAGACAGAACGAACAGCACCGGTAGCCACATCGTCTGCCAGAATCTCACAGCGACAACGCTTTTCAGCAGCATTCCCGTGTATGCCATAACCACGAACGCGACGGGGATGCCCACGGCTTTTAGGGCCCACAGCACACGCCGCACGTGCGCTCCCAGCGAAAACGCTGCGTCGCAAAAAGCCGCCAACGAACTCCCCATCAACAGCGACAGCGCGAGCGCGCCAATCGAAATCAAGCTGCTTGTTGGATATAGCAACAAATAATAAAACGCATCCGGTCGACCTAAATCAGCGATTAGACACAACACTCCCAGTATCAAAATGCAGAGTGTCGCGCCATACACGATTCTCCTTATGCGTTGATATGTTGATTCGCACAACCTTTTCGACGCATGAGAAGCTCTATTACGCTCACCATGCCTATTCCATGTCGACATATTGCACGCAACATCCAGCACAGCCAACACGGCATATGCGCCCGCTGCTGTTCCGCCCAGGAATAGGTATACCGCTATCAACCCGCTAAATGTCATGCGCCCGCCTTTCTTGAACACGGCAAGAATATCACTGTCGCACGACAATTCACAACCATATGAGCCATTGTCTCCGCAGCGTTCCGGCTCGCCACCTTTGAAAAGATGACGAGCCGGAACGCTACGAAGGCAGATTCATTCACGCAATTCGAAAGGAACCCAGGCTGTGCCGCAACTTGTCTGCACGTGCTCCAAGCGCACGCCGAAGGACTGCTCGATAGCAGACCGAACGCAGCCATCCGCCGATTCGCCCTGCGCAGCTAAGCGCCCCCGCTCCATCACGAACACCTGGTCGGCAACCGAAAGCGCCAAGTTCAAATCATGAATCACCGCGATAACCGTCTTGCCGCGCTGCCGAACCTGGCGAATCAGCCGCACCATATCGAAACACGCCGCCACGTCCATGAACGACGTTGGTTCGTCAAGCAGCACGATCGGCGTATCTTGCGCTAACACCATGGCCATGCGCACGCGCTGCCGCTGCCCACCCGACAGGCTCTGCAGCAAACGATCGCGTAGATCAGACACGCCGGCAAGAAAGAGCGCCTCGTCGATGCGTTCCTCATCGTCCCTGCTCAAGCGCGAAAACGACCCACAGCATGGAAACCTTCCACACGCCACTAGCTCGCGCGCCGTCATCATGGGCGCCTCTTGCTGCTGCACCAACACGCCCAAAAGACGCGCTCGATCGCGAGCAGCCAGCGACGACACGTCGCGCCCGGCGACGCACACGCGCCCCGACGTCGGCTTCACCAGCCCCATGGCAAGTTTCGCAAGCGTTGATTTTCCGCAGCCGTTCGGCCCGACAATGCAGCTGATACTCCCTTTCGGAAACGACGCGGAAAAGCCATCGAACAAAAGGCCGCTGCCGTACCCGAAAACGACGTCGTCAAACTCAAGAGCGCCCATCGACTTCTCCTTTCCGCGAACGAAGAATCAGATAAATGAAGAATGGGCCGCCTATCAGCGCCATGCAAATTCCCACAGGGATTTCGAACGGCGCGAACAGCGTGCGCGCAACGGTGTCGCACGCGCACACCACGATGGCCCCGGCAATCGGCGAAAGCAGCAATACGCGACGGTTGTCGTGACCGACGAAGAAGCGAACGATATGGGGGACGACTAGCCCGACGAATCCGATAAGGCCGGCAAAGCAAACCGCGGCACCCGCCAGCAAGGCCGCAAGCAAAAGCAACGTCAGCCGGGTTCGCCGCACATTCAGCCCCAGCGCGTGCGCGCCCTCATCCCCCAACGACAAGACGTTAAGACGCGTTCCCTGGCCTGCGGCCACAAGCAGCCCGACGCAGATCGCACACCCAGGAATCACCAGCTCAGACGCCATCACGCCCGAAAGGCTTCCAACCAAAAACCCGGATGAGTTCACGTAGGCATCCGGGTTGAAAATGAGGATCGCGTTCATTCCCGCCGTGAATATGGACGTGAGCGCCATGCCGGCAAGCACGATGGTCAGGCGCGAGGCCCCCGCGTACAACGACACGAAGAACACCAGCAACGCCGAAGCAAGCGCGCCCACAAACGCACCAGCTGCCGACACGCCCAGCGCATGTGGAGCCACGCATGCGAACAGCAAAACGAACAGGCCGGATCCAGCGTTGACGCCGATGATGTTTGAGCTGGCCAGCGGATTATTCAGCGTTGCCTGGATAAGCGCACCCGCCTCGGCAAGCGCAGCACCGGCAAGCACGCCCCCAAGGACACGCGGCACGCGCACGTTCGCCAGCACGTTCACTGCCATGTCGGACGCGTTGCCCGTAGCGTACGCCACCACGTCGTTCGCGCCAATAGATGACGATCCCAGCGCCAGACCAGCGAACACCACGCCGGCAAGAGCCAGAAGCAAGACAAACAGCATCATGCGAAAGCGGCGCCGCGCGCAATCCGTCACCCCGACCGCTTTGAGTCGATCCCTACGCACGAATCAACCTATTCGCCGTACAGCGCGTCGAACAGGACTTGATACGCTTGATCCCACTCAGCATTTGGCTTGTACTGGAACAACTTCGGATCAAGCGTCACCACACGATCGTTCTTCACCGCATCAAGCTGCGCCCATGCCGGATTCGACGTCGTCTGCTCGGCAAGCGCCTGCTGCGTCGCCTCGTCCGAATTTCCCATAGGCAAAAGGAAGATGGTTTGCGGGTTATCCTGAATCAGGGCCTCCAAGCTGTAATCGGACAACAAGCCCTTATCGGAATCGGCGATGTTCTGAGCGCCCAAATCGGCAAGCATGGTACCGGTCTGCGTCGAGGACGACTGCACGCGCGTGCCACCCGAATACGTGGTCAGCACCACGGCACTGCCAGCTTGCTTTCCTTCTGCCTTGGCGCAAATCTCGGCGATCCTATCTGCCGGGCCCTGACCGTTTTCCGCATACGCCTGCTCATCGCCAGTAATATCGCAGCATGTGCGCAGCATGCGCAGGTAGTCATCGAACGTGGTTACCTTGAAATACGCCACGGGGATGTTCGCCGCCGTAAGCGTATCGGCCAACTCGGTTTGCGCAACGCCGCCGCCGCGACCGCTGCTCGACCCCGTCAAAATCACGAAATCGGGGTTGAGCGCGATGATCGATTCTGCATCGAGCGAAGAAAAATCGCCAATCTTTTGCGCATCCGACGCAATGTGGTAATCGGAGAAAGCGTCGTCGGACGCGCCAACCAGCGTACCGCCCGCCAGCTCCCACACGTTTGCGAAGCTGCCCATGCCGGCGACCACGCGATCATGCGACGCGACCGTCACTTCGCGGCCCAAATCATCGGTGAAGGTGTACGCGCCTTGCGTGGCCGACGCCTCCGTTTCGCCCGCGTCAGACGCAACGGGATTTCCTTGCGACGCACACCCCGCCAGGGAGAACGACCCCGCACCCATAGCCAACACGCACGAAAGCGCAACGGCCCCTTTTGCAACCTTGTTCATTGCTTGCTCCTTTTGGATCGGCTTTTCCGCTAAGCGATCGATACGCCGGGCGTATCCCGTGCTGCGCTCTTCATGCCCCATGCGCAATAATCGTCCTGCCCCAAAATGTCCCCGTCATGGTAATACGCAGCGCGAGCGCGACATCCGCCGCAAACGCCCTTGTAGTCGCACGCTCCACACGCGCCCTTATACGCCTGCGTGCGCAGCTCTTGAAACACCGGACTGGTACACCAAATCTCATCAAACGGTTGTTTACGCACGTCGCCGGCATCTTCGGTCATATACGCACACGCGCGCACAATGCCTTCGCTTCCGACCACGCAGTACGTCAGCCCCGCCAAGCAACCTCGCGTATAACGCGTTTCAACACCGATCTGCTCGGCAATGCGCATAAACTGCGGCGCGCACGTAGGCTTAACTTCGATGCCGGCATCACGACCAGCACGCAAAATGTCAGCAAGCAGCTGCTCATTTTGCTCAACGTCGATGCTCTCGTCTGAAATGTCTTTACCACGCCCAACCGGCACCAAGAAGAACACCGAATGGTTCATCGCGCCCAATTCTTTGGCAAACCGAGTGATAGCGCACACCTCGTCACGGTTCCAATCAACCACGGTGGTGTGAATCTGGAATGGCAGGCCAACGCTTTTGCAGGCTTCGATTCCTGCCAGCGTTGCCGCATGCGCGCCGTTGATTCCTCGAAACTTGTCGTGCTTTACCGCGTCAAGGCTGTCAATGCTGATGCCCATAGCGCACGCACCCGCCGCTTTCAGCTTTCGCGCAACGTCTTGCGTAATCAAGGTACCGTTGCTACCGAATACCGGGCGGAGTCCGCATGATGCCGCATGAGCCACTAAGTCGAAAATGTCATCGCGCATAAGCGGCTCACCGCCACTGAAAATCATGATTTTAAAACCCGCACGTGCAATGTCGGAAATCATCGCGCGCGCTTCTTCGGTCGACAGCTCTCGGTTATCGCACTCGTCTGCGTCTTGATAACAATGAGCGCACTTCAAGTTGCATCGATTCGTGGTCATCCACGATACGATCATCGTTTCCCCCTCTGATTGAGTTATCACTGCAGGGGAAAACGGTATCGAACGACGCTACGTCGCCGTCAATACAACGATAAGCGTACCTGTGCAGCTATTCCCGCGTATCGGAGCGAGAACAATCAAGCGCATCTTGCAAAAAACTCAGGGTGCGCCGTTGAATGCCGGCATAAAAGTCACGACCATACTGCTTCGGCCCCGAGCTGCGTTGGTTTGCCAAGCGCTTCAATCCGGCAAGGGCATGGGGCATGCCCCCCAAGCTCGAAAAACGAATTGCGAGCGCTCGCGCGCGCTCATCGGTTGCCAAAACACCGTCATGCATTGCCTCGATCGTGTCGCCCATCAGCTGATGCCAGCAAATTACCTCTTCACGAGATAACTCGGGAATCGGGCAACCCTCAAGCGATTCGCCGGTGATGGCAGACCACAGCATGTCCTCACGATCCCGCACGCTACCAACGGCGGATGCAGATTCGCTCCAATCCACATGATCGGCCACAGCAAGATGCGCGCGCAAACTCTGCAACGCATTCATATCCCGAAGAATCCTCGCGCTTTCACGCTCAAGCTCCGCTTCACGTTCCGCCAAAGCGGCGGTCAGCTCACCGTCAGGGTCGCTCCCCTCGCCCTCCTGAATCTGGGAAAGCGAAAGCCCCAGGTATTTCAGCGTGATTATGCGATTGAGACGGTCGACGTCAGCCGAGGAATACAAGCGAAGATTTTGCTCTCCTTTGCATGTGGGATGCAGCAGCCCGCGTTGATCGTAGTACTGGATGGTTCGAACCGTCACGCCGACGCGCGAAGCCAATTCTCCAACCGTCATCAAGTCTTGGCTACTTTGTTCTCCCATGTCCTGCTTCACCCCACGAACCGACATCTACCCTGCCGAAAAATCATTACTTTATCGGATGACGCTACGTCATCGTCAAGCACTACCTCGCAGATAAATCGAACACGCAAGGGTTCAAGCAATCAACCGGAACCCGGCCCTGCACAGCGTCGATAGCGGCTTGCATCGCGCGCTCGCGCAGCTCGCGGCCCGATTCCTCCGACCAGTACGCCGCGTGCGCCGAGAGCACGGTGTGCGGCGCCTTCATAATGGGATGATCGAAGTCGAACGGCTGCTCCTGCTCGAACACGTCCAAACCCGCGCCCCACAGCTTATCCTCGCAAAGCGCCTTCGCCAACGCGACCGTGTCAACCACAGCGCCGCGCGCCGTATTCACCAACACCGCATCGGGCTTCATAAGGGCCAAGCGCTCGGCGTTGATCAGGTGATGGGTTTCAGGTGTCAAAGCGGTATGCAAGCTCACCACATCCGCCGTCTGCAAAAGCTCCTCTAAACGTAGCACCGGGTATCCTTCAGGGGTACGCCGCCCGGGTTTCAAGCTGCGAGACCAGCACACCACTTCAAAGCCCAGACCAGCGGCCTTCTTGGCCGCCGCTCTGCCGATCTCCCCCATGCCCACAACGCCGAATACGCGACCGCGGCACTGCCCCAACGGGCGCGTGCGCGCATAATCCCACACGCCGCGGCGCATATCGGCATCAAGCTCGTTGATCCGACGCAAAACCGAAAGCGCCAGCGTGATGGCATGGTCGGATACCACTTCCGTACCGTAGCCTGGCACGTTGCAAACGGCAACGCCGTGCTCGGTAGCGGCTTCCACATCGATTTCGTCGTACCCGACCCCCGTGCGGCTGACCGCTTTCAGATTCGGACACGCCTCGAACACCTCACGCGGGAACATCGCATACGACGTCACCGCCGCATCGGCGCCGGTCTCCAGCAATCCGTCGATAACCGCCTGAGCGGTGCGGCCGCGCGTGATCTCGAACTCGATGCCCGCGTCCCGAGCCATAGCCTCTTCCAGGTTGTTATCCTCGAAATCGGTATCGACCGCTACGATCTTCGCCATATCCACTCCCATCGTCGCTCTGCTAGGCGTTAGCTTGCTCGGCCATTTCCTTCAAATCGGACAAGTCGGTGGGGTCGTCAGGTAAATCGATCCCATATGCATCCGCGATCGCCCGCGCCTGCTCAACGCGCAACGACGCCAACGCGCCTTGCTTCGCCTGCGTCAGATACTCAGACGACAGCAGCAGGCTTCGCGCGATGAATTCCGTTACGCGCGGATCGGTGCCGGATACTTGCAGCACACCGACGACGGATTCCGGGGTCAGCGACAGCAAGCTGGCGCCGTCCATCCCAACGGCGTTCCCGACAACCTCGTCCAGCGTATCAGCCGCTTCTTTGGGATCATCGTCCTCGTCGGTAACGCGTCGCAGGCTTTTGAACATCGCCTGGTAAAACGCCAGCAGCAACTTCATCAGATAGTCTTGCTCGAACATCGGCCGCTCCTAGCTATTCGTCGGTTCGTGGAAAATGCCCAGGTGTTCGTACGCCCGCTCGGTTGCTTGGCGGCCCTTCGGCGTGCGGATGAGCAGCCCTTGCTGCATCAAGTACGGCTCATACACGTCCTCAAGCGTATCCGGGTCCTCGGCTAACGCCGACGCCAGCGTGGTCAACCCCACCGGACGCCCGCCGAACTGCACGCACAGCAGCTCCAAGATACGATTATCCACCGCGTCCAGTCCCAGCGGATCCACCTCGAAAAAGCTCAGCGCCTGCGCGGACACGTCCTCGTCGATGACGCCGTTGCCACGCACCTGAGCCCAATCGCGCACGCGTTTGAGCATGCGGTTGGCCAAACGAGGTGTGCCACGGCTGCGGCGCGCGATCTCCAACGCGCCGTCGTAAGAGATAGGCACATCCAAAATGGAAGCAGAGCGCTGCACAATGGAAGCCAGCTCCTCGGGCGTGTAGTACTGCAGGCGGAACGCGATGCCGAAGCGATCGCGCAACGGGCCGGTAAGCAGACCCGTGCGGGTGGTGGCGCCGATAAGCGTGAACCGCGGCAGGTCCAAACGGATGGAACGAGCCGCCGGCCCCTTGCCTACCACGATGTCCAGCGCGAAGTCCTCAAGCGCGGGATACAAAACCTCTTCCACCATACGGTTCAGACGATGGATCTCGTCGATGAACAGCACATCGCCCTCTTCAAGGTTCGTGAGAATCGCGGCAAGGTCTCCCGTGCGCTCGATGGCAGGACCGCTGGTGGTCTTGATGTTCGCGCCCAGCTCGTTAGCCACTACGGTGGCAAGGGTGGTCTTGCCCAGGCCCGGAGGTCCCGAGAACAGGATATGATCCGCAACGTCGCCGCGCTCCTGCGCAGCTTGAATCAAGATGGCAAGCGACTCCTTGATCTTCGTTTGGCCGAGATAATCGCCCAGACGCTTCGGTCGCAAGCTGCGGTCGAGCGCAAGGTCGTCTTCGATCAGATCCGGCGTGACCGCACGCTGTGAGGGGTCAGCCGCACCTACGGGAGCCGTCAACGCGGATCCGCCATCAAAGCTGGAACCCGCCTCGAACACCATTCCCTCTATTTTCACTCCATCAGCCAAAGCTCAAGCTCCGTCATCCATTTACCCCGTTATTTACCCAAACGTTTCAAGGCGTATTTTATCAGCGCGTTCTCGTCCGCGCCTTCGGGCGCGCCCTTTAACGCAACATCTGCCTCTGCAGAGGCGAACCCCAGCGCCAGCAACGCCTCACGTGCGCCCTTCAGGCGTTCGGCCGCAACGGCAGCCGCCGAAGCGGGCGCGCCCGAAGCATCGAACAAGCTTGCCAGCCCCTGATCGAATGAGCCCTTCAACTCAAGGATGATGCGTGATGCCGTCTTCTTGCCCACGCCTGGGATCTTCTGCACCGCCGCCACATCCTGCGCCTGCACGGCCGCCACCAAAGCTTCAGGCGTGAACGAGGACAGCGCCGCCAGCGCAACCTTCGGGCCCACGCCGCTGACCCCGATCAGGCGCTCGAACAGCGCCTTCTCCTCAAGCGTTAAAAACCCGTACAGCGCGATGCCGTTATCGGATACCTGCAGATACGTGTGCACTTGCACAGGCTCGCCCACCGCCGGCAGCTTCGAAAGCGCGCCTTGGGACATGCCGACGGCATAGCCGACGCCCTGCACATCGATATACGCGCATGCAGCGGTCTTGCCCGCCAGAGCGCCCTTCAGAAATGCGATCATCGCGCACCTTCCTCCAAGATCTTACGAGCCGCCGCACTGGCAGCGCCTCCCGTTCCCGCACCGGCCATCACACGGCCGCGCGATTCCAGCTTCGCCAAGGCATTGGCGCCGCCAACTCCTCCAAAACCTTCGTGAGTGGTATAGCAGATCGCGGCCGCCAGCGCGTCGGAAGCATGATCGGGCTTCGGATCCACCTGCAGGTTCAGCAGCTTCTTCACCATGTATTGCACCTGCGCCTTATCGGCCGAGCCGGTGCCCACCACGGCCATCTTGATCTGACGCGGCGTGAACTCGCCGACCGAAAGCCCATGCTGCGCGCACGCTACCAAAGCGGCGCCGCGCGCCTGCCCCGTGGCGAATGCTGCAGTGATGTTCTGGCCAAACCACACAGTCTCGATCCCCAGGCACACGGGCTCGAACCGACTGATCACCGCGGAGATCTGCTCGTGGATCTTCGCCAAACGCCGCGACAGCTCCACGCCCGCAGGCGTGGATACGCACCCGTACGCCACGCATTCCATGCGCGGGCCGTCCTGCCGCACCACGCCCCATCCCGTGTTCGCCAAGCCCGGGTCTATGCCCAAAATCGTTCGAGGTTCCGTCATCCGCCTGCCTTATCTGTTCAAACATTTGTTCGTGGATATACTACCACACGGATGTTCGTATCCCCTCAACGATTTTCACGCCCCCGCTTCTTTCCAAAAACCAGCAAGCTAATCCGGATTCGAGCATAAAAAACGGCCTCCCCATCGGGAGGCCGTTCACATGCGAAGGATATTCTGCGCGCTTACTCTTCTTCCAGAGCCGCGGCGATTTCCTCGGTGATGTCCATGGTGTGGTACACGTTCTGCAGGTCCTCAAGCTCCTCCAGACGGTCGACCAGGCGCATGACCTTCTTCGCGTCGTTGGCGGTAACCGCAGCAGGCGTGGTGGCCTCCATGGTCATCTCAGCGCCCTTGACCTGCACGCCCTGCTCCTCGAGGGCCTTCTTCACGGCCATCAGGTCAGACGGCTGCGTGTAGACGATCCACTCCTCGTCGGCGTCCTCGTAGTCGTCGCCACCGGCCTCGATGACGGCCATCTCGAACTCTTCCTCGTCCGCAGCGGCGCCGTTCGGGCCCATGGGGTGCTTCTTGTCGCCCGTCTCAACCTCTTTCGGGACCATGATCTGGCCCTTGCGCTCGAACATGTAGGACACGGAGCCGGAGGTGCCCAGGTTGCCACCCGCGTGAGTGAACGCCGCGCGCACGTCGGCAGCGGTGCGGTTGCGGTTGTCGGTCAGCGCCTCGCAGTAGATGGCAACGCCGCACGGGCCGTAGCCTTCATACACGACGGTCTCGTAGTTCGCGGCATCCTTGCCGGAACCAAACGCCTTGTCAATAGCGGTCTTGATCTTGTCCTTCGGCAGCGAGTAGCCCTTGGCCTTTTCGATAGCAGCGGCCAGCGACGCGTTGTTGTCGGGGTTCGGGTCGCCACCCTCCTTGGCCGCAACGGTGATGTTGCGCGACAGCTTGGAGAACAAAGCGGAGCGCTTAGCGTCCTGCGCAGCCTTGCGATGTTTCGTGGTTGCCCACTTAGAATGCCCTGACATAACACGTCCCTTCAAATTACAGCAAATACCAGCTGATTATTCTAGCACCCTTGTCAACAGCCCTCACCGTCCCGCTCACCCCCTTCATAGCGTCTGCAAACGGCAAAAGCGAAAACAGCCTTCGACCATACATAATTCATTATCTTGTCGATTTAATCCCAACATTGTGTTGGATATACTAGAAAGGACAACTATGCCGCCTAGAAGCGGCCCACAAGCACTACCTGAGGTGAAGCTATGAACAGCGTCTCGGCCATCAACGTCGGCATCGACGTCGGCTCGACCACCACGAAAATCTGCGCGCTCGATGCGCGCACCCATGCGCTTTTGCACACGTCCTACCAACGTCACGGCGCGCGCCAAGCCGAAAGCGTTCGCGCCGCGCTTACGCTTATCGCGAACACGTTTCCGCAGGCCAGCGTGCGCCTTGCGCTTACCGGGTCGGGCGCGGCGCCCCTGGCCCGCGCACTTGACGTGCCGTTTTTGCAGGAAGTCGTCGCAAACGCCTGCGCCATCCAGGAGCTCTATCCGCGCACCCGCTGCGCCATCGAGCTCGGCGGTCAAGACGCGAAGATGATCTTCTTCCGCGTCAACGAAGCCACCGGCGCGCTCGACGTCGCCGACATGCGCATGAACGGCAGCTGCGCCGGAGGCACGGGCGCGTTCATCGACGAAATTGCCTCGGTGCTCAACCTGCCCATCGAGCGTTTCAACGAAGCCGCCGCGCGCGGACGCACCGTCTACGACATCTCCGGGCGCTGCGGCGTATACGCGAAAACAGACATCCAGCCGCTGCTCAACCAGGGCGCCTCCCGCGATGACCTGGCCTTATCGGCATTCCACGCCATCGCCAAACAAACGCTCGGCGGCCTTGCGCAAGGTATCGACGTTCAAGCGCCCGTCATTTTCGAGGGCGGCCCGCTCACGTTCAACCCTACGCTCATCAACGTGTTCACCGAACGCCTCGACCTTACCGCCGACCAGGCCATCGTGCCCGACCACCCCGAAACCATGGTGGCGCGCGGCGCGGCGCTTGCGCTGTCCGGCATCTTCGCCGACACGCCCGCCGACATCAACCCGCTAGCCGCCGCAAAGCGCCTTGCAAACTTCACCAGCGCCGACACCGACCACGCCCCTGGCCAGCCGTTTTTCGAAAGCGAAGAAGCGCGCCGGCAGTTCGAGCAGCGCTACCAGCTGCCCGCCGAATCCCACGGGCCGCACAGCGCCGCCGCGCGCTCCCACACGCGCAACGGCGTGCTGCGCGCGTGGCTCGGCATCGATTCGGGCAGCACCACCACGAAGCTTGCGCTTGTCGCCGACGACGGCACGCTCATCGACAACTTCTACGCCAACAACGAAGGCGACCCGCTCGAAGTGGCCCGCCGCGCGCTCGTCGACCTGCGAAACAGCTACGCCGCCGCCGGCATCACGTTCGACATCGCCGGCGTCGGCACCACCGGCTACGGCGAGCTGCTGCTCGCGCGCGCCCTGCACGCCGATTTCCACACCGTCGAAACGGTCGCGCACGCCCACGCCGCAACCCGCTTCATCCCCGATGCCACGTTCATCCTCGACATCGGTGGCCAGGACATGAAGGCCATCTGGCTTGACAACGGCGTCATCAGCAACATCGTCGTGAACGAAGCGTGCTCAAGCGGCTGCGGCTCGTTCCTGGAAAACTTCGCGCGGGCGCTTGGCATTCCCACATCGCGCATCGCTGAAGAGGCGTTCTCAAGCCGACAACCCGCCGTGCTCGGCAGCCGCTGCACGGTGTTCATGAACTCCAGCATCGTCAGCGAGCAGAAAAACGGCCGCACGCCCGCCGACATCATGGCCGGCCTGTGCCGCTCGATCATCGCCAACGTGTTCACGAAGGTCGTGCGCGTGCCCAATCTGGCAAGCCTCGGCAACCGCATCGTCGTGCAAGGCGGCACGTTCCGCAACGACGCGGTGCTGTGCGCGCTCATCCAGCACCTCGGCCGCCCCGTTTCGCGCGCGCCCTATCCCGGCCTCATGGGCGCCATCGGCGTCGCGCTGCTCACCCAGCAGCACATGGCGAAGGCGGGGGCGAACGCAAACGCCAGCGCACCCGAAAACACGCCCGCCACCAGCACGTTTATCGGAGTTGACGCGCTCGACGGCTTCACGTACCGCCAGCAGACCAACGTCACGTGCCCGTTTTGCGCCAACCACTGCAACCGCACGGTCATCACGTTCCCCGACGGCTCCACGTTCGTCACGAACAACCGCTGCCCGCGCGGCGAAATCGTCGGCGCGCCCAACAGCCCCGACGTGCGCGCAGCGCTCAAGCAGGCAAGCAGCAAAACCGGCGAAGGCGAGAACCTCTTCGAGGCGCGCCAGAAGCTCCTGTTCCAGGATTGGCCCATCGAGCAGGTCGCGCCCGACCGCCACATCACCATCGGCATCCCCCGCGTGCTGGCGTTTTGGGACACCATGCCGTTTTGGAGCACGCTGCTGCGCGCGCTCGGCTTCACCGTCCATGTCAGCCGCCCCTCCACGCGCGCCATGTTCGAAGAAGGCCTGCCGCACGTCACGTCCGACACCATCTGCTTTCCGGCGAAGCTTGTCCACGGGCACATCCTCGACCTTGCGCGCGCCGGCGTCGATCGCATCTTCATGCCCATCATCACCACGGTTCCCAGTGAAAACGCGGCCAGCACGTCCATCTCCATGTGCGCCGTCGTCAAAGGCTACCCCATGGTGGTGAAAAGCTCGGACGATCCCGAGGCGCGTTGGGGTATCCCGTTTGACACGCCGCTGTTCCACTGGTTCGCAACGCGGGACCGCAACCGCCAGCTCACGGAGTATCTGGCGAACACGTTCGACATTCCCGCAGATCAAGCGCATAAGGCCATCGAGCAAGCCGACAGGGCGCAACACGCGTTCAAGTCGCTGCTCACCGAAGCCGGCGTCCGTGCCATCGAGTCCGCGCGCGCAGCAGGCAGCTACGCCATCGTGCTGGCCAGCCGCCCGTACCACAACGACCCGCTTGTCAACCACAACCTGCCGAAAATGCTTGCGCAGCTCGGCCACGCCGTGCTGCCGCCCGACGCCGTGCCGGGCGTCGGCGACGTCGACCTGTCGAACAGCCGCCTCGACGTGGTGAACAACTTCCACCAGCGCATGCTCGGCTCCGCCGTCATCGCTGCCGACAACCCGGCGCTTGAATACGTGCAGCTTGTCAGCTTCGGCTGCGGCCACGATGCCTACCTCTCCGACGAAATCTGCCGCCTCATGCGCGAGCGCTCGGGCGCATCCCCGCTCATCTTGAAGCTCGACGAGTCCGACGTCGCCGGCCCGCTGCGCATTCGCGTCCGCTCGTTCATCGAAACCATCGACGAACGCCGCGCGCGCGAAGCAGCCGAAAACGCGCGCGGGTGCGCCAACGGCGAATGCCGCACGCCGCAGCCCCGCCCGCTGCCCGACCCCTACCCCGTCAAATACGAGAAGGCCGACCGCCGCATCAAAACCATCCTCGTGCCGAACACCTCGCACGCGTTCTCTCTGCTCATGTCCGCGGCGTTCGCGCGCCAGGGCGTGCAGGCCGTCTCGCTCGACCTTGGCCGAGAACACGCCATCGAGCTGGGAAAACGCTATGTCCACAACGACATCTGCTTCCCGGCGCAGATCGTCATCGGCGAGGCGCTGGCCGCCCTGCGGGCGCTGCTGGCCATGCACTTCCTGCTGACGGGACAGTGGTATCAGCCCGCCCCGCCTGCCGCCGCGGAGGGACTGCCCGCCGCGCTGCGGGCGCTGTATCAGGCGGAGACGGGGCTGGCCCGAGGCTGCGCCGGGGCGGCGGAGACGCTGGAGGATGAATGTCTCGGGCAGCGGTTGTCTGTTCTGAGCCGGGAGGCAGCGGAGCGCGCAAAACAGGTGGGTTCTGTGGTGGAAAACAGCTTGACAACCGGGAATAACCTGCTAAAATGGTAGGTAAGTTCCCGCGAAGTATTTACAAAGGAGGGTCTACCCCATGAAGGAGTGCATTTCCCGCGAAGCGGCGCTGGCCGCGCTGAAGGAGTATAACAAGGAGCCGTTCCACATTCTCCACGGTCTTACGGTGGAGGGCGTGATGCGCTGGTATGCCAACGAGCTGGGCTACGGCGAGGACGCGGACTTTTGGGCCACGGTGGGCCTGCTCCACGACATAGATTTTGAGATGTGGCCGGAGCAGCACTGTCTGAAAGCGCCGGAGCTGCTGAAGAAGGCCGGGTGCAGCGAGGAGTTCATCCACGCCGTCTGTTCCCACGGCTATGGGCTGGTGTGCGACGTGGAGCCCACGCACGAGATGGAGAAGGTGCTGTTCGCCGCTGACGAGCTGACGGGGCTGATCGGCGCGGCGGCAAGGATGCGGCCCAGCAAGAGCGTGATGGACATGGAGGTCAGCAGTCTGAAGAAGAAGTACAAGGACAAGAAGTTCGCCGCAGGGTGCTCCCGTGACGTGATCAACACCGGCGCGGAGCGGCTGGGCTGGACCATCGAGGAGCTGATGGAAAAGACCATTCTGGCCATGCGGAGCTGCGAGGAGCGCGTCAACAAGGAGATGGAGGCGCTGTAAGAGCGATATATAAAAAGAACCGCCAGGAGCGGTTCTTTTTTGT
>OLOX01000448.1_pt1 | contig 43012 bp, 40 predicted proteins | sample 1672091 | NCBI WGS metagenome assembly OLOX01 (sample SAMEA3136644, study PRJEB25190) | human gut metagenome | reverse complement strand
ATTTTGCGCTGTTCAGGTCCCCTGCCCGAACAGTCAAAATTGCTTGCTGGGGCGCGGGTCTCCGGTGGAGACCTCAAAGCGTGAAACGCTTTGAAGCGCTGACCGAGCCGACAGGCGAGACCTCCCTTTGCAATCCCTCATTTCCCTCGCGGGTGCATATACAAACTGCAAAAGGCAGCTTGTCATGCCTGCGCAGAAAATGCAAAACCGCTGTAATCTCCATCCTGCGCGGGATGGGGATTACAGCGGTTTCTTTCTGACGCACAGAGCAGCTTTACTCCGTATAATACTGCGCCTGTGCGTTCCAGAGCGCGTAGTATTTGCCGCCCCGATCGGCGAGCAATTCGGCGTGACTGCCCTGCTGGATGACCGCGCCCTCGTGGAACACGGCGATCTCGTCACAGAATTTGCAGGAGGACAGGCGGTGGGAGATATAGATGGCAGTCTTATTGCCTGCGATCTCATCGAACTTACTGTAGATCTCTGCCTCGGCGATGGGGTCCAGCGCCGCCGTTGGCTCGTCGAGGATGATGAAGGGTGCGTCCTTATAGAGCGCGCGGGCAATGGCGATCTTCTGCGCCTCGCCGCCGGAAACCTCGACACCGTCCTCGGAGAGATTTTTGTAAAGCATGGTGTCCAGACCCTTTTCCATCGCTGCAAGACGGTCTGCGAAGCCTGCATCGATCAGAGCCTTCTTTGCCCGGTCACGGTCATATTCCATGCTGCCCGCCACATTGTTGCCCAAGGGCTGGCAGATGAGCTGGAAATCCTGAAATACCACGGAAAATATGCCCATGTAATCATCATAGCGGTACTTGCGGATGTCGATGCCGTTGAGCAAAATCTGCCCCTCCTGCGGGTCGTACAGGCGACACAGGAGCTTGATGAAGGTGGTCTTGCCGCTGCCGTTTTCGCCCACGATGGCAAGCCTTTTTCCGACCTTGAACCTCATATTCACATGGCGCAGCGCCCAGATGTCCGAGCCGGGATAACGGAAGGAGACGTCCCGAAACTCCACGTTATACTGACGATCCGACCTCTTTTCGGTGGTGAGACTCCCCTGATACATGGAATTTGGAATGTCAAGAAACGTATAGATGGCCTTGAGGAACTCAGCATTGGCCCGCATATGACTGACGGTGCTCAGTAGCAGGGCGGCGTTGCCGGAAAATGTGGTCACGGCGCTGACATACTGGGTCACGCTGCCGATGCCGAAGGCACCGCCCAGCGCCTTCAAGCATACGAACACATACACAACGCCGGAGAGAACAGCGGATAGAGAGGCGGCCAGCGCCTTGCTCAGTCCCACAGTGGTTTGGGACGCCTTTGCCACGGGAGAGCCAACGCCGAAGATATTCACTGTGCGGACATAATGCTCCGCCAGTTCGCTCTGGCGGTACATTCTGCGATCCATGTCTTTTTCCTTGTCCCCCGGCTGCATGAAAACGAAGTGGCTGAACACGCGATTGCCGAAGCATACCTGCTCTGCCAGCGTGTTCCAGGCAGAATAGGCTCTGCCGGCCAGCGCCGGACCAAGGCAGGTAACGGCGGCAATCAGCAGAAGGATGCCCACAAGGAAAAGCGGGTGATTGAGAGCGGTCAATTTTCCCGCCGAGGTTGGGACTTGCCGGGTGAACAGGCTCACCGTCAAGGCGGCAGCCCCTAAAATGCCGGTGATGCCTTGGACTGCCTGCGTATAGTACAGCTTGAGATGGGCAAAGCCCCAACCGGACCAGTCGGCATTCTGCCGGATCTGAGAGAACAGATCACGTGTTTCCTGCCTGTCACAGTCGGCATAATCCATCCGCAGAAATTTCTCGGTATACAAAACTTCTTTCTGTCTGTCAAGCAGTTCGCTCCGGACATTTTTCCACCTCTCCAGCACGGCCTTGAGCAGCTCTGCCGCAGCACTGACCGCTACGATCCAAAGGACCCATTTGGCCAGAATCTCCGGTCTGCAAAGGGTGGATAGTTCATCGACAAGCCGGGCGGAGAGCCAGATGACCGCATAGGGCGATGCTGCCTCCACAACAGCACAGAGGATAAACGGCATAAAGCAGCCCGGTGCGATCCGGCGCATATCTCGTGCCGCCCGGCGGTGGATGGCAAAGGTCTCCCGCAGGCTCATGCCCTCAGCTTTCTTCTTCATCCTGCACACCTCCTTCCTGATAATAGCGGCTCTGCACGGCAAATAGCTCCGCATAAGCACCGCCCTTTGCCAGTAACTCCTTGTGGGTACCCTCCTCGGCGATGCCGCCGTCTGCTATAAAGAGGATGCGGTCACAGAAGCGGGTGGACGCCAGTCGGTGGGAGATGAACACGGAGGTCTTACCCGCCGTCATATCGCTGTACTTTTGGTAAATATCGTTTTCCGCAATGGGGTCCAGCGCCGCCGTAGGCTCGTCCAGAATGAGGATGGGCCCGTCCTTATAAAGCGCTCTCGCCAGCATCAGCCGCTGGGTCTGGCCGCCGGAGAGCTGTACGCCGTCCAGATACACCTCCCGGCCAAAGTGGGTATCCACCCCTTGGGGGAATTTGGCAATAGCCTCTGTCAAGCCGGCCTGTGCAAGGCAGTGATCGACTTTTACTCTGTCGATATGCTCGGTGGTCTGGGCAACACATTCCGCAATGGTGGTATCCAAAATGGAAAACCCCTGAAACACGGCGGAAAACAGGCGGTAATACGCGCTGCGGTCAAATTCACGAATATCCTGCCCGTTTAGCAGCACGCGCCCCTCGGTGGGGTCGTAGAAGCCGCAAAGCAGCATAACCATGGTGGTCTTGCCCGCACCGTTCAAGCCCACCACCGCCAGCTTTTCGCCGGGATGGATGGTCAGGTCTATGTGTCTGAGAATATCCCTCTCCGTGCCCGGATAGTGGAAGGACACGTTCTCCAGCCGCAGCTCATACCCGTCGGCTGCGGGCGGCTGCACTCCGCCCTCAAACCGAAACGGCTCCGGAATGTTCAGATATTCCTGTATTTTGGACAGGTCGATGCTCTCCTTATGCAGTTGGCTGCACTGGGTCAGGATGCCGGTCACCCACGATGCAGCGCCGCTGACGGCGGTAAAGTAGAGCAAAAATGTCGATGCAGGCCAGCCATGTACCAGAGTTTGCCGAATCAGATACGCATACGCGATGCCGTTGCGAAGAAGCGTCAGCGCCACGTCAGCCACATTAGCCCAGAGATAAGTCCTTTCCCGGCGGGCGATGAAGGCGGAGAGTGCCTTCATGGATTTTTCCCGCAATTCCCGCAGCCAAGGGACTAAACCAAAGACGCGGATGTCCTTGGCAAGCTGTATCTGCCGAGGCTGCGTCAGAAAATAGTGCAGTTCCTTGTCATACTGTTCCCGTTCATCCCGGTGGCGGTACTCCCACTCACTGATGTAGTGGGAAACGAAGAAGTCTGCTGCGGCGGTCAGCACCACCAGCAGGATCAAAAAGCGGCTCAAGCGGGAGAACAGCAGCAGATATACGGCAAAGCCGCCGAGATTTGCCAGCAGCTCCGTCAGCGTTCGCCAAATATGCTCCGCCGCATCGTCGTTGCCGCTGGTGGCTCGCTGCGCCTGCTCCTCCAGCTTCAGAATTTTGGAGTCGTGGACATTTGGGTAGGAGGTCTCGCCGCTTTTCCGGGAGATCATGCGGATGATGGCACAGCGAACATCGACCTCACCGGGCATCCGGATGGCATCGCAATACGCCGCAGCCCCCTGTAAGAGAAGAAGTGCCGCTGTGAAAAATCCGATAGTTGTCAGCAACTCCCCCACGGGAACGCCCTGCTCCACCCTCGTAAGAATTTCCGGTGTGACGTAGAGCTGCGCCAAATCCAACGCCACTTTGATGGCCGCGACCACAACGCAAAGGAGCAGCACTCTCCTGCGCTTCTCCCAAGCGGTCCGCACCATAAAGCAGACATTTTGCCGGACGCTGTACTTCGGTTTTTCTCTGTGTTTCATGTCGTTTCACCTCACGCGCATAGCATAGCAGAAAAAAATCGTCCCCGGTTGATTCCGGGGACGAATCGCTTTTTCCGGGGGATGAATTGCAGCTCTCACTCCTGCGGAAGCAGTATTTCAGTGGTGAATGCACCGTCCTCGCTGTTGCGGCTGATGTATCCGTCCAGCCGCTCCACGATGGCGTCGATGCGAACAAGGCCAAAGCCATGCCCCTCGCCCTTGGTGCTGCGGAACAGCCCTCCCTCCTTCTGCATTTTCTTCCCGGCGGTAAAATTGGTGAAGGAGATGTAGAGCTGGGTGTTTTTCATATCCATATAGACCCGGATGAGGCGCTTATCCTCCGGCAGCTTCATGCTGGCCTCAATGGCGTTGTCGAAGAGATTGCCGAGGATGCAGCAGAGATCGATCTCCGAGGACTTCAGCTGGACGGGGATGTGGGCATCCGCCACTACCTCGATGCCCTTTGCCTTTGCAAGGGAGATTTTGGAGTTCAAGATGGCGTCGGTCATGGGATTGCCGGTCTTGATGACCGTGTCCACGGTTTGCAGATCGGTGTCCAGCAGGTCGAGGTAGTTTCGGATGGCGTCCCAATCTCCCGCGGCAGCGTAAGCCTTCATGGTCTGAATATGGTTGCGGTAGTCATGCCGCCAGCCGCGGATCTGGCGGTACATATTGTCTACCTCCCGGTAATGCGTTTCGATCAGCTCCTGCTGATAGGAGGCGAGCTGCTTTTCGATTTTCTTTGCAATCAAGCCCATACGCCTCACCTCATGTGGATAATGGCACGGTTGACGCCCTCATACGCGCCCCGCGGCAGCGGGATGGCGGTTCCGTCACTGAGCCGGATCTCCGTCTTGGTGACGCGGCTGATCTGCGTCAGATTCACGAGCGCAGAGCGCCCCACGCGGTAGAAGCACTCGTCGAGCTGCTTTTCAAGCTCGCCCAATGTCATTTTCACCGTCACATCCGTTCGCGCGTGAACGGTCACATAGTTGCCGAGCACATCTGCATATCGAATCTGATAAATCGGCACACGCACCATTTCTCCGCCGGCCTCGAAATGCAGGACCCGTTCGTTTTTCGTTATCTTTTCCGCAGCGCGGTCCAGCACCGACCGGAGCTTTTCTTCCTTCACGGGCTTCATCAGATAGTGGAGCGCCGCTACCTCGTAGCCCTCTGAAATATAATCGGAATAGCCGGTGATGAAAATGATCTGCACCGTGTCGTTGCTCTTGCGAAGCTCTTTTGCCATCGTGACGCCGTCCATCGCGCCCATTTCGATATCCAGCAGAAGAATGTCGTAGTCGCTTTCTTCTGCGTAGCGGAACAGGAAGCTCTCGGCGGAGGGAAAATCGTCGATATGCACCGTGTGACCGGCGGACGAGGCCCAGGCGCGCACCATATTCAAAACAAACTGTCTGTCCGCACCGGAGTCGTCGCAGATCGCAATTTTGTACTTCATACCCTCACCGTTCCTTTAATGATTAAGACATCCGCCTCAAATCATTCCAAAGTGACGCAGTGCCTCCGTAATTGCCTTTTCCTTCTCCGGTGGGCATTGGGGCTGCTTGGCGTTTTCGGATTTCGGTTTATTGTAGTTCTCACGCTCAATGATGCCGTATTTCTGCTTCACCTGTGCGATATAGAGGTGGCTGACTTTCAGTCCGGTATGTTCGAAAACATATTCTCGGATTTCCTCATAGGTTGCATTTTTCTCCGCAGCGGTCAAATCTAACTCGTCCATCTTCACTTCGATCTCGATATGTTCCTTACTTTGGAGTTTGGACAATAGACATACTGTCTCCACATGGGCCGTGCCAGGGAAAAGATCCACGGCGCAGGCGCGGACGGGGCAATAGCCCAAGGGGGCAAAGCGGGCCACATCCCGGGCCAGAGTGGCCGGGTCGCAGGATACATACACAATGCGGCCGGGTGTCATAGAGGCGGCAGCCTCTACCACATCGGGCGCCAGGCCCTTCCGGGGCGGGTCCACGCAGATCACGTCGGGCCGCAGGCCCCGCTGCCGCAGCTCCGCCGCCAGCCGGGAGGCATCGCCGCACAGGAACTCCACGTTCTCCACGCCGTTGCGGCGGGCGCTGTCCTCCGCGTCCCGGATAGCCTCCGGCACGATCTCGCCGCCGATGACGTGCCGGGCCCGGCGGGCCAGCACCTGGGTGATGGTACCCGCACCGCAGTACAGGTCCACCGCCAGCTCCCGGCCGGTGAGTCCGGCATACTCCAGGGCCTTTTCGTACAGACGCTGGGCCTGGTCGTGGTTCACCTGGTAAAACGACGGCACCGACAGCCGCAGCTCCAGTCCGCAGAGGGTATCCGTCAGATAGTCCCGGCCCCAGAGGGTCCGGTACCGATCCCCTAAAATGGCGTTTCCCCGGCGGGTATTTTCCCCCAGCACCACGCCGCAGGTTTTCGGCGCGGCAGCCCGGAGCATATCCACCAGCTCCTGCTCATGGGGCAGGCGGGAGCCGTTGACCAGCAGGCACGCCAGGGACTCCCCCCGGCAGCTGGTGCGGACGTACAGGTGCCGCAGCAGGCCCCGGCCAGTGGCCTCGTTATACGGCTCCACCTGAAACCGGGCGATATAGTCCCGCACTGCCTGAGCCAGAGCATCGGCCTCCGGCTTCTGGATGAGACAGTGCTCCACATGCACCACCTGGTGGCTGCGGGCCCGGTAAAAACCTACCTCCCCCGCCGGGGAAATGGGGTAAATGCTCTTGTTGCGGTAGTGCAGGGGCTGTTCCGCGCCCAGAATTTCTTCCACCGTCACCTCCGCGCCGCCGATACGGGTCAGGGCGTCCTGGACCCGGGTACGCTTGGCCCACAGCTCCTCGTCATAGGACATATGCCGGAAATCGCAGCCGCCGCAGCGGCCATAATACGGACAGTCCGGCTGCCGCCGGGCGGGAGACGGCTCTGCCAGGGCGGCGATCTTGCCGAAGGCGGCGTTTTTCAGCACCTTCATCACCAGAACGTCGCAGGTCTCGCCCCGGACGGCCCCGTGGACGAACACCACCTGGCCGTCTATGCGGGCGATGCCCAGGCCCTCGCTGGAATAGCCGTCGATATGGGCGCGGTAAATGCGGTTTTTCTCCAATCCGGGCATAAGCGCCCTCCTTTCCGGTAAAGCACAGGGGCGGGGCACACGGGTCCCGCCCCTGTAAGCGATGGAATATCACATCCCGTCCGCTTAGAATTCGAACTTGTCCAGCACCTTGCGCAGGGCCTCGGCAAAGGCGGCCAGGGTCTTGTTGTCCCGGCCCTTGCTGCGGCGGATAAGGCCCACCAGGGAATCGCCCAGCTGCACCAGCTTCTGATACGCCGCGGTGACCCGGGGCGCGCCGTCGAAGGTACGGGTCTTGCGCTGGGGCAGATAGCCCGCCGCCAGCCGGGTGCAGGTCAGCAGGTCATACTCCTCGGTATACTGGGGCGCATGGGCCGTAAAGCCCAGCTGGCTCACCGTCTGGGCAAACACCGGCGCCACCTCCCGGTCGCCGTGGACCACGAACACGTGCTGGGGCTTGGGCTCCTTGAAATGGCCGATCCAGTCCAGCAGATGGTCGTGGTCGGCGTGGGAGCTGAGGCCCTGGAAATTCACCACCTTGGCCCGGACGGCCACGTCCTCGCCGAATAGCTTCACGGAGGGAGTCCCGTCCAGCAGGGTCCGGCCCAGGGTGCCCGGGGACTGGAAGCCCACGAACACCACGGCACTGTCCGCCCGCCACAGGTTATACTTCAGGTGATGGCGGATGCGGCCTGCGTCGCACATGCCGGAGGCGGAGATGATGACCTTGGGGGTGTGGTCCTCGTTCAGAGATTTGGACTCGTCCACGGTCTCCGTCAGATGCAGACCCGGGAAATTGAACATATGGGTGCCGTCCTTCACCAGCTCCAGAGCGTCCTCGTCCAGATAGCCCCGCAGATCGCCGCAGAAAATGGTGGTGGCGCTTTTGGCCAGGGGACTGTCCACATACACGGGGAAATCCGGCACGGAGGTCACCAGGCCCTGATCCTTGATCTCCCGGATGAAATACAGCAGCTCCTGGGTGCGGCCCACGGCAAAGGAGGGAATCACCACGTTGCCGCCCTTGCCCAGAGTCTCGTCGATGATCTGGGCCAGCTGGCCGGTATAGCTCCACACCTCTGTGTGGTTGCGGTCACCGTAGGTGCTTTCCATGACCACATAGTCCGCCCCGGTGAAAAACTGGGGATCCCGGATGATGGGCTGGTCCACGTTGCCGATATCGCCGGAGAACACGATGGTTTTCGTCTGGCCTCCCTCGGTGAGGGTCAGGCGGATGGAGGCGGAGCCCAGCAGATGGCCTGCGTCGATGAACACCGCGTCCACCCCGTCGCACAGGTGAACGGGCTGGCCATACTCGCAGGTGTCGATGAATTCCGGCACCCGCTGGGCGTCGGCCACGGTATACAGCGGCTCCTCCTCGGGCCGGCCGGCCCGGCGGTTCTTGCGGTTTTTATACTCGGCGTCGCTTTCCTGGATGTGGGCGGAGTCCTGGAGCATGATGCTCATGAGCTGGGCGGTGAGCCGGGTGGTGAGAATACGGCCCTGAAAGCCGTTTTTGATGAGCATAGGCACCCGGCCGGAGTGGTCGATGTGAGCGTGGGTGATAAGCGCATAGTCGATGCTGCCCGGGGCAAAGGGCAGGGAGCGGTTGTCCACCTCGTCCCGGCCCTGCTGCAATCCGCAGTCGATGAGGATGCGCTTGCCGCCTACCTCCAGACAATGGCAGCTGCCGGTGACACACTGGTCAGCGCCGAAAAAACTCAGCTTCATGGCATTCGTCCTTTCCTCTCAAAAAGTTGGTGACCTTATTGTAACACTTTTTCCCGGCGGCGGCAACAGGAATTGCATTTTGCCGGAATATCCGGTATAATAAGCAAAGATCATCCGATACATCTCCCCAAGGAGGAAACCATACATGTTTGACCAATCCCATATCCGCAACTTTTCCATCATCGCCCACATCGACCACGGCAAGTCCACGCTGGCGGACCGGCTGCTGGAGCTGTGCGACGCCGTGCCTCAGCGGGAGATGGAAAACCAGATCCTGGACAATATGGACCTGGAACGGGAGCGGGGCATCACCATCAAGTCCCGTGCCGTCCATCTTTTTTACAAGGCTCAGGACGGCGAAATTTATGCTCTGAACCTGATCGATACCCCGGGCCATGTGGACTTCAACTATGAGGTCTCCCGGTCCCTGGCCGCCTGCGAGGGCGCTGTGCTGGTGGTGGACGCCACTCAGGGGGTGGAGGCCCAGACCCTGGCCAACACCTATCTGGCCATGGAGCACGAGCTGGAGATCCTGCCCGTATTCAACAAGATCGATCTGCCTGCCGCCGATCCCATGAAGGCCAAGCAGGAGGTGGAGGACATCATCGGCCTGCCCGCCATGGACGCGCCGGAGATCTCCGCCAAGCTGGGACTTAACGTGGAGGCGGTGCTGGAGGATGTGGTCCGCAACGTGCCCGCCCCCGACGGCGACCCCAACGCCCCCCTTCAGGCCCTGATCTTCGACAGTCAGTACGACCCCTATGTAGGCGTGGTGGTGCTGTTCCGCATCAAGCAGGGCACCATCCGCCGGGGGCAGACGGTGCGCATGATGGCCACCGGAGGCCAGTATACCATTCTGGAGTGCGGATATCTCAAGCCCCTGGGCAACGAGCCCACGGACGCCCTCCAGGCCGGTGAGGTGGGCTATTTCACCGCCTCCATCAAGAACGTGAAGGACACCCAGGTGGGCGACACCATCACCGACGCCGAAAACCCCGCCGCCGAGCCTCTGCCCGGCTATCGCCCGGCCCAGTCCATGGTCTACTGCGGCATTTACACCGAGGACGGCAGCAAGTACCCCGACCTGCGGGACGCCCTGGAGAAGCTCCAGCTCAACGACGCCTCCCTGACCTTCGAGCCGGAGAGCTCCGTGGCCCTGGGCTTCGGCTTCCGGTGCGGCTTTCTGGGGATGCTGCATATGGAGATCATCCAGGAGCGGCTGGAGCGGGAGTTCAACCTGGACCTGGTGACCACCCTGCCCAGCGTCATCTATCATGTATACAAATCCGACGGCACCATGGTGAAGGTGGACAATCCCCACAACTACCCGGACCCCACGGTCATCGAGCACGCGGAGGAGCCGTATGTAAGGGTGTCCATCATCAGCCCCAACGAGTATGTGGGCAACATCATGCCCATGTGCCAGGACCGCCGGGGCGAGTTCAAGGACATGCAGTATCTGGACACCCACCTGGTGGAGCTGCACTATCAGATGCCCCTCAACGAGATCATCTATGACTTCTTCGACACCCTGAAGGCCAACACCAAGGGCTATGCCTCCCTGGACTATGAGCTGTCCGGCTACCGGCCCAGCGAGCTGGTGAAGGTGGACCTGCTGTTAAACGGCGACGGCGTGGACGCCCTGAGTTTCATCGCCCACAGGGACAAGGCCTATCCCCGGGCCCGGCGGCTGTGCGAAAAGCTGAAGGAGAACATCCCCCGCCAGCTGTTCGAGGTGCCCATCCAGGCGGCCATCGGCGGGCGCATCATCGCCCGGGAGACGGTAAAGGCCATGCGCAAGGACGTGCTGGCCAAGTGCTACGGCGGCGACATCACCCGGAAGAAGAAGCTGCTGGAAAAGCAGAAGGAGGGCAAGAAGAAGATGCGGAATCTGGGCACGGTCCAGGTGCCCACCGAAGCCTTCATGGCTGTTCTCAAGCTGGACAGCGATTGATAACAGGAGGCACTCATATGGAACAGGCCACGTTTGACGATTTCATGAAGCTGGATATCCGGGTAGGCACCATTGTGGAGGCCCGGCCCTTTGAAAAGGCACGCAGGCCCGCCTATCAGCTGCTGGTGGACCTGGGCCCGGAGCTGGGGCAGAAGCGCTCCAGCGCGCAGATCACCCAGCAGTATGCCCCGGAGGACCTGGTGGGCAAGCAGGTGCTGGCGGTGGTGAATTTCCCGCCCCGTCAGATCGCCAACTTCTTCTCCCAGGTGCTGGTGCTGGGCACCTACTCCCAGGGCGGCGTGGTGCTCATTACCCCGGACAAGCCTGTGGAAAACGGCGACCGGCTGGGGTAAAATAGGAGGTATCGCATATGGCCGGATTCGGCGTTCTGATTGTTTCGGGTATATTATCGGCGATTTTCCTGTTCTCCATCGCCGTGTTTGCCGCCGCGGCGGCGTATATCATGGCCAGCTATGTGCTGGAGGGCTTTTCCATCGCCTGCATGCGCAAAAAAGCGGGCGACGCACATACATTCCCTGCCTGGATTCCCTTTTACAGCAAGTATCTGCTGGGAAAGCTGGCAGACCGGCGGGTCATGGGCGCCGTGTCGGCCCTTCTGACGCTTCTGTCCGTCTGCCTTTGCGTCTATTTCTACGTCTGCCGGGAGCTGAATACCCTTTGGTTCATCCTCCTGCTGATGGCCCTGTCGGCGGTCTTTATCCTGGACACTCTGATCGCCCACCGGATCTATAAAAGCCGCGCCGGTAAATATGGGGACGTCCTGACCGTGTTCACCGTTTTATCCCTGGGCCTGCTCCGCCCGGTGTTCCTGTTTGCTGTCCGCAATCGGGCAGCGGAGAGCGTGCCGACCCCGGAGTGTGGAAATTGAGTAAAAATCCCGGAAGGAGATGTGATAGCATGGCCGAGGAAAAGCTGTTTATTGAGGCATCCGAAGAGGATGTGCCGTCCATTATCGCCCTGCGGCAAAGAATCTGGGGCACCACATACCGAGGCGTCTACCCCGACAGCATGATAGATAACTTTGACTGGGACTGGCACAGGGAAATGGAGCTGCTGAGGGTCCATCATCCGGCGTATTCTGTGTACTTGGTCCGAAAGGACCGGCGGGACATCGGCTACCTGACGATAAACGAAGCCGATGTAATCACCCTGCAATCCCTGTATATTTCCGCCGAATACCAAAGACAGGGGATCGGCCGGCAAGCGTTCGATTTCGTGAAAGCGTATTGCAGAGCGCACCATGCCGCCTCCTTTGTCTGCCACTGTGTCCCGGAGAATCTTAACGCCCGCAGCTTCTATGAGCGCATGGGCGGCAAGGTGATCGGGCAGGACCTGGCAAACGAGGAACGGTGGCAGAACTCTGTCACTTATCAGTTTACCCTGACACAATAAAATTGCTCAAAAGAAAGTTGAGGATCACCTATGAACAACATCACGAAAACCGCTATGATCACCATCTGCGGGCGGCCCAATGTGGGCAAGTCCAGCCTCACCAACGCCCTGGTGGGGGAAAAGATCGCCATCGTGTCCGACAAGCCCCAGACCACCCGCAACCGGATCTACGGCGTGGTGAACCGGGAGGACACCCAGTTTGTGCTGCTGGACACCCCGGGCCTGCACAAGCCCCGGTCCCGGCTGGGGGACTACATGGTCAAGGTGGTGCGGGAGAGCCTGCAGCAGGTGGAGGCCGCGCTGCTGCTGGTGGAGCCCATCGCCCATGTGGGGGAGCCGGAGAAGATCCTGCTCCAGCGCATCACCGAGGAGGGCCTGCCCTGTGTGCTGTGCATCAACAAGATCGACACCGTGGAGAAAAAGGACGACCTGCTGGAGGTTATTGCCGCCTACAGTGCCGTGTATCCCGGGTTTGACGCCATTATCCCCATCTCCGCCCGCACCGGCGACGGTTTGGACGACCTGATGGCCCAGCTGCAGATCTATGCCACGGCAGGCCCCCAGCTGTTCCCCGACGGCATGACCACCGACCAGCCCGACGCCCAGGTGTGCGCCGAGATCGTCCGGGAGAAAATGCTGCTGTGCCTGGAAAAGGAGATCCCCCACGGCACCGCCGTGGAGATCACCCGCTTCACCGAGCGGGAGGACACCGGCATCGTCGACCTGGACGTGACCATCTACTGCGAAAAGGCCAGCCACAAGGGCATCATCATCGGCAAGCACGGCGCTATGCTCAAGCGCATCAGCTCCCTGGCCCGCCGGGACATCGAGAAGTTCATGGGCGCCAAGGTGTACATGGAGACCTGGGTAAAGGTCAAGGAAAACTGGCGCGATAATGTGAACTTCATCCGTGCCAGAGGGTACGACGAGCAGTAACTCCGGCCAGAACCTTCCACTTATGACGCGGCAAAACCGCGGCACACTATAGGTGGAGGTGAGACGTATGGAGGGGCGATGGGACCTGTTCTGGGCCACCGGCGCGCCGGAGGCGTATTTGCTGTATAAGGAGGCGGCGGGATGCAGCCGGAACGATTTGTGACCTGCGGCCTGGTGCTGCGGGAGACCGATACCCGGGACGCGGACAAGATCCTCACCGTGCTGACCCCGGACCGGGGGAAGCTGGCGGTCATCGCCCGGGGCGCCCGGCGCAAGGGCAGCCGCGTGGCCGCAGCCTGCCAGCTGCTGGCGTATTCCGAGATGACCCTGTATGAAAGGGGCCAGTGGACCATGCTGGACGCGGCAAACACCATCGAGCTGTTCGGCGGCCTGCGGCAGGACCTGACGGCTCTGAGCCTGGCGGCGTATTTTGCCGAGCTGACGGAGGCAGTGGCCGACGGCTGCGGCGGCGACGTGCTGCCGCTGCTGTTAAACGCCCTGTACGCCCTTAGCGCCCTGCGCAAGCCGCCCCAGCTGGTAAAGCCCGCGTTCCAGCTCCGGCTCATGGCCCTGGCCGGGTACGAGCCCATGGCCGATGCCTGCGCCCTGTGCGGCGCGCCGGAGCCGGAGAACCCTATGCTGGACGTGGTCCACGGGGTGGTTCACTGCGGCAAATGCCGGGAAAAGGGGGGGCTGTCCCTGCCGCTGACGGCGGCGGGGCTGGCGGCCCTGCGATACATCCTGTACGGCGACGCAAAGCGGCTGTACAGCTTCGCCCTGCCCCAGCCGGGACTGCGGGCCCTGGACCACGCATCGGACGCCTATGTCACCGCCCAGCTGGAGCGCAGCTTCCGTACCCTGGACTACTACAAATCCATTCTTCCGCAAGAGGAAACAAAATATGAGTGAATTATTTGAAAAATCCATCCGCACCCTGGAGCTTCCGGCGGTGCTGGAAAAGCTGGCGGCCAAGGCTGTCAGCCAGGCGGCCAAGGACCGATGCCTGAAGCTGAGCCCCTCCACCGATGCGGAGGAGGTGCTGCGGCTTCTGGACGAGACCGACGCCGCCAAGGAGCGGCTGGGGCTCCACGGCAGCCCGTCCTTCTCCGGGGTGAAGGATGTGTCCGCCGCCCTGACCCGGGCCGATCACGGCGGTATGCTGAACACCCGGGAGCTGCTGGACATCGCCGGGGTTCTGACCGCCAGCCGCCGGGTGGCGGACTACGATGCCCAGCGCCAGGGGGAGGAGACGGTGCTGGACCGCCTGTTCACCTCCCTGCACACCAATAAATACTTAGAGGAGCAGATCCGCTCCGCCATTCTGGATGAGGAGACCATTGCCGACACCGCCAGCAGCGAGCTGGCGGATATCCGGCGGAAAATGCGGCTGGCCGCCTCCAAGGGGCGGCAGATCCTGCAGCGCATCATCTCGTCGCCGTCCTATGCCAAGGTCCTGCAGGAGGCCCTGATCACCCAGCGGGACGGGCGGTTTGTGGTGCCGGTAAAGGCCGAGTGCAAGGGCAGCATGCCTGGCCTGGTACACGACGTCTCCTCCTCCGGGGCCACGCTGTTTGTGGAGCCCATGGGCGTGGTGCAGGCCAACAACGAGCTCAAGGAGCTGGAGGCCCGGGAGAAAAAGGAGATCGACCGCATCCTGCGGCAGCTGTCCGCCGCCTGCGCCGGGTCCATGGAGAATATTCTGTGGGACTATGACATTCTGGTGCACCTGGACGTGATCTTTGCCCGGGCGCAGCTGAGCTATCAGCTGAACGCCAGCCGTCCGGAGGTCCGCCGCCGGGGCGGCGTGGCCCTGCGCCGGGCCCGGCACCCGCTGCTGGACCAGGCCAAGGCAGTGCCCATCACCGTGGAGCTGGGTGAGCAGTTCGACACCCTGGTCATCACCGGCCCCAACACCGGCGGCAAGACCGTTACCCTGAAAACCATCGGTCTTCTGTGTCTGATGGCCCAGTGCGGCCTGCATATTCCTGCCGACAGCGGCAGCGCCGTCCGGGTATTCCACCGGGTGCTGGCGGACGTAGGCGACGAGCAGAGCATTGAGCAGAGCCTGTCCACCTTCTCCGCCCATATGTCCAACATCGTCCAGATTCTGCGGGAGGTGGACGACCAGAGCCTGCTGCTGTTTGACGAGCTGGGAGCCGGTACGGACCCCATCGAGGGCGCGGCCCTGGCCATTGCCATCATCGAAAGCGCCCGCAGTCAGGGGGCGCTGATCGCCGCCACCACCCACTATGCCGAGCTGAAAACCTTCGCCATGACCACCGCCGGGGTGGAAAATGCCAGCTGCGAGTTCGACGTGCAGACGCTGCGGCCCACCTATCGGCTGCTGATCGGCATTCCCGGCAAATCCAATGCCTTTGCCATCTCCCGGCGGCTGGGGCTGGACGAATCCGTCATCCAGGCGGCCCAGGCCCAGATGGACAGTGATTCCGTCCGGTTTGAGGACGTGCTGACCCAGCTGGAGGAAAAGCGCCAGCGGCTGGAGAAGGCCCAGGCAGAGGCCGACCGCCTGTGGCGCCAGCGGGAGGAGGACGCCCGCAAGGCCCGGACGTTCCGGGAGCAAATGGAAAAAGCCAAGGACAACGCCCGCACCAAGGGCGAGGCCGAGGCCAAGCGCATTGTGCGTCAGGCCCAGGCCCAGGCGGACGAAATTTTCGCCCAGCTGGACCAGCTGCGCCGCCAGCAGCAAAAGCAGCTCAGCTTCCAGGAGCTCAATGACGCCAAAGCCGCCGTGCGGCACAGCCTGAACCAGGCCCAGGACGCCCTGCACATCCACGACCAGCCCCAAGAGCCTGTCTATACTCCCAGCCGTCCCATTGAGGTGGGGGACCTGGTGGAGCTGCCCGGCGTAAAGATGGCCGCATCGGTGCTGGCCGTCAACAACGACGGCACCCTGCTTTTGCAGGCCGGAAAGATGAAGATGACCGTCAAGGCCCAGCAGGTGCGCCTGCCGGAGGGCCAGCCCAAGAAAAAGCCCGCCGCGCCGGCCTCCGGCGGCAGCGCCAAGCTGAATCTGCAATCCCGGGCCGCCTCGGAGCTGGACATCCGGGGCTATGAGACTCTGGAGGCCGAGAGTGTGGTGGAGAACTATATCGACAGCGCCGTCATGGCCAAGCTGGGCACCGTGACCATCATCCATGGCAAGGGTACCGGCGCTCTGCGCAAGGCCGTTCACGAGATGCTCAAGCGGAACAAGGCCGTCAAGAGCTTCCGACTGGGCCGGTATGGCGAAGGCGAGGCCGGAGTCACAGTCGTTGAGCTGAAATAACGACTGCGGTTTGTGGATTCCGCCAAAAGGGTCAAACATTTTTTCAGACCTTACTTAAAGAATTTGTAGCTTTGGACATTGCTTTCTTTCGCCGATTCGGTATAATATTATAGTGTGAGAGAAGTATGTCCCCGCATTTTTCGAAAATGCTTCATAAAAGGAGTGCAATGGAATGTTTACACAGGAAGTTACCGTGAACAATGAGGTGGGTCTGCACGCCCGTCCTGCCACCTACTTCATCCAGAAGGCCAATGAATTCAAGAGCGGCATCTGGGTGGAAAAGGATGAGCGCCGGGTGAATGCCAAGAGTCTGCTGGGCGTTCTTTCCCTGGGCATCGTGAAGGGCACCACCATCACCCTTATCGCCGACGGTCCCGACGCCAAGGAGGCTGTGGAATCCCTGACGCAGCTGGTCAGCGATCAGCTGGGCGAGTAAACCAAGAAGAACAATGCCGGAGGCGGCTGCCTCCGGCATTGTTGTTTACGTCTCCATATGCCGCCCCAAAAAGGCGGATACGGTTTGGGCCAGCTTGTACTCCCCCTCGCCGGGGATCTGCGCGTCCGACGACAGAAACAGCACCAGGCCCAGCACATCCCCTTCGCAGAGAATAGGCGCCGCCACAGCCACCGTGTAACGGTCGCTGCTGTCGGAGACGGGCAGCGGCCGCCCGGAACCCTGATACTGATAAATGCTGCGCTGTTCCATGACCTGAGCCAGGACGTCGGACAGCGGCTTGCCCAGCAGCTCCCGCTTGCCGGAGCCGGTGATGGCGATGATGGCGTCCCGGTCGGTCACGGCGGCGGTAAAGCCGCTGCTGCGGTTGAGCACATCGCAGAACTGTGCTGCAAAATCCTCCAGCCCGCCGATCAGGGAGTATTTCTTAAAAATGACCTCCCCCTCCCGGGTGGTGTAAATCTCCAACGGGTCGCCGTTACTGATAACATGGACACGGAAAACCTTGTCCTCGCGGTTTTTAGCGCTTTGGACGAGTTCTGTTTCGTAGGGGTCGATGCCCTCATCGACCCGCGGGCGGATGTGGGCATCCGCCCCTACAGATTGTAATTCGATATTTTCCGTGCCTTCACTAAAATTTGCGGCATCCTCCGTTTCCGCGGGGAGCGTGCCGCAGCGCAGCAGCGTGTCGATGTCGGCTTTGAGCTTGATCTCCAGATGATCTTCAAAGACGAGGATCTTGTCGATCAGCAGCTCCAGGTCGTTCCGTTCCAGCTTGTCCTTTTCCAGAATGTCGCGGAACACGTCGATGGCGGTCTTGGCCACGCGGTTCACCTGAATGATGGTGTTGCGCTTGTCGCTCAGCAGATCGATCTGATGGTGGATGCCGTCGATCTTCTTTTGGAGGTCTGCTTCCATCTCGTCATACAGCGCCTCGATGGAGGCTTCCTGCTCGGGCTTTTTCATGATCTCCCGGATGCGCTGGCGCTTCGTCACCTTCAGCTCTTCGGTGAGATCGGCCAGCACCGCTGCCAGATTGTCGGCAGACTGCTCCGTTTCCGCCACCTGCTCGGTCTCGCGCTTTAATTCCTCGTTGAGCTGCTTGAGCATGGCGGCAGAGCTGTCCGCCAGCTTCCGCACATAGCTTTTCAGCAGCTCGTCCAGCTTATCAACGCGGATATGGTGGCTGGTGCAGCCCTTGAGACCGCGCCGGTGATACGTCCCGCAGGTGTAGGCGGGGGCGAGGTCAGAGCGGCTCATGGCGAACAGCGGACTGCCGCAGTCGCCGCACTGCAAAAAGCCGGAGTACACGTTGTCGTTGATCTTGACGCCGCGATAGTTGCTGCGGCTGCGCTTTTCCCGCAGCGCACGGGTGATGGCGAAGGTGCGGTAGTCGATGATGGCCTGATGGTGGTTCTCGATGACGATGTGCTCATCGTCGTTGCGTTTGATGTCCCTGCCGTTGATCTTGGCGCGGGTGTACTTACCCTGACGGAGCGTGCCGATATAAAAATCGTTGTCGAGAACGCCCTGCACCGTGGCGATGGCCCACGCGTTCTTGGCCTCCCGCTTGGTCTTTTTGCCCGCCGCCTCCTTGCGCATCCGCTCGGACATACGCGGCGTGGGGACGCCCTGATCGGTGAGATAGTTGGCGATTTTCTTGTAGCCCCAACCGGCGTTGCTGTAGAGGTCAAAAATCTTGCGGACGGTCTCGGCCTCCGTGGGGATGATCTCAAACTGCTTGTCCTCGGTGACGAGATAGCCGTAGGGCGCGGCGCAGATCCACTCGCCGTCGTTCTGCCGCCGCTTCACAACGCTTCGCACCTTGCGGGAGGTGTCCGTGACGGGCATTTCGTTCACAAGGAACTGAAACTGGATTTTCAGCCAGTCGTCGTCATTGGGAAAGTCCACGCCGTCGCCGATGGAAATGATGCGCACGCCCGCGTCGCGCAGGTCTTCCAGCTCCACCAAACCGCGCGAGTTGCGGCGGGAAAAGCGGGAGAAGTCCTTGATGATGAGGATGTCGTATTTGTGCCGCATCAGCCCCCGGCGCATCTCCTGATAGCCCTCGCGCTGCTCAAACGTGTAGCCGGAGCGGTCGCGGTCTTCAAAAAACGTCAGCGTGCTGCCGGGAAAGTGGGTCTTTACATAGTCCTCGATGATGGCCTTCTGGTTCTCGATGGAGATGTTCTTCTGCTCCTGCTCATCATCCACGGAAATGCGGGCATAGCCCGCAATGTCAAAGCGTTCAATCATGTCGGTTCACCGCCTTTTAAGTATTTTGACATCTCCCGGTCAAATTCGGAGATGTATGCCGCCCATCGACGGCAGTTGCCGAGGATTTCTCGGTAGCTGAGCTTGGATTCATTCCTCATTTGCAGTCTCCTTTTTCTCTGGCAGCTGCGCCGCGTCGGTCACAATATCCGTGACGAGCTGGCGGAAGCTCTCGGCGTTCTGCGGGGTGATGACCGGTTTGCCGGTTTCGACTTCCAGTGCCTTGCGGGCGACACCTGCGACATTGCCGCCGCGGCGGGCAACCTGCTGGTTCTCGTCAAAACCCTGCGGCTGTTCGGCCTTGGCAATATCGGTGGTGGAAGCCTCGGCCAGCATGGTCAGAACCAGCTCCAGATCGCTCATGTTATCGCGGAGATTTTCCTTTTTCAGCCCCTTGAGATTCTTGTACTGCCGCGTGTTCATGCCCGACCACGCGCGGGTGATCTCGTCCGTGAGAATGGCATATTCCCTGCCCTTCTGCACGCCGCGCCTGCGCCACTCGTCCGTCAGCTCGTTGCGGATGCGGATGGCCAGCAGCCGTTGATGTACCCATTCCTCGGAGTAGCCCTTCTTGAGATAGGTTTCCAGCGCGCGGTCGATGGCCTGCTCCGGGTCGATGGTTTCTTCGATTCGCTCCCGGCCCACCATCGCCAGCCACGCCTTGAAGGGTTCTGCTTTTTTGGAGGGAACGGACTGGATGATGCGCAGAAGCTGTTCGGTGTCGGCAACATCGGTGAGACGGTTTTTGCCGTCCGCCGCCCGCATTTTCAACTGGTGACAATTCGTCACCAGTTCACTGCCTTCTTCTTTCAGACGCTGTTTCAGCTTGTTCCAGTATTTTCGCCCAGTATTGTAGTCGGGGCTGTCTGTCAGCACGCCGACCACATCCACGATGGAAAAGTACCATTCCTCCCGTTCTGCGTCCCACGCCACGCGGATTTTCTGATCCTCAAAAAGCTGAATCGCGTTGTTTTCCGGTTCTTTCATCTGATACCCTCCATTCTGAGCAAGTCATACTTTCTTTACCGAATTACCACTTGTGATAGTCTTTGGGTTTCACTTGTTGAATAACATTGTACCATGCGAATTGAGGATGTGCAACCGGAAAATGATCTGACAAGGAAAAGCACTCCACTTTTTCGCGCGTGTCAGGCATTGCGTTTTTTATCCATATGTAGTATAATTAAGCAATAAAAATGGTGTAATCCCAACGTTTTTCGGGTGGGAGACGGCAATATACATGGATCGATGAACTTGCGCATTTCTGCATGCCGCAGCGGCAAAAAGGAATGACGCAGATTTGTCGCACTTTTGAAGCGAATACGCCCGACCGAAGCATATTTGGACATCCGGTGGACGAAAAACATAGGAGTGGAAAATGGATAAACGACTTTTGCTGGCCAGCCCGCATATGTCGGACGAGGGCTATGAACTGGAGTACATCCACGACGCATTTCAGAAAAACTGGATCGCGCCGCTGGGCGAGAACGTCAACGAATTTGAAAAGGCCATGGGCGAATTTATGGGCGAGGGCTATCCCGTCGCCCTCTCTGCCGGTACGGCGGCGCTGCATCTGGCGATGATCCTCGCGGGTGTGAAGCCCGGCGATACGGTCTTTTGCCAGGGCCTGACCTTCTCCGCCTCCGCCAATCCCGTTGCGTACTGTGGCGCGAAGCCTGTGTTCATCGACTCTGAGCGGCAGACTTGGAACATGGATCCTGCCGCCCTGCGCCGTGCCTTCGAGCTTTATGGTACGCCCAAGGCGGTGGTCGTCGTTCACCTGTATGGCAACCCTGCGAAGCTGGACGAAATTACCGCTATTTGCCGCGAGCATGACGTTCCCCTGATCGAGGACGCAGCCGAGGCGCTGGGTTCTACATACAACGGGCAGAAGTGCGGCACCTTCGGTGAGTTCGGCGGCCTGTCCTTCAATGGCAACAAGATCATTACCACCTCCGGCGGCGGGATGCTGCTGTGCCGGACGGAGGATGAGGCGAAGCACGCATTGAAGCTCTCCACGCAGGCGCGCGAGAACGCGCCGTGGTACCAGCACGAGGAAATCGGCTACAACTACCGCATGAGCAACATCTGCGCGGGCATTGGGCGCGGGCAGATGAAGGTGCTGCCGCTGCGCGTGGAGCAGAAGCAGGCGATCTTCGCCCGCTACTCTGAAAACCTGAAAGGTCTGCCGCTCACCATGCAGCCAGAGCTCCCATGCGCGGAATCGAACCGCTGGCTGTCCGTTGCCCTGCTGGACGAGGGCTGCGGCGTGACGCCCGGTGAAATGCTGGCAAAGCTGAACGAGGCTGGCATCGAGGGGCGCTACCTCTGGAAGCCCATGCATTTGCAGCCGGTCTTCTCGGATTGCCCCTTTGTCAGCGTCAGCGATGCGCCGGTGGGCGACGATCTCTTTGCACGCGGCGTATGCCTGCCCAGCGATACGAAGATGAGCATGGACGATGTGGATCGCGTGTGCGAGGCCATTCGGGGGATGTTCTGATGCGGCATAAGGCAGGGTTTTATGAAAAATACATCAAGCGCCTGCTGGACATTGTGCTGTCCGGGTGTGCGCTGATCGTCCTGTCGCCGCTGCTGCTGGTGACGGCGATTCTTGTGCGCGTGAAGCTCGGAAGCCCTGTAATCTTCTGTCAGGAGCGTCCAGGAAAAGATGAAAAGATTTTTAAACTCCATAAGTTCCGCAGCATGAGCGACGCGCGGGATGAAACCGGCGCGCTGTTGCCGGACAAGGAACGGCTGACGGGCTTTGGAAAGAAGCTGCGCGCTCTGAGCATCGACGAGCTGCCGGAGCTGTGGGATATCTTCCGCGGTAAGATGAGCATCGTGGGGCCAAGACCGCTGCTGGTGAAGTACCTGCCGCTTTACAACAAAGAGCAGCACCACCGCCATGACGTTCGCCCCGGCCTCACCGGCTGGGCGCAGGTGCATGGGCGAAACCTTGCGTCGTGGGAGGAACGGTTTGCCTACGATGTGGACTATGTAGACCATGTTAGTTTTGCGCTGGATGTGAAGATCATCTTCATGACGATCCGCTGCGTCTTCGCCCGCGAAGGGATCAGCGCAGAAGGCAGCGCAACGATGGAAGCATTTACGGGAACGGAGACTGCGGTTCATGAGTGAGAAGGTTATTGTGATCGGAGCCAGCGGCCACGGAAAAGTCGTTGCAGATATCGTTCGAAGAAGCGGCGATACGCTGCTGGGCTTTTTGGACGACAATGAGGCGCTCCCGTCTGAGATCGCAGGCATCCCCGTGCTGGGCAAAGTTGCGGATTACGCAAGATACCCGGAAGCGTCCTTTGTGGTGGGGATTGGAAATTCTGCCATCCGCGAAAAGATTGCATGCCAGCTTAATAATGTACGCTGGTACACGGCAATCCACCCGTCTGCGGTCATTTCTGCATTGGATACAAAAATCGGCGTGGGCAGCGTCATTATGGCAAATGCTGTGATCAATCCGTCTGCCCATGTCGGAGAGCATAGCATCGTCAACACGGCGGCAGTCGTAGAGCACGACAACCACATCGGCAGCTTTGCCCACATTTCCGTCGGCGCGAAGCTCGGCGGAACGGTGTCAGTTGGAAGCCACATATGGGTCGGTATAGGAGCGACTATCAGCAATAACATAAGCATTTGTGACCACTGCACGATCGGTGCAGGCGCGGTGGTGATTTGTGATATCAAGGAGAGCGGAACCTATGTCGGAATCCCTGCGAGAAAAATCAAATAAGAAACTCTGCTTTGTGACCACAGTTTCCATTACGCTGAAATCCTTCGTTGTAGGCACTGCCGAGTATCTTCATCAAGAAGCTGGTTATGACATAACGTTTATTTGCGACGATGACGAGGCATTTGCTGCCTCGCTACCGCCGTACATTCATTATATTCCGATTCCTATGAAGCGTGGGATCAGTTTCGGGGGAATTGGAGCAATGCTGAAAATGGCAAAGGTATTTCGCCGAGAAAAGTTTGACATGGTACAGTATTCCACGCCAAATGCATCTCTGTATGCTGCATTGGCATCAAAACTAGCGGGAGTCCCTGTGCGGCTTTATTGCCAATGGGGCATGGCCTATGTAGGTTTTCACGGAATAAAGCGAGCTGTTTTTAAAAGCATTGAGAAACTGGTCTGTAGCCTTTCAACTTGGGTTGAGCCGGACAGCTTCGGCAATTTGAAGTTCAGTCATTCCGAGGGACTGTATCCCGAAAATAAAGGCTCCGTGATCTGGAATGGCAGTGCCAGCGGCGTAAATCTGAAGAAGTTTGACATTTCCCAAAAGACTCTTTGGCGAAAGGAGATCCGAGGGAAATGTGCTATTCCGAGCGATGCAGTTGTATTCGGATTTGTTGGCCGCATTACACGGGATAAGGGAATCAACGAGCTTTTGAGCGCGTTCAAAACCGTCCTTGCAGAATTGCCGAATTCATATCTCCTGATCGTCGGGAATCCGGAGATTACCCCTGCTGTGGATATGTCGCTGTATCAATGGGCGCAGGAGGATCCTCATTCTGTCTTTTGTGGAAGTACGAATGTTGTAGAGCAGTACCTGTCGGCAATGGATGCCTATATCCTGCCCAGCTATCGTGAAGGTTTTGGAATGGTTGTAGTAGAGGCGGAGGCTATGGGGGTGCCTGTGATCGTTACAGATATTCCCGGCCCTACCGATGCGATGCTCCCCGATGAAACAGGTTTGCTTGTAAAAAAGGCGGACGTGGATTCTCTGGTGGCGGCGATGAAGGAACTTGCCCGTTCTCCGGAAAAACGACAGAGTTTCGGTGCAGCCGCTCAAAAATTTGCAGCAGAAAACTTTGAGCAGCAGCATTTGTATCAGGCTATTTTGCAGGATCGCAAACGTCTGCTGGGTGAGGAGTAAGCGGATGGCAAGAGTCACGGTTATCATGGGTATCTATAACTGCGCTGATACATTAGGGCAGGCGCTTGATTCTTTGCTCGCACAGACCTTTACAGATTGGAATCTTGTCATGTGCGATGACGGCTCTGGTGATAAGACGTATGAGGTTGCTGAGAAATATCGAATTGCTCACCCGCAAAAAATAACGCTCCTGAAAAACGAGCGCAACATGGGACTGAATTATACCCTTAACCGATGCCTTTCCGCAGCAGATGGCGCATATATCGCGCGTCAAGACGGGGACGACATCTCTCTGCCCACACGCTTTGAAAAGGAAGCTGCAATCCTCGATGCGTCTCCGGAAATTTCTATCGTCAGTACCGCAATGACATACTTTGACGAGAGCGGAACTTGGGGACAGAACCATCCGGTTGAATTTCCGCAGAACGAAGATTTTATTGCAGGAACGCCCTTCTGCCATGCACCGTGCATGGTCAGACGAGATGCCTACCAAGCAGTGAACGGTTATACGGATGATCTGCGATATTTACGAGTAGAGGACTATGACCTTTGGGTCAAGATGTATGCAACGGGCTTTCGGGGACAGAACATCACGGAACCGCTCTATGCGATGAGAGACGACCGTAATGCCTTTGCTCGCCGCAAGTTCAGATATCGCATCAATGAATTCCGTGTTCGCATTAAGGCAGCGCGGCTGCTGCACTTATCTCTGAAAGCGTACCTCTACGCGTTTCGCCCGATAGCGGTAGGATTGATGCCGGAGCGTATCTATAAGATTCTGCATCAAAAATCATTAAAAAGAAATGGTTAGGAGAAAAGAAGATGCGCCTGATTGAGGCATTATCCCTTGCCGTTGCAATAGTATTGCTTTTGCTCGAAATGTCAAAGCATCCGCTAAGCGAACCAATAGCAGAAACGGGTAGAAAATACCATTATTCGGCTTTTTTGCTTTTCATTTTTTGGGGTGCCTTAGTATTTGTCGCTGGCTTTCGTAATGGCTTTGTAGACACGGTGACTTATCGCCAGCTTTATGAGCGGGTGGGCACAGATTTTGCGTTTGCGTTTACCGACGAAATGGAACTGGAAACCGGTTTCAAACTCCTGATGATTTTTTTAAACCGGATCACGCCGGATTCTCAAATTTTAATTTTCCTGACATCATTTGTGATCCTGTCAATTGAAATCAAGCAGATTTGTAAATATTCCAGTGATATCCCGTTCTCGTTATTGCTTTATTTTTTGCTTTCCTTTATGGGAACTATGAACGGTATCCGTCAATGCTTGGCGGCGGCAATTCTTTTCCTTGCTTTTGATTGGATATTGAAGCGAAAAACAGCTCCGTATATTTTACTTGTCTTGCTTGTTTCTACAATACACACATCTGCGCTTATCTGTATTCCCTTGTATTATATTATGTCAGGGAAGCGGCTCAATTGGGGGATATGGCTTTTTTTTGCCGCAATACTTGCGGTGTTTGCGTTTCCGACGGCAGCAGATAATATCCTTTTGCATATTCTTGAGGATAGTACTTATGAAGAGTATGTTACCAATCAGGAAAAAATGGGAGCAATGCGGCTGCTTGTGGCAGCAGTACCAACCCTTCTGGCTCTCCTATATTCCCGTTTTACGAGGATCAATCATACTCAGATCTCGCGCGTAACAAGCGTTCTGATTAACATGCAGATGCTTAGTTTTGGCTTTACATTAATGGGCCTCAAAATGCTTTATTATGCCCGCCTTTCCATGTATGTGGGCTATGCGAACATATTGCTGCTCCCTATCACGATTAAAGGCTGCTTTCGTGGCCGGGATGCAACGTGGGTCAAAATTATCTCGATTATTTTGTATGTACTCTTCTTTGCATACCAAATCTTTTCTTATGACAAGTACGGATATATGCAGTCATTCTATCTCGTGTTTTAAGGAGATTACATGAAACCATCCATTCTCATCTTCTCCCAAGCGATGGAGCTTGGGGGCGTGGAGCGCAGTCTACTGGGGCTGCTTGACGCCATCGACTATGACCGTTATGACGTTAACCTCTTTCTGATGCGGCACAGCGGCGAGCTGATGCCGTATCTGAATCCCAAGGCAAAACTTCTGCCGGAAATACCGCAGTATGCTTCGCTGGCCGTGCCCATGGCGTCGCTCGTCAAGAGCGGACAGCTGGGCGTGCTGCGCGGGCGGTTGCAAGGAAAGCTTGCGGCACGGCGCTTTGATAAGCAGCATCCCAGTGACAAGCCGTCCGTCACCGCGCTGACCTACAGCCACAAGTATACGCTGCGGTCCATGCCGTCGATCTCCGGCAAGACCTACGATCTTGCCATCAGCTTCCTGACGCCGCACTATTTTGCGCGGGAACGGGTGAGGGCGAAGAAATACGCGGCGTGGATTCACACGGACTACACGGCGCTGACCTTCGACCGCTCGGCGGAGCTTGCCATGTGGGAGGGCTATGATGCCATCTGCGGCGTGTCCGAGCATACGTCCGAGAGCTTTCAGAGCGTCTTCCCGGAGCTGGCGCAGAAGGTTCGAACGGTGGAGAATATCCTGCCCCGGGAGCTGACGTGCAAGCAGGCGGCAATGCCTCAGACCAATATGCCCACGGATGACGGAATATCCCTGCTCTCCGTTGGCCGCTTCTGCGAGGCGAAAAACTTCGACAATGTGCCGGATATCTGCCGCCGTATGGTTGCGGGCGGCCTTGACGTAACGTGGTATCTCATCGGCTATGGCGGCGATGAGCCGCTGATCCGTCAGAAGATCGACGAGGCTGGGATGCAGGAACGCGTCATCATCCTCGGCAAGAAGGACAACCCTTACCCCTATATGCGCGCCTGCGACCTGTATGTGCAGCCCTCCCGTTACGAGGGCAAGGCCGTCACCGTGCGGGAGGCACAGCTGCTCGGAAAGCCCGTCGTCATCACGGACTATGCTACCTCCGGTAGCCAGTTGGAGGATGGGGCGGACGGCGTGATTGTTCCCATGGACAACGCGGGCTGCGCTGCCGGAATTGCCGCGCTGCTGCGCGACCCTGCCCGGATGCAGCGGCTGTTGGAGAACTGCGCAAAGAGAGATTATACGAACAGCGCAGAGGTCGGGAAGATCTATGCGCTGATGGAGGATTGACCCATGATCCCAAAAATCATCCACTACTGCTGGTTTGGCCGAGGCGAAAAGCCGGAGCTTGCCAAGAAGTGCATCGCCAGCTGGAAGAAGTTCTGTCCGAATTTCGAGATCCGCGAGTGGAACGAGGACAACTGCGACTATCTTGCTATGCCTTTCATGGCAGAGGCATACGCCGCGAAAAAGTACGCTTTCGTGTCCGACGTTATGCGCCTTGTCGTGCTGGAGCAGTACGGCGGCGTGTATTTCGACACCGACGTGGAGGTGCTACGGGACATTTCACCGCTGCTGGATGACGAGGGATTCATTGGATTTGAGAACGAGCAATTTGTCAATAGCGGACAGGTGATGGCAGCTGTTCCGCATCAGCCTGTCGTGCAGGCGATGATCGAAGAATATAAAAAGCTGCACTTCGCCAACGCGGACGGAAGTCTGAACGCCGTAGGCTGCCCGCATCTCAATACGGATGTGATGGAGCGCTTCGGCCTTGTGCGCAACGGGCAGGAGCAGATGGTTGCCGGAATTCGCGTCTATCCGGAGGACTACTTCAACCCGCTGGACAGCGTAACGGGCAAGCTGACAAAAACGGAGAACACCTACTCGATTCACTGGTATTCCATGAGTTGGCTGCCGAAATATAAGCAGATTAGAGCAAAACTGGGACGAATATGGCGAAGAATGTGTAAGGAGAGCAGGAAATAGTATGAAAAAAGCGTTGCTATTAGATACTTCGATAGGCACTAGCAATGTTGGCGATAATATAATTATGGAATGTGTGGAGAAGGAACTCGCTCCGATTTTAGCCAATATGTTTGTATTCCATCTGCCCACGCATGTTCCTGCTTTTCACAGTTATGCGATTTGGCGAAACTCGTTTGCCGTTCAAAACTATGCGACCTGCGATTATAAATTTATTGGCGGCAGCAATATTCTGGCGAAAGATATGCGAACGCATTATCCGCAGTGGAATGTGAATATCTTCAACTGCAAGCCGTTGGCAAACTCGGTCTGCATCGGTGTGGGCGCAGGTGCCGGAGAACATACCGATGCTTACACAACTCATCTTTACCGCAAGATACTCAGCCATTCTTATTATCACAGTGTTCGGGATGAGCGCAGCAAGCGCTATGTAGAGGATGTGCTTGGCTTGAAGGCAATCAACACCGGTTGCGTAACTATGTGGGCGCTAACGCCTGACTTTTGCGCACAGATTCCGGCTAAAAAAGCGGATAACGTGGTCTTTACTTTGACCGCAAGAGCAAAAGCGGACCCACGAGATCAGATGTTGATCGACACACTTAAGTGCGAATACGACCGCGTTTCTTTCTGGATTCAGGGTGATAAGGACGAAGCATATTTTAACATGTTTTCTAATACGGACGGGATTGAAGTAATCCCGCCGCACAAGGCGGCCTATGAAGCAGTTCTCATGCGAAACAACATTGAGTATGTGGGAACACGTCTTCATGGGGGAATTTACGCACTGAGGCACAAAAAAAGGGCGATTATCATTTCAATAGATGAGCGCGCCAAAGGCATTAGCGCGGATACAGGGCTTACTACCATTGAAAAGGACGCACTTGATAAACTGCCGCTGCTGATCAACAGTAAATTTGAGACGAGGCTGAATATTCCGTTCAATGAAATTTCCCGTTGGAAAGCACAATTTGAGGGATAAAATATGGGCAAGATCAAACTTGAAAAGCTGTTAATATCCAAAGATCGGGTTGATTATTGGTTTACGACCACGGAAGATTTGCAGCGCTTCTTCAAGTCACCGATGCATCTCTTTATGCAGTATGACCGCTGCATAGAATGTGTCCCTGAAAGCATTCTTGTTATCCCTTTTTTGGGGAATGCTATGCAAATTGCGTGGCTTACAGATGCTGAAGTGTGCGTCGATAAAGTAGATAGCACATTTTGCCGCAGCTTGCAGCGCCTACGGGATGCATATCAAAAAATGTATCCGGATTGTCCGCTGAATGGCACGTTGCACGCAGAGTGTGAGGACAATGATGCATCAGCCACCGAAAAAAGTGCGCAGATGTTTACTGGTGGAATGGATGCTGTCACTACCTTCATTCGCCATGCAGATGAGAAGCCCTTGCTTATTTTAGAATATGGTTTCTATCAAGAAGCTTTGGTGGGGCAAGGGGAGTACTACAAAGACGCTAAGAGTGACCGAAACTTTATTTCAGACCGCACTGCGGCGACAGAGTTTGCCCAAGAGCATGGAACGAACACCGCGTTTATTCGAGCCAACTACGGGACGTTTGTCAACAGCAAAGCAATCGACAAGCAGTTTGCTGCAAAAATGGGTGATAATTTCTGGCATGGACTACATCATGCCATGGCAATTCTTGGGGCTGCTGCCCCAATTGCCTATTTAGAAGGCATCCAGACGCTGTATATTGCAAGTTCATTTTCTGTTGGAAATACATATCCTTGTGCGTCAGACCCGACGACGGACAATGAATTTCGCTTTGCTGGAACGTCTGTCATTCATGATGGTTACGAAATGACAGATCAGGATAAAGCAAGGGCGGTTGTCGCTTATCAAAAAAAAATCAATGCACCACTTCCGCTTAGAGTCTGTTCTTGGAACGATCATAACTGCTGTGCCTGCGAAAAATGCTTGCGCAGGATGCTGCAAATCAATGCAGAAGGTGGAGATCCGCGTAACTTCGGCTTTGCGTATGAGCATTCTGTACTCGATACGACCAAAGCGTACTTAGGGAAAGAAATTCAATTCTTTACGCATAAAAACATCGATAAATGGGGCCGCATTATTACTCGCATGAGTGATAACTATGACGGGCTTTTTGAAAAAGAAGTCTACGATTACCTGAAAGATTTCGACTTTGAAAAAGAAAAAAAGCATGGCCTTTGGCGTTACTATCGGGAAAACTTTTTCTCTATCATTAAAAGAAAGCTGAAAGGTATCATCAGAAGAGGATAACTATGGATACGTCCCGCACATCGAATTCTCTAAAAAATATGGCCTTTGGCGTAGGAAGCCAGATACTCAGCATCTTAATGGGCTTTTTTACCCGTTGGATGTTTATTGCATTGCTGGGGAAAGAGTATCTTGGGGTGTCAGGACTATTCACAAATGTGCTTTCACTGCTTTCCCTCGCAAACTTGGGGTTTGATACAGCTATCATCTATAGCTTATATAAACCGCTTGCAGAAGGGGATATGGTTGCTGTTAAAGGCTATATGCGCGTATATAAGCGCGTATATAGAGCGGTTGGAGCAACTGTATTTGTGCTCGGCTGTATCCTGATGCCGTTTTTACCACATCTGATCAAAGGAACGGTTACAATACCCGAGAACATATACGTCATTTATTTTCTTTTCCTGACGCAGTCCGCAAGCTCCTATCTTTTTTCATATAAGCAATCCCTCCTGACGGCCAGCCAGCAGAATAGAATTAACTCCCTATATCACTCGATTTTTATGGTATTGAGGAATCTGGGAGAAATGGTTGTTCTGCTTTTCTTCCACGCTTATATCCCGACGCTCATCTGCATCATTGCTTTTCAACTCGCTGAAAATGCGTGGATCGCGAGAGTAACCAATAAGAAATTCCCGTTCTTAACGGATTCCAGTGCTGGGAGAATCTCTCTTGAGCAGAAACAGGCGTTGAAGGAAAACGTAAAATCGCTCTTCCTCTATAAGATAAGCGGGACAATCATCAGCAGTACGGACAATATCCTGATTTCTAAGTTCCAAGGATTGGCATCTGTTGGTCTATACTCCAACTACGTCTATATTGTGGACGTAATTCGGACGTTCTTAAGCTATATTTTCTACTCGATGACGGCCAGCATTGGTAACTACAATGCTACAGAGAGCAAAGAAGCGAATGAGAAGATGTTTTACAACCTTTTCTTTGCTTCGTTTTGGTTGTACGGTTTTACCGGTATTTGTCTGGGCGTATTACTGAACCCGTTTATTGCTCTGTGGATCGGTGAAGACTATTTGCTCCCGAGTTGGACGGTTTTTATTATTATTGTCAATTACTACACTGCGGGCGTTCAGTATGCTTCTACGACTTACAGAGAGGTTACAGGCTTATTTAAGGTGGGAAAATACCGTCCGCTCATTGCCGCTATGATCAACTTGGTAGTATCGATTATACTGGCCTATCCGCTTGGAATTTCCGGTATTTTGCTTGGAACGATCATCAGCAGGTTATGCGTCTATTTTTGGTATGACCCATACATTATCCATAAGACGCTGTTTGGGCAGAAGCTAAGATATTACTTTGCAACATATTTGCTTTATGGCCTATGCACTTTAGCTGTAGGGACACTCTGCTTTGCCATTGCCCGTAGCATTACCTTAAAGAACCCAATTCTTGCATTTGCGATTGAGATGGGTATATGTGCACTACTTCCTAATATTTTCTTTTTTATCCTGTTTAAAAGACGTGCTGAGTTCCAGATTATTCTGGGATACATGAAGCGCATCAGTCGAAAAATCGCACGCAGAAGTTGATTAACATGCTTCACTACATCTACAGTCGTTCGTTCATCAGCGTTATCACCTTTATGGCGCTGGCGCTTACTGCTTGGGGCGCGCTGCCTGCCCGCGTGGGGGCGAGGCGCTGGCGGTGGGGGAACCTTGCGCTGATGCTCCTGATGACCGCCGCCATCCTCTACGCAACCTTATTCAGCCGCGCCGAGGGCAGCACCGGCCTGACTCTCACCCCCTTCGCGTCCCTGACCGCCGCGCGGGTACAGCCAGAGATTTACCGCGAGATGCTGATGAACGTCTTTCTCTTCTTCCCGCTGGGGCTGACGCTTTCCAACGCCCTACCGCGAAAGTGGCACCGTTGGGGCAGAATTTTCCTCACAACGCTTGTCGGCTGCGCGCTCAGCGCAGGAATCGAGTATACCCAGTACCGCTACGCTCTCGGCATGGCGGAGGTAGATGACGTGATCTGCAACACGCTGGGCGCGTTCATCGGCTCTACATCGCTGCTCATCGCTCACGCCATCGAAAAATCCAGAGAAAGGGTTCGGCACACGAACATGACCCTGACCACCACCGAAACACAATTCCTGCATATCGCCAAGGCTGCCGTTTCCAGCGGGGATATCCCCGCTGAAAACGTGGACTGGCCTGCCGTTTTCGCGCTGGCGGGGCAGCAGAAGCTGCTGCCGATCGTCTTCGAGGCCGCCCGCAAAACGCCCGCCGCTGCGGAAAACGCGGCGCTGTTCTCTGTGACCAAGCAACAGGTCATCGGGCAGGTGTTGAACCAAACCGTGCGCTCGGCGGAGTTTTCCGACCTTTATCATAAGCTGCGTTCGGCAGGGCTGCACCCCATCGTGGTAAAGGGGCAGCTTTGCAGCCGACTGTATCCGCTGAAGGATCACCGCATCAGCGCGGACGATGACCTCTACATTTCCGACGCGGAGTTTATGGCCTGCCACGAGCAGCTTCTGGCGAACGGCCTGCGCACCGACACGCCTGCGGATGAGCTGTTTGCGGCGGACGAGGTGTCCTACACAAAAGAAGGCAGCCCACTTTACATCGAGCTGCACCGACATTTATTTGATTCTGCCGAGGATGCGCATGACGAGCTGAACCATTTCTTTGCCGACCTCAACCCCGTCGAAATCGACGGCTTTCTGGCCATGCCGCCCCACGAGCATCTGCTGTACCTGATCCTGCACGCCTATAAGCATTTCGTGCGCAGCGGCATCGGCCTGCGGCAGTTTTGTGACATCGGCCTGTGGGCGCGGGCGTATCACGGGGAGATCGACTGGCAGCGCCTGCACGAGCAGTGCGAGAGCGTCCACGCGGCGACCTTTGCTGCTGCGGCGTTCCGTATTGCCAGAGACTATCTCGGCATCGAATTTGACCTGCCTGCGCCGTGGGATGCTTCCATCGACGTAGAGCCTCTACTGCATGACACCCTCTGCGGCGGCGTGTACGGCTCCAATGACCTGACGCGCCTCCATTCCTCCACTGTCACGCTGAACGCCGTGAAAGCCAGCCGGACGGGGGAGAAGAGCGGCGTCCTGCGGACGGTGTTCCCGAAACGGGAGTATCTGGAGCGGCGCTACCCGTACCTCAAAAAGCGCCCGTACCTGCTGCCAGTCGCATGGGCGCAGCGCATTGCGCACTACGCCAGCGAAAAGCAGTCGGGCGCGGATAACAGCGCCTCCGGCTCCATCAAGCTCGCCAAGGAGCGCATTGAGCTGATGAAGCGGTATGGGGTGATGGATTAGGCAGAACACGGGCTACCCTAATGGATGGACTGTTATGTAAATATAGAACCAGTTAAATAGAAATTTTGGTATCCTGCAAAGTGCGAAAGATAAGAAGATGGGAGAGGGAGCGATAGGATGGCAATTCCGAACGGCAAAAAAGTCGTATTCTTGTTCGGCGCAGGCGCAGAGTATGGAATGGGTCTTCCAACAGGTGCGCAGTACACGGAGCAAACGATGCTGCACAAAAATTCTGAGCTATATAAGGCTTTGGAACAGTTTTATGAACCAAGAACGACCGACGAATATAGTGGAAAACATCGTAAAGATTTTTTGTTTTCAACTCCCAAAAGCCACACCTTTCTTGAAATTGTAAAACGCGCGGCAAAGAGCGTGAATGAAGAATACAGTGATAAAACAAAAATTGATGAAGCTACGCGGAGAGTGGTGGACGCATACAGTATATATGCAGAAGCTGTTAAAGAACATGAGCAAAAAATCGGGACGAAAGAGCAAGTGGAGATAGCCGAGAGTAAGTTGAAAATTCTTGCTGAAAAAGTCTATTCGGAGATTATCGAAAAAGATATAAAAGTTAGAGTGTTCTAAAGACTATCATACCCTTAGAAAGCATTTCTCCTACTATGGCAGTGTTGAGAAAGACTTTTCATCTATCATATGCCCAAAAGATGCGGGAACAATTACATTTTGGCGTATTATCAACTACTTTTGGACTGCTTATTTCGCGATAGTTTGTCCGCTTTTGGGAATAAAAGATCCGAAAAAACAGAACTATCAAGAGCTTTTGGGCAATCTGCTGGGTACAATTGAGAAAATCTATTGCAAAAACACAATCGATAATTTTATCCAAGAAAGTTATTATGACGCTTTGCATAACGCCTACCCTAACAGTGTCGCAATTACCACAAACTATACGCCGTTTGTTGAGCATGTGTGGGGCGAGGGAAGCGCAGTATATCTTGCGGGAAGACTGTCCCAAATGGAAGATCCGACGACCTTTGAGATACTTGACCTTCAAGAAAAAGGCCAGAATATTGAAAGCCGATTTTTATTCCCTTATATGATGACGCAAGCTCTGGTCAAGCCAATTATCGGACCAGAGCAAATCGTTGAGTATGGTAGGTTTAGCGACTGCCTTAGCGAAGCGGATACGTTGGTCATTGTTGGATACAGTCTTGGGAGTGCCGACAACCATATTAATTCCTTTATTCGCAAGTTTTTGAAAGATGGCGGAAGGCTGATCTATTGTGCGTATAAAGATAGTAAACGCGTTACGGAAAGCCAAAGGCACAAAGAGGTTTTAAACGCTTTGCATCTGAGTGATACTAAAAATTTTACTGGTGCACTCGAAGTGTTCTGCTATGGGAAATCAGAGGAACTAATGACTGGTCTTGACCAGTGCCTGAAAGGATTAACTCCATAATTCTGCTCTGTGTAATAAAGCCGCGCTGTTTAGCTGGCTTCTTGCGACAACGGTGAACAGTTGCTCTAGTGGTCGCTTCACTCGCGTAGTGTCGATTTCAATGTCCCCAACGGAACCACAGACACGATGTGCGGTAGGTTTAGCTCAAGTACATATAAAAGCCGCGCACTGGCACGGCTACAAGGATATGTATGCGACTTGGAGCATACATATCTTAAACCACCTTTTAGAAAAAAAGAAAACGGGCGGAAGGGATTGCTCCCTTCCGCCCGCGGCTTATCGCTCCATGCCCACGGCCCGCTGCTTTTTCGCCTGCTGCACGGCCTTTTCGGCGCTGCGGCGGCGGTTGAAGAGCAGCAGATCCCGCGTGTTCTCGTAAAGATCGCCCTTGCCGGATTCAAACACGGCGACCATGTATTTCTTCGTCTTATACTTGGCGTAAATCTCTTTCAGCCCCTCCCGCAGGACGGGGTCAATTTTTTCTGCATTCGTCAGCCAGATTTCAACAAGCTTCTGATCGTCCCTGACGTTCATCTCCAAATAGAACCGACCTCCTTCAACATCCTTAGTTTCCTCATCTTTCCTGCGGCTTATGCGCGGCCACCTGCTTCGCCGCCTGCAAAATCTCCGGCGGGATGCCGTCCACCATGCGGTGCAGCTCGTCCAGCTCCCGGAGCTTTTCGTTGATCTCCAATTTTTTCAGGACGCTCTCCTTGGACGTTGCGCCCAGCTGCTTTTCGAGCGCCGCGTTCTCGGCGGTCAGCGCCTTGTAGGCTGCGTCGTACTTCTTGAGCTTCGTCCGCAGAGCCTCCGCGCCGGGAACGTACTTTCCCAGCAGCGCTTCCAGCTCATCCAGCTTGGCCTTTTTGTTGAACGGATTCGTGTCGTTCAGAATGGCCATGATCTGCTCCTTCATCCGGTTCAGGTGGACAGCCTCCTTGAACAGCCGCGGCGGGATATGGTCGCGCCCGGTTTCGCTGGCGCTCTCGCCGCGCTCCAAATCGGGGTATTTTTTGACCATATGCTCCCAGAACCTGTCCTGCCACTGCGTCAGCTTTTTCTTGTTGCCGACGATCTCCTTGGCGCTGAGCCGCCCGTCTGCCGTCAGCGGGACAAAGCAAAGGTGCATATGGGGTGTCTTCTCGTCCATATGCACCACGGCGGATATGATCGTTTTCGGGTCTTGGTGTTCCCGGATGAAGTCCAGCGCCTCCTGAAAATAGGCTTTGATTTCGCCCTTTTTCTTGCCCTTGAAAAACTCCGGGCTGGCAGTCACCAGCGCCTCCACCACGCGCACGCTGTCTGAACGCGTGCGGCAGCCCGCCTCTGCAATCTGCTTTTCCGCCTCGGCGCGGTACTTGCGCTGCGGCGTCACCAGATGGAAATTGAGGTGGCTGCGCGCCGTGTTCACGTCGGGGTTGCTGGCGTATTTCTCCTTGGTGCGCTCGTTGTGGGACTCGATGTGCCCGATCTCCGGCCCCTTGTACTTGGCAAAGCGGAGAATGGCGTACTGTGCTTTCATCGGCGCTCCCCTCGCTTCACCCACACGATGTCGCAGTCCAGCACGTCGGCCAGCTCCACGACCTCCTTGTAGCGGATGCTCTCCCGCTGCAATTTAGCGGACAGATTGGAAACGCTGTCGCTCCAATCGTATTCGTCATGCAGTCGGTCAACGACCTCCTGCATCGTAAAACCGGCGCGGACGATCTGCGCCTTGATCTCATTTCTGATGCTCATAAAATCCTCCCCAATTTTCGTGATGAAAACAGCGAAGCGGGTTTCTATTTCCGAAAACCTGCTTCGCTGTTTGGCGTAATCTTCTGTTTTCCTCAAATCCGCTGGAAACGCGGCGGTCGATGCCTTCTTCGTAAGTGAGGGGTATCGACTTTTCGAAACCGCGTGACTTCGCTCTAAACCGTGCAAACCCACGCGCATCCGTGAAGCCGGTGCGCGGTTCCGAGCAGCGCGGTTTCGCAAAATTCTTTCGCCGCCACGCAAATTTCTTTCCGGTTTTCACCTGCCTTGCAGATACCCCTTCCGTTTCAGCGCTGCCAGATCGGCGGCCACGTCCTCCGGGCGCATCCGCGCAAGGCAGCTCAAGTCGTAAATGTCGTACCGAGCCACCAGAAGCAGCGTCATCAGCAGCTTCTGCGTGCCGGTCAGGTCGCTGTCGTACAAGTGAAACAGCGGCAGTTCCTTATAATAGATTCTTCCCATTGTATCCTCCTTTGCAGTTGAACTTGAAAACATCTATCCCATCCATCCCATCCATCCGGGGTTTTGGGGATGCTTGGGATGGATGGGATGGAGAAATTTGAGTCTGAGCTCATAAAACCGGCGGCGCGACCAGCGCCTCGATGCCCCAGAAGCCGTTGACCCGCTTGCCGAGGGCGTTCTGGATGTGGTTGTCGTGCTCCAAGCCGAACTCATCGGCGTGCTTTTTGAGCGTCATGCTCACCGTCCGCGCGGAGCGCGGCTTGTAGGCGTTGTCGCTGCACCACAGGCAATAGATGCCATACAGCGCGGCGGACGGGATGGCGCTGTCGGCCTTCAAGCGGATGTAGCCCTCGGAGCGGAGGAACAGCAACACATTGTCGGCCTCGCGGCGCGCGTCCTCGCGGTTTGCCTTCGTCCGCGCGCTCTCCGTGAAGCGGAAGCTGTTTCCTTGCAGGCGGCGCAGCCCTTCGAGACACCAGAGGAAGATGCCCTCAATCTCGCCGCAGAGCTTGTCCGCGAGAAAGGGGTCATCCTCGCGATCAAGCGGCTTTTTCTTCACCGACAAAATGAGCTGGCGGCGGTAAAAGCCGTCCGAGTGGTCGTAGAGCGACTCCAGATCGCCGTTGGAAAAGGCCAGAAACCGGACGTACATCTTGCCCTGATAGCTCTGCTCGCCCTTGCGCTCCAGGTCCATCGGCATTTCGGCGGTGATGAGGGACTTGAGATAGTGCGTGGATTGCAGCGCCTCCAGCTTCATGTCATCGTCCACCATCAAAAGCTCGTGCTCCAGATCGGCGCGGGCGAAGGGGCTGCGCTCCACCTTGGCGATGCTGCCGTTTTTCAGGTTGCTGCCGAGCATTTTCTGCATCACCACGCCGATGCGGCTCTTGCCCTCGCCGCCGTTGCCCTTGAGCAGCATCATCACCTGCCCGCGATTTGTCGGAATCAGGCAGTAGCCGAGGTATTCCTGCAAGGTCAAAATGTCCTCCGGTTCCAGCAGGTCAGACAAAAACCGCAGCCATGTCACCGGCTGCGGCGCGCTTGGGTCATATCGAATGGGAAGCCGGTTGCGGCAGAACTCCTTTTCGGCACGAAACTCACCATTGAGAAACAGCGTGCCGTTGGCAACGTGGATGCGATCCTCCTGAATGGGCAGCTCCGGCGTGTAGGCCTCCAGCCTGAGCGTTTCCAGAAGGGTGGAGGCGCGGCGAGCCGTGCCGCTCGTAAAATGCGGGCGCAGCATCTCATAAATCTGCTTGCGAATGCCCTCTTCGTCGGCAACGCGGCCCTCCACGGTGAAGAAGCTGCCGTCCACGCAGACCATCGGGTGCGCCGACAGAAAGTCCTCGCAAAACAGGACTTCGTTGAAGTGCTTGTCCTGCATCCAGCGGGGCGGTTCATTTCGTTCCATGTTCGTCCTCCCTGATCTGCCGGTTTCGCGCCTCCATCCGCGCAAGGCGGTCGTCCTTCTGCAAGTCGGCCACCACCTCGGCGCGCTCCTGCGGCGTGCCGCAGGCCAGAATGTCCAGCATATTCTCGATGCGCTCGAGCATATGGCAGCCTTCCGCATAGCGCGGGTCGATGGCGTCCTCCGACGATTGCGGGGCGCAGTGCTCCTTCCAGTCCTGCAAGATTTGCAGGTAATCCCCCAGCACGCGGAAGCTGCGGCTTTCCAGCTCCGCCTGCGACTTCCCGCGCTTCAGCTTCGCCAGAACGGACGGCTTCTGCTCAGTGATGCCGAAATCCGCCGCCAGCTTCTTCGCCGCGTCATAGCCGCTCAGGCCGAACAGCCTTGCCGCAAGGTCGATCACATCACCGCTTGCCCCGCAGCCGAAGCAGTAGAAGTAGTCCTCGTTCAGCTTCGTGCTGGGCGTGCGGTCGGCGTGGAAGGGGCAGCAGACCATGCTGCCTTGCCGGATCGGCAGCCCGTACCGCTCCGCCGCCATGCGCGGGGTGACGGCGGCCTTCACGGTATCAAATAGGTTCATAGGCATTTTCTCCTTTCAGATTTTCTGACAATTTTTCCTTGTCACCTGAATATACGGAGAAAAGGTCTTAGACCGGCGAAATCAGGCACTTATGCAAGCAAATAGTAAAAGCCTCCTGCTTTCTTGCAAAAATGCAAGAGCACGGGAGGCTTTTATCGAGAGGATATTCAAGTCATTTCGCAAAATAATTATAGAACATTTGTACTAGATTTGATGCCGAGTATGTGCTATACTGAATTTACAATATCTGCTTGGCGCAGGATTTTTACTGGAATCGGAGGCGATATGTTTATGAGCAACGAATCGGTATTTCTCCCCGCGGCTGTCCGTGACCGTATTCAAGATCTGATGAAGTCCCGGAAGGTCACGCAGGCGGAGCTGGCCGCGAAAATCGGCTGCTCGGAGAGTGCGCTGAGCCGCTTCATCAGCGGCAAAACGGATAAGTTGGGCGACGAGAGCATCATCCGCATCGCCCGCGTGTTTGAGGTGTCCACCGACTTTCTGCTGGGCGAGGTGGACGAGCCGGATCGCAAAAACTACGACATCTCGGAGCTTGGCCTCTCCGTCGAGGCGGCGCGGAATCTCTACACGCAGAAGATCAATCCCCAAATCGTCAGCTATCTTCTGGAAAATCCGCAGTTTGCCGATACCACATACCAAATTGCCCGGTATCTGGATAACGAGTTGACCACCGGGTTTGCCGCGCAGAATCAGCTCTATTCGATGGTTGCGTCCATGCTGGGCGCAGCGCCGCAGGCCGCGGATGAAGTTAAAAGCCTACGGACGCCAATCGATCAGGCGGAATTAAGCTCCATTCAGAACTCCTTTATGAAGGCTGTCCGCGCCGTGAAAAAGGAGGTCGAAGCAGAGATGCCGCCCACCCGCCAGCTCACGGCGCAGGCGATGAAGGGCATCTATGCGGAACTGACCAAGGGCGGTCAAAAGCTGAACCGGAAAATCACAAAGGAACAGATTGCGGACGCGGTGGCGGCCTCCGTTTCCCATCTGCCCGGCGTTGACACGGCGCAGGTCAGAAGGCTGTTCCTCTCCATGATCGAAACGGCGGCAAGCGATGAATCCGAACAGCATGACCAATGAGCAGCTCTGCGCATTGGCTCAGAAGGGCGATGAGGCCGCGCGGGAGATTCTTGTTGAAAAGAATATGGGCTTCATCGTTCAGACGGCTGACCTCATATACCGAAGTTCGTCGCTGGAGGGCAGTGACCTGAACATCGACATGGATGATCTGGAGCAGGAGGGCTGCATCGGCTTATTGAAGGCAATTTCCAGCTATGATAAAAGCGTCGGCGTCAAGTTCCTGACCTATGCCGCGCCGTTCATCCGAAACGCCATGACCGATCTGGTTCGGGACGCCTTCTCCCGATATGAGCAGCGGATGGTCGATTCTGAAAATGGGCTGGGGCTTCAAAAAGTCCGGCTGGATGAAGTGCTCCCCGGCGAAGAGCGGTTGCTGCGCATGGAAGCGGTTGCGGACACCGCCGCCAAATCTCCGGAACAGGTTTATGAGGAAAGAAAAACCTTGCGGGAACTGTATGAGGGCTTGGGACAAATCTCCGAGCGGGAGCAGACGTATCTTTTGTACCGTCATGGATTTACGGACGATATTGGGCACACGCTGATCGGCACAGCGATTCATTTTCATCTCAGCGAGAACAGGGCAAAGAAGCTGGAGGGCGAGGCGATGGACAACCTCTGGCTGGAGCTACCGTGGTGGTTTTAGCGCGCAAACGCTGCGGCGGGACGGGGGCTTTATATACCTCTGCTTCCTTTTCCGGCCAGTCGGATTTTGCTTCTCAAAAATCCTGCGTTTGTGCTGTAGCTCACATCACAAAATCCGCCTGTCCTACTGCCGCGAAAAAGCGTTTGTTGCCACACTCTGCCGCACCGCAGAGTATGCCGCCAACCCCTTTCCCGCGTCAGCCGGAAGCAAAGGTATAACACACTAGACTTTGCAGAGCAAAATCGTGTGCCAACAAGGTGCTGCTCGCCCCTATTGGAAACCCTGAGCCAAAGGGATTGCATCCCTCTGGACACCTGCAATTTTCTTCACACGGCGGTACCCAAACTGTAAAAATGCAGTTTGCCACCGGTGCGAAGAAAATACAAAAGGAAGCATCTGCGCCATGATAGTGAGAGCGCAAATCTTCCTTTTGGTGCTGATAATCTGAAATTGGATATGGTGCAATTTCAGATTATCAGCCTCTGCTGCGGCAGGAAAAGGCGAAACCAGCCTTGGAGGATTTTGATATGATTCGGTTCTATAATAAACGTTGGGGCCAGGCGATGAGCCTGACCCCTTAGCTATAGAAAAAGGTTGAGCATAGAGATAAAATCCATTATCATAAAAGTACCACCAATCACGAAAAGGAAGAATCTCTATGCTCAACAAAGATTATACTGCAAAGCTGCTCGATTTGGTAGATGTAATCATCACAAAGGTTGAAAATTTTTCCGAGGAAGTCCATGTATACCTTGAGTTGCCACGGATCAAGCACCGATGCCCGGCCTGTGGAGCACTCACTGACCGTGTACACGACTATCGGATGCAGATAATCAAGGATGTTCCGCTTGGCAGGACAACGCTGCTGCATCTGCGTAAACGGCGTTACCGCTGCGATTGCGGCAAGCGCTTCTTTGAGAAGAACACCTTCCTTCCCAGGTACTACCGCTCTACCAGCCGACTGGTTGCCAAGATCATCACTGCGTTCCACGAAACGGTATCTGCTTCAAAGATCGGCACGCAGTTTAATGTTTCAGGCGCAACGGCTATGCGGTACTTCAAATACGTTTCTTTCAGGCCAACCAAACTGCCAGAGGTTCTTTCCATTGACGAATTCAAGGGTAATTCCGGAGGCCAGAAATATAACAGTATCATTGTAGATGCTGAGAAACACAAGGTAATTGACATTTTGCCAAACCGGTTTGAAAACGATCTTATCCGATATTTCTCACAATTTCAGTCCAAAACAGACGTGAAATACTTTGTTTGTGATATGAATCCTCATTTCCGCGAGGTGGCCAAAGCTTGTTTCCCAAAGGCTGTTATTGTCGCGGATAGATTCCATGTGATTCGGCAGGTATATTGGGCTATGGAACGCGTCAGAAAGAACGAGCAGAACAAGCTCTCATCCAGATTCCGCAAATATTTCAAAAGATCCAGGCGTCTTCTGATGAGGCCAATGGAAAAACTCTCGGGCGAAGAAGCTGACAAGCTAGCCCTCATGTTTGAAATAGCACCCAGACTTGCGGATGCGTACCGTCTGAAAAATGAGTTCCTCGAAGTAATACACTCCGATTCCTCTAAAACCGGAAAACCAAAACTCGTTGACTGGCTCACAGCCGTTGAAGTCATGGACTCGCCTGAATTTGACGACTGCACCAAAGCATACCGCAACTGGTTCCAAGAAATCCTGAACTCTATGGATGTCCCCTGGTCAAATGGCTTCATTGAAGGCTGCAACAACAAAACAAAAGTCCTGAAGCGTGTCTGCTTTGGTATGCGGAATTTCTCCAATTTCAGAAAAAGAATCCTTTTCTGTCATACGTAAAAGTCATGCCGGAGCGTTTCTCTCCGGCACAACCCAATTATTTGCGTTTTGTCTCTACCCCAACTATTGACATAGAGCCATTTTTCAAAATACACATGTTACTCAAACCATAAAAAGGAGTGGCAAAGGAATATGACTTGGATCATACTAATCATTGTTTTAGCGGTCATAGTAGCTAAGAGTATAAGAAGAAGGCAGTACAAAGAGCTAGAAGCACAGTACAAAGAATTAGAAGCAGAAGTTTTAAGTACGTTAGGGTTTAGTAATTGGAATTTTGTTCCCTATTTTGATACCTATGTTACAGTAAAGAGTCGGCAAACTTTGGGGAAATATGATGAAATAAAATTCTTCAAAGGTAATAGAGAAATGCTTGAGAAGGCAGAAGAGACGATTAAACGAAAAAATGAAACAGCAGCAGTGATGCGAAAGATGTTGATTTCTCCGATCCGAAAAGCATTTCCGGTACCATTACCGTAGG
>OLOX01000442.1_pt1 | contig 43232 bp, 26 predicted proteins | sample 1672091 | NCBI WGS metagenome assembly OLOX01 (sample SAMEA3136644, study PRJEB25190) | human gut metagenome | reverse complement strand
AACCGAAATCAAGGAACTCGATCTGCTACGTCAGTACCCTGAACTCGTCGACGGGTACAAAAGATTTATCGAAAATGAACTATAGCATCAGCCGGATAGCATCGCTGCTCAACCTTAAGGAACCGGCAAACACAGCCGAAATATCATATCTGCTCACCGACAGCCGCTCGCTGCTCCATCCCGCCGGGACACTTTTCTTCGCACTCCGAACCCCATCGGGCGACGGCCATAATTTCATCCCGGAGCTATACGCCCGCGGAGTCCGCAATTTCGTCACCGAACATCTTCCGGCCGATGCAGCCGAGATGCCTGAGGCCAATTTCCTTGTCGTGCCCTCGCCTCTCGACGCGCTGCAGACCATCGCCGCAGCACACCGCGCACAATATCACATCCCCGTCATCGGCATAACCGGCAGCCGTGGCAAGACCACCGTCAAGGAGTGGGCACATACACTGCTCAGGGGCACATACAACACCGCCCGCTCGCCCCGCAGCTTCAACTCGCAGACAGGCGTCCCCCTGTCGCTCTGCGGGATTGGCCCCGACACGCAGGTAGCTATCATCGAGGCCGGAATCTCGATGCCCGGCGAGATGAAGAAGCTGCATGACATGATAAGGCCCACCATAGGCATATTCACCAACATAGGCGGTGCGCACAGCAGCGGCTTCACATCTATCGAGGAGAAAGCCCGCGAGAAAGCCACGCTGCTCGCCGGATGCGACACCGTGATATATTGCGCCGACAACACACTCATCTCATCGGTGATACCAGAGGTAGCCCATCGCATCGGATGGTCTGCCAAGGCCCCGGACGCCCCCCTCTTCATCAGCCGGATTGACAAGAAAGGGGACAGTACCGAAATCGCATATAATTATCTCTCGGGAAAGACCTCGGGGAGCTTCACTATACCGTTCACCTCGGACCACGACATAGAGAATGCCATCCACTGCCTCGCCCTCTCGCTGGCACTCGGCCTCGGAGCCGGGGAAATAGCCGCGAGGATGCCCCGGCTGGCCCGCGTCGACACACGCCTGGAGGTGATAGAGGGTATCAACGGATGCCATATAGTCCACGACACATTCACATCAGATGTCGCGTCGCTGGCCCAGGCCCTCGATTTCATGAACCGCCGCCTTACACCCGGCTATGGCAAGACGGTGATACTCGGAGACCTCACCACAGACACCCCCGAGGCTATCCCCGGGACATATCGCGAGGCGGCGGCCCTCTGCCGCGAGCGTGGCATAAGCCGTGTCATCGCCGTGGGCGAGGAGATAGCGCGCCACGCATCGCTCTTCCCCGAGGGCATACGTGCCTTCAAGTCGGTCAAGGAGATGCTTGCCGCAATCTCCCCCTCTGATTTCCGCGACGAGCTCATCCTCATCAAGGGAGCCCCCGAGCAGCCGTTTGCCCTCATAGGCGACATGCTCGAGGCACGTCAGCACGAGACCGTGCTCGAGATAAACCTTGATGCCGTGGTCGACAATTTCAACTGGTTCCGCTCGCTCGTCAAGCCTACCACCGGAATGGTATGTATGATCAAGGCATCGGGCTACGGAGCCGGAGCGGGCGAGCTTGCCAAGACCCTCCAGACCCAGGGAGCGGCATATCTGGCCGTGGCCGTCCACGACGAGGGCACACAGTTGCGCCGCGAGGGAATCACGATGCCCATAATCGTACTCAACCCTATGGTCGACGATTTCAAGACCCTCTTTGACAACCGCCTCGAACCCGAGATATACAGCATCGAGTTCCTGCGCCGCCTCATAGCCGAGGCAGCACGTCTCGGCATCAGGGAGTATCCCGTGCACATCAAGATTGACTCGGGGATGCACCGTCTCGGCTTCCGGCTCGAGACACTCCCCGAGGTGATAGAGCTGCTGCGCGGTCAGGATCATGTGGTACCTCGCTCGATATTCTCGCACCTCTGTGCTGCCGATGACCCGATGGACGACGAGTACACACGCGGACAGTTTGAATATTTCGACCGTTGCTGCGATATGTTCCTCCCCGCATTCCCGGAGCACAAGATACTGCGCCATATCCTCAACTCGACAGGCATAGTGCGTTTCCCCGAACATCAGTTCGACATGGTGCGCCTCGGCATAGGGCTCTACGGCGTCCGCACCATGCACGACGGCTCGCAGGATGCGCTGCGTCCCGTGTCGTCGCTCCGCTCGGTGATAATCTCTGTCAAGAGCTGGCCTGCCGGAACAACCATAGGCTATAACCGCCGCGGAGTGCTGAAGCGGGACTCGGTCATAGCCACAATCCCCATAGGATATGCCGACGGCCTCAACCGTCATCTCGGCTACGGCAATGCCTCGTTCATGGTTGAGGGACACCTCTGCCCCACCATCGGAAGCATCTGCATGGACGCCTGCATGATTGACGTGACCGAGGTGCCCGGAGCCGCCCCCGGCATGGGTGTCGAGATATTCGGCGACTCGGTCAGCGTCGACACCCTGGCCGAGACCCTGGGAACCATCCCTTATGAAGTGTTGACATCTGTCTCCGAAAGAGTTAAAAGAGTTTATTTTAGGGAGTAAGTCATTGCCCGGACGGAAAATATTTCATAAATTTGCACTCAAATCTGTAAAAATCAATCTTATCACATCCATGAAAAAATATCTGCTCCCCATAGCCCTCATACTCGGCGGCACCACCGCGTTTGCCGCCGACATGGTTCCGGCCTTTCCCGGCGCCGAGGGTCATGGACGCTATACCACCGGTGGTCGCGGAGGCAAGGTGATACATGTCACCAACCTCAACGACTCGGGCACCGGCTCGCTGCGTGCCGCCGTCTCAGGCAACTCAAAGAAGACCGTCGTGTTTGACGTGAGCGGCTACATCGACCTCAAGAGCGACCTGAAGATAGGCGCCAACACAACGATTGCCGGACAGACCGCCCCCGGACAGGGCATCACCCTGCGTTACTATACCGTGCGCCCCAACGGAGACAATATCATAATACGTTTCCTACGTATGCGCCGTTCGCAGGTCAAGGATGTCAACGACGGTGCTGATGCCGCCTTCACCAGAAACTACTCAAACATCATACTCGACCACTGTTCCCTGTCGTGGAGCATCGACGAGGTGGCCTCGTTCTATGACAACCGCGATTTCACCCTCCAGTGGTGCACCGTAGCCGAAGGCCTGGCCAATCCCGGACACTCTAAGGGCGCACACTCGTATGGAGGCATCTGGGGAGGCAAGAACGCCTCTTTCCACCACAATTTCATCGCTCATGTCCAGAACCGCGCGCCCCGATTCAACGGAGCCCGCTATGGCTGGGACGGCTATGACAAGGAGAAATACAGTTCGACCGTTGATGCCGAGCGCGTGGATTTCCGCAACTGCGTCATATACAACTGGGGCAACGGCGACGGCTGCTACGGAGGTCCCGGCGGCGGATATGTCAACATCGTCAACAACTATTACAAGGCTGGTCCCGGCACCAAGAACAAGACACGCGTCACCGCTGTCTCGGTGGCATCGTCCGGCAACGCCAGCTCCGAGCATCCCGAGCTCTACGGACTTGCATCGCGCTATTTCATAGACGGCAACTATGTCACCGCAGCATCCAACCCCGAGAATTTCGACTGGGATGGCGTCAGGTATGACAGCGGCCTGCTCACTCAAGGCGGAGAGAGGTATATAAAGGATCCGAGCCATCATTTCGGCAACAACGTAGAATATGTCACCATCAGCGGCACAGACTGCGTCAAGCTCAAGCTCGATGCAGAGACAGGACCCGGCGATGTCACCACCCACACATCCCCGGTGGCATACGACAAGGTTCTTGAATATGCCGGCGCAAGCCTCTGGCGCGACGCCACAGACGCCCGATATATGGAAGAAGCACGCACAGGCACAGCAACCTATACCGGTGAGATTGCCAAGGTAGCCGGAATATCCGATTTCATCAACGACCCCGAAGGTGAGCAGATTGCGACGCGTCCCTCATATCCCGACCTCCTTGCAGAGAGCCGCCCCGCCAACTGGGACACCGACAAGGACGGCATACCCGACGAGTGGGAGACCGCCCACGGCCTCAACCCATCGCTGGCAAGCGACGGCAATGCCACCACACTTGACCCCAAGGGCTATTACACCAACCTCGAGATTTATCTGCATTCTATTGTCGAGAGTATCATGAAGGGTGGTAACGACGGTGCCACCGCATCATTCGACGAGTACTGGCCCGAGGCCGGACAATCGGGCATCGGTGAAATCGAGGCATCCAAGGGAGATGTGCTCTCAATCGAGTACTATAACCTCAACGGCATCCGCCTCGCCGAACCCGCGCAGGGCATCAGCATCCGCCGCACCGTCTACAGCGACGGCAGCATCGTGACCGACAAGGTCTACAAGTGACCCAATTGAGAATATAATCAAGACCAATAGGACCGCAGACAGGTCCTATTGGCCTTATTTCTTTAAATCATCATCACTCCATGAAAATACTTAGCGCAACAACCCTTCTCGCTGCGGCCATGCTGACTGCATCAGCCGCCACGGCTGGCGACGCCGTGCCACGTGACACATCGTTCACAGCCTGGTCAACTTACCTTAAGGTACGCAAGAACCATCCCGAAGTCGTACTTGCTCCCGCAAAGCTCCCCGACGGCGTGAAAGCCTATGAGAATGTAGTCTATTCCACACTCAAGGACACTCCCTACGGCGACCGCGACCTGCATGTAGACATCTTCCGTCCTGACGACGGCAAGACATATCCGGCCCTGATAATGATACACGGCGGCGGCTGGAACTCAGGCGACAAGTCACTTCAGGTGCCTATGGCGCAGATGATAGCCGCCAAGGGATACGTGACAATCCCCGTCGAATACCGCCTCATCCCTGAGGCAGTCTATCCCGCCGGGTTCAACGACATCAAGGCTGCCGTGAGATGGGTGCGCAAGAATGCCGCGCAATATGGCATAGACCCGGACAGGATTGCCGTATCGGGATGTTCGGCGGGAGCGCAGCTCGCCACGCTTACAGGCGTGACAAACGGCCTCGACACACACAAGGGTGACGGACGCCTCTCCGACGTATCGGCCGACGTACAGGCCATCGTGAGCATGGACGGCATAGCCACCTTCGTGTCTGACAACAATATCGCCGACGCACGGCAGCGCCTCGAGACCAAAGGCAAGATGCCCGTCAACGCCCTGTGGCTCGGTGGCCTATACGAGGATTCGCCCGCCAACTGGGAACACGCCTCGGCCATAAACTGGATCACCGATGCCTCGGCACCTATATGCTTCATCAACAGCGGCCTTCCGCGCTATCATGACGGGCGCGACCACCTGATGGAGATATACAGGCTGCGTGGCATCCATGCCGAACGCCACGACATCCCCGTCGACGTCCACCCCTACTGGTTCTTCCACCCCTGGGTCGACTCGACAGTCGACTACACAGTCGATTTCCTCGACCGAACATTCAAGAAATAACCTCCCCACCCTCATAACGCCGGAGTTTATCCCCCAGCCGCGAAGCGGCGACATATGGTAAGCCCCACATCGAGCCGTGTGACGGGATAGCCCTTAAGGGCGTACATCCCGCACACGGCGATGGTGTGGGGTAGACATACCAATATAAAGCCGGGCCTCGAAGAGGTCCATTAATCACATACAGTGCGTGATGACCAATGGCCTCCGCGAGGATACCGAAATTAAAGGGCCTCTTCGAGGCCCGGGGGCCATAATCGCGTTCCACCCACACCATCGCCCTGCGGGCTCGATGTGGGGCTTCCCACATATCGCCGCTTCGCGGCTGGGGGCATCGGACTGCAAAGCATCACCATAAAACTATTTCACGTCGCGGAGGAAGTCGGCTTCTATGATGCGGAGCTCGCCCCCTACCTTGTCGCCGTCCTGGGCCTTGAAGAGGTCAAGGTCATTGGCCACGGGCTCGACAAGCTCGGTTATCTGTCCGAAAGCCTCGCTCTCGGTGGCCGCACCTCGCAGACGTATTGTGAGCGATGACGTCTCGACAGGCTCGAGGCGCAGGTTGACATATCCGAGCGACATGTCGGTATCACCGCTCCATACCACCGTACCGTTGTCGGCCAGAATCTCTATGGGATAGCTGCGGCGGCGCCAGCCTGTCAGCTTCAGGTCGGCCTCGTCCACGGTTGTCGGGGTGGCAAACGTGTAGGTTATCCATGCGTTGCGCAGGGTGCCGTCGTTCTTCCACTCCGATTTCTCGTTGTCGTCATAGCTGTTGGCGGCACTATCCTGATTGCACCCGGCGGTCGCCGATACGACCTTGACAGTCTCCCTCAGGTCGGTATATGAAGGTGTGGCAGGTGTCTCGCCACGCTCGAGCAAGCCTCGCAACAGATTTTTCTGCTCATATGCCGTGAGGCCGTCACGCACGTCCACAGGATTTGTCCGCCACTCCACACTCTGTGCGGGAAGCCCCTCGGCCATGGCCGTGAGGCGGATTGTCCCGGCCTCGGGGAGGCTGCGGACAAGAGCGCGGTTGACGCCGCACTCGACCGGGAGTGTGGTGTCGAGGATACGGTTCCCCTCACCCTTGGCTATGCCTCCGCGCCACTCGGCGGGGCCGTCGAGCTTAAATGTCACCTCGCGGTTGTCAAGGGGACAGCGGCGCCCCTCGGCATCCACCACCTCAAACTGCACCAGAGCCATGTCGGCGCCGTCGGCCATCATCCCTGCGGGAGAGGTCTCGACCGACAGACGCAGGACGACAGGTGCCCCGGCAGTGCTTACCGAATGTTCTGACAGCTTCTTCCCGGCCTCGTCATAAGACACCGCCGTGAGCGTGCCGGGCGCATAGGGGATAGAATCGAAGGTGTGCAGGAAATGATAGTCCACCTTCTCGCGGCCTATCTTCTCGCCATTGAGCAGCAGCTCGACACGCGGAGCGTCAGACACGACATAGACAGGCTTGACAGTGCCGGGCTCATAGTTCCAGTGGCCGATGATATAAGTGCGGCTGGTCTCGGGTGTGACCCACCCGTCCCACATCACCTGATGTGCGAAATACGAGTCTTTGGGTATGCGCATGGCGTCGCTGACACCGCTGGTGCGGTAGTTTGACTCGCCGCGGCAATGAGTATTGGTGTCCGAGAAGATAATCTTCACGCCACCCGAGCTTACGCGGTCTCCCATGCCGGGACGCTGCTGCCAGTAGTCGAACCAGCGCCTTATATGCTCGATGGCGAGCTGGTCGGCGTTCAGGTTATAGGCCGAGGCATCGGCATTGCGATACAGGGGACCGTCGCCGTTTTTATGATAGGGATAGCTCCAGTCGTCCCAGTAGCGGCGCAATCCCTCGTCACGGCAATACTCCATGGCCCAGAGGGGCTGACCGCCACTCTTGTTGATATAGAGCATCTCGCCTCCATACTCCGATGTCTTGCTGTCGAGCATCTCGCGGCTGCCGATGGCACGTCCGCCATGCGGGTCAAACTCATCGCGCAGGGCCTTCATGTCGGCCATGTGAGGTTCGGAGACCGCTTTGTTGCCCGACTCATAGAATATGATGCTTGGATTGTTGCGATAGTAGACTATGGCGTCCCTCATCAGTCCGACGCGTTGTTCCCACTGCCGTCCTTCGACATCCTTCTCGGCATCTCCGGCCGGCATCGCCTGAATCAGTCCAACGCGGTCGCACGACTCGACATCCTGACGCCACGGCGCCACATGCATCCACCTGACCACATTGCCGCCCGAGCGCACCACCTCGCGGTTTGAGTAGTCGCTGAGCCACGCCGGCACGCTCATGCCCACTCCGGGCCATTCGTTGCTGGTACGCTGCGCATAGCCGTGGACCATCATCGTGCGGTCGTTGAGGCGGAACTGTCCGTCGCCGAACCCGGTCTTGCGGAAACCTGTCCGCGTCACTGTCTCGTCGGCATCGCGGCCATCGACCACAAGGCGTGTCTTCACGTCATACAGATAGCCATAGCCCCAGCTCCAGAAATGCAGCCCGCCAACCTTGTCTGACGCCTTGATGACGGCGAGAGCCCCGGGTGCCACTGTGCGGGGGTCCGAGCTGAATGTCGCGACCATTTTGCCGTCGGGGTCTGTCACCTCGGTCACAAGTTTTATTTCGGCAGCCTTTGATGTCTCGTTCCTCACCTGCGACTCCACGCAGATGTCGGCTGTGCGTCCCTGCACGTCAATATCCTTGGCATAGACATAGACCCCGGTCGTTCCGAACGACGAATAGAGGGGCAACGTCTGATAGACAGGTTCCATGACATGGAGCACCACATTCTTGGGTAGGCCGCCATAGTTGGCGTTGAAATTCTTGTTGTTCCACTGGAACTTGGCACCCGTGGCGCGTTCCTGATAGTTCCAGTCGTTGTCGGTACGCACGGCCAGCAGATTCTCCTTGCCGAACTTTATATACGGCGTCAGGTCGAACCCGAACGCCATCACGCCATTCTCGTGCGCGCCGAGATGATGTCCGTTGATATACACATCGGCCACCTGACGCGCGCCCTCGAACTCGACAAAAACCTTCTTGCCCTTGGCTGATTTCGGTATGGTGAAATGCTTGCGGTACCACGCCACCGTGTCGGTGAGGTTGTCGATGAGGACACGGTATGCCTCGTCCTCGTTGTGCGCCCTCGGCAGGGTGACGGTCTTCCACTCCGAGTCATCGAATTTCGGGCTCTCCGCTCCGGCAAAATCCCCGATGGCGAGACGCCATCCCGGGTTGATGTTATAACGCTCTCCGGCGTTCATGGCCACACTCCCCGCGAGGGCGGCGGCCAGCATTGCTATGCCAAGTCTATTCATTTGGTTGTGCAGGTCTTGAGGGTGAAAGGTTGAGGATGCTCACATTCTCGACGTTGTTTATGAATCCTATATATTTCTTCACGGTATCCACCGTCACATTGTGCATGGTGATGTTGCGTGCCGGGAGCTCGGGGCATCCGTCGAGCAGATAGACCACATCCGCGCTCTTGACATGCACATCGCGCATGTGCAGTCCGTCGATGCGTGTGAGCCTCTTCTCGTATGTCGGCACCAGCGTGCGCCACTGATACAGTACCTCCGTGGCTATCTCCATCACGCTCTTGGCGTGTCCGGCGGTGACATTCTCCATGATGATGTTCTCTATCACGCCGCCGCGGCGATGGTTGGTCTTGAGGTAGAAGAGCTCGTAGACACTCCCCGGCGCAGTGCAGTCGTGCATATATACGTTGCGCACTCCACCCGAAATCTCGCTGCCTATGCCCAGCAGCACATGCCCGGCCAGCACATGACAGTTGCGCACCACCACATTCTGCGTCGGGGTGTCGAGGCGCCACGCGTCGCGGTTGCGTCCCGACTTGATGACCACGGCATCGTCGCCCTGGTCAAAGGTGCAGTTCTCGACCAGCACATTGCTTGTCATCTCGATGTCTATGCCGTCGTTGTTGTGTCCTTTGGCATGAACGTCGAGGTTGCGGGCTATCGCACCGTCGCACATATAGAGGTGGATGGTCCAGAACGGGCTTTCGCGAATCCTGAAACTGTCGAGCAGGACGTTGCGGCAGCGGTTGAGGTGTATGAGGTGCGGACGCATGTTGTTCTCGCCCTGTGCCATCTGCCTCTGTTCGACCGGGATATCGGTCGATGCCATGGTATAGAGCTGTTTCAGGGCCTCCATGTGCGGGGCGGGACGCTTGAACCACACTTTCCACAGGTCCATCACCGGGGCAAGTGTGCCCGTGCCCGTGATGGCTATGTTCTCGCAGTCGAAGGCATATACCAGCGGCGAATAGTTGTAGCATTCCATCCCCTCCCACGATGTCATCACAGCGGGGAGATAGTCGGCGGGATTGTCCGTGAACCTGACCACGGCACCCTCGGCAAGGTGCAGGTTGACATTGCTCTTGAAATGTATCGGCCCGGTCACCCACTCGCCGGCAGGAATCACCACGCGGCCTCCCCCTGCGCGGTGACAGGCGTCGATGGCCTTGGCGATGGCCTTGGTGTTGTCACGCCCGGGCCCTTTGCGGGCACCGTATTTCGTGATGGGGAAATCCCTGTCGGGAAATATGAACTCATGCAGGTCGGGCATCGGGAAAGGTGCCTCGACCCTGACGGTGCGGTATTCGGCCCGCATCTGGGGCAACGCACACGCGATAAGAAACAACAGGACAAGAAGTTTTTTCACGGTGATTGATGATTGGAGTTTTATCTGTTGCAAAAGTACTGATTTATGGCGAGAAAAATCCCCCTTTATCGGTCAGATAGAGGGGGATTATCGGCAAAAAGGTATTATTTTCAGTTTCCGTACGGTTTTTCAGCCTCAAAGAAGGGTGCTTCGGGCCAGTAGAACTCCGCCGGGTCGTCGGGATGGGCCGGGTCGTATGCCGGAGCATCCTTGAGATGTTTTGCCAGCTCGGGAGCGGCCTTCTTCAGCCCCTCGCGCACACATTTGGCCACCTGAGTGGCGCCGAACGGATTGAAATGCGTGTTGTCGGCCAGTGCCTCGGTCTGTCCGGGATAGGTGTTGGCCGGATAGTGGACGAAGGCCTTCTTGGAGTCTTCCGTACCCATGGTCTCGTAGAGGGTCTTGGTCATGGGGTTGAGCTCGATGACGGGGACACCCTCGCGTGCGGCCACCTCGCGCATAGCCTGCGGATAGTCGCCGTGCGTGTCCTTGATCTTGCCGTTGTCGTCAAAGTGGCGGCGTGCCGTGGGGGTGATGAACACGGGGTTCAGCCCGGCGGCGCGGGCGCGGTCGATGAATATCTTGAGGCAGGTGGCAAAGTTGTAGTATGCTCCCTTGCCGGGGCCGCGCTCCTTCTGGTCGTTGTGGCCGAACTCGACAAGCATCCAGTCGCCCGGACGTGCCATGGAGAGAACCTTGTCATAGCGTTTCGAGTCGAGGAACGACGAGGCCCTCTGTCCGCTCTCGGCATTGTTGGCCACACACACGCTGCTGTCGAAATATGCCGGCATTATCTGTCCCCAGCTCGCCCAGGGCTCCTTGGTCTGGTCTACGACGGTGCTATTGCCGCAAAGATAGACTGTAGTCACGCTGTCGGCGTCGGTGACGGGGGTGATGGTGACGCTCTGCACCGCGGGGGCATGGCCCGTGAACTCGAGGGTGAGCTTGTCATCCCATGTCGGGGTGCCCACCTCGCGCGGATTGATGCGCACCGAGTCCTTGAGGCTGATGCCTTTCTGGCGCTTGTGCACGATGAAGGTCCTGTCCTCGAACTTACCCTTTGCCGTGGCCACGTCATCAAGCATCAGGCGGCGGCTCTCGGCGCGGACTGTGGTCTGGGCCTTGCGCTTTTTGTCGCCGAGGCGCACGGTCACCTTATAGTTTCCGTCGGGCACGCGCACCGAGAAGAAATACGGCTTGCCATCCTTGGTCGGAGCAGTGCCGAAGTCATATCCATATCCGTCAAACTCGTTGTATGCGGGCACGTTGGCATCCATGGTGTATGAATACTCGACGGGAAGGAGGGCATCCTTGAGCGGACACGATGTGCCGCGCAGACCCTCGGCGATGCTTGCGGCATTGAGGCGCGCGCCCTTCTTGGACGAGTGCGTATGGTCTTTCTTGAAATAAGGGGGTGTCCCCTCCGGGCCTATCGCCTGATATTTCTTTCCCGAGATGGCATTGAGGTCGATGTAATATGCCCCTCCCTGACGGGCGGCCTGACGGGCCCAGAGGCCGAAGCTGGCGGCATTGCTCTCGATCTTGCCGTCCTGCCACTTGTTGCGGGGCGTATGGCTCAGCACGATGGGTATGGCACCCTTCTCCTTGGCGTCCATGATGAATTTGCGCAGATACCAGCCGTATGTATAGATGACCTGGTTCTTGCCCGTGGCCTCCATCCTGAACACCTTGCTCTCGCCACCTGCGCCATGCAGCTCGCCGCGGGCCTTGCCCGTATTGATGTCGCCGCCATCATTGTGGCCGAACTGCATTATCACATAGTCGCCGGGCTGCAGGGCGTTATATACCTTGTCCCAGCGTCCCTCGTCGAGGAATGTCCTGGCGCTACGTCCGGCCATGGCGTGATTCTCGACCGAGACCTTTGTGGTGTCGAAGAGCTCGTGCAGCACACTGCCCCACCCCCACATCGAGTCGTCGTCCTTGTCCTCGTTCTTGACGGTGCTGTCGCCGATGGTGAAGACCACCGGGCGTCCCGGTTTGCGCGACGAGCCTGTCTTGGTGTCAATCTCGACAGGGAGCAGATATTGGGCCAGCTCCAGCCCCTCGACTCCGCGCAGACCCTCCGCGGCAGACTCGGCGTTGACCCTCGCGCCGAAGGCCGAGGTGTGGATGCGGTCGATATAGAACATGGTCTTGACCTTCTCCTTGCCAAACCGCTCGAACTTGCTCGCTGTAATCTCGTTGAGGTCTACGAACGGAACATTCTCGGCCTCGGCAACCTGACGGGCCCATAGGCCGAATGTCTTGTTCACGCGGGTAATCCTGGTCGAGTCCTTGTCGTCCCATGCGTTGCGTGGCGTGAGCGAGAAGAGTATCGGTCTCGCGCCCTTGGCCTTGACCTCGCGCACAAAGCGGCGCATATACTCGCCATAGGTATATACGGTGTCGGGCTCGCCTGTCTCCTTGATGGTCACGGCAAGGCTCTCCTCGCCTATGCCGGGTATCGAGGCGCGGGCGCGTCCCGAGTCATACGGGCCGTTGTCATTGTGTCCCAGCTCGATTATCACCCAGTCGCCGGGGCGGACACCCTGCAGCACCTCGGGCCACAGCTTCTTATAGAACGTGCGGCTGCTCATGCCCCCGAGGGCATGGTTCTCGACCGTGATGCGGCCGGCGTCAAAATACTCGGGCATATAGTAGCCCCAGCCCCACTGGCCGTTGCCGCCGTCGCCGAGTGTGCCGGTGCGCATGGTCGAGTTGCCGACGAGAAACAGCACGGGGTTGTCGCCCTTGCGTGTCGAGCCCGGCACGGGGCGTGCCGTGCGGGCCTTGTTGAGGCTGTCGAGGGTGTTGTCTATCACACCGTTGACATCCTCCATCGGCGACGAGATTTTCTGCTGGCCCGACATGGCCATTCCCATGCCGAGCGCAGCCAGTGTCAGTAAAGCGCCTGATAGTCTCATGTTTCTTGGTATTATATCTGTCTTTTTGTGATGATTATCTTATCAAGGTACCCCTGAAGGTCTTCCCTTTCAGGTCGGGGCCGAAATAGAATCCCGGTTGTGTGGGCTGGTTGTAGGCCACGTTCTGGTTGGCGATGCTGTGGCGGTATGCGGGCTCCTCGAGGAATGTGTGGAACCTGTAGGGGGTGTCGAAGGTCGAGACATAGAGCCTGAGCTCCGAGCTGTCGGGGGTGCGCATCAGCACCTCCTCGCGCCAGTCGCCGAGGATGTCCCCCTGCAGGCACGGATTGGCCTTGGTCCAGTTGTTCGACACGGCCCCCTCGAATACCTGCAGCGGCTCGCAGACACCTTTCTCCCAGTTATACTTGCTCACCGTATTCCTGTCAAGCAGCTCGCGCAGCAGGTCACCGTCCCACCACACGGCCATATTTATAGGAACGCCCGCGGTGGCATAAGTATTGTATTCCTGCGGCTGAGTGAGAAGCGTGCCGTCCCATGCGCGGACTCCACCCGTATTGGGCGACCACAGCTCGATGCCGGGATGCGTGGGGTCGATGTCCGCGGCCATGCAACGGCCCACATCCTGGTCGCTGGGATATTGCAGTATCACCTTGCCCGTGGCCGCCTCGCGCAGTGTGGTCCCGTCCTTGCGGTTCTCATGGCAGCACCAGACATAATACTTCTCATTATTGATGTCAGAGAGCAGGTGCATGGCGTCGCCGTGATACATCCCGGTCGAATAGAGTCCTGTCCCGTCGTGGTCTACGGCCATCTGTCCGTAGATGATCTCGTCGCAGCCGTCGCCGTCGACATCGGCCACGCGCAGGTTGTGGTTGCCCTGTCCGGCATAATCGCCGCAGCCGGGATTGTCGCTGTCGAATACCCAGCGCGACTTCAGCTCCTTGCCATCCCAGTCCCATGCGGCCAGCACGCTGCGGGTGTAATATCCGCGGCACATCACAGCCGATGTCTTCCGGCCGTCAAGACAGGCCGTGGCCGCAAGGAAACGGTCAGAGCGGTTGGCATAGCTGTCGCCCCACTTGCGCAGGTCTCCGCGTTCGGGGATGTAGTCGACTGTAGCCATAGCCTCGCCTGTCAGACCGTTGAACACCGTCAGGTATTCCGGCCCGGCCACAATGCGTCCCTTGATGTTGCGCCAGTCGGCCTTGCGCTCGCCTATCATGCGCCCTGTGCCGTCGACCGAGCCGTCTGCGGTCTTGCATATCATCTCGGCGCGTCCGTCGCCGTCAAAGTCAGCCACCAGGAACTGCGTGTAGTGAGCTCCGGCGCGTATGTTGTCGCCGAGGTCGATGCGCCACAGACGTGTGCCGTCCAGACGGTAGCAGTCTATGATGACAGGGCCGGTGAATCCGTTGTGGGCATTGTCGTGCGAGTTTGTCGGGTCCCATTTCAGGAAAATCTCATACTGCCCGTCGCCGTCCACGTCGCCTATCGAGGCATCGTTGGCGGTATAATAGTACTCCTTGCCGAACAGGTCTACCCCGAGCTCGGGCTTGTCGAGCGGAATGCTTATATATCCGTGCGGAGACCCCGCCGGGAGGGTATATACGCCCCCGTCCTTATGCCCCTTGAGGGCCCTGACCTCATATCGTGCCTGAGCGGCGCCGGTGTATGGGTCTTTGTAGAATGTCCTGTCTGTTATCGGTTTCCTGTTTAGCTTGTGTCCGTCACGGTAGATGTCGAACGCCTGGTCCATAGGGTCGGCGGACAGATAGCGCCACGACAGGGCCACCGTATCGGCGTCCTGGCGCACGGCAACCACCCCGCGGTCAAGATGCTCGGTCTTAAGCCGCGAATAATCATAGCCCGATTGCCCTATGGCGGCAGCCGCCGTGAGCAGTGTGGCAGCAAGTGCCGGAAGTCTGTAAGACATATTCATCATTTCTTCTATATAAAAGCAGGGGGCATCGCCCTGAGTCGATGCCCCCTTATCAATCTTATTTACCAATAGTAAAGGTGGGGCTTAGCCCTCGGCATATCAATAGCCGGGGTTCTGCCATTCAGCCTTCTGTGCATCCGACAGGTTTGTACCGTCGGGATTCTGCATGTTGTCGAGGAATGTCTGGGGAATAGGACGCAGATAGTGCTTCTTGGCATCGAAATAGCGTACGTCGGGGTTCAGCTTGACGGCGCGGGTCTCGATGGTCTTGGTGCGCGAGAGGTGCTCCCAGCGGTTGAACTCGCCCACGAGCTCGCGGGTGTGCTCGTTGAGGATGAAATGGAGGGCACGCTCAAACTGACCGCTCACACCGATCTTGGCCAGAACGGCCTCGTCCTCGGCGGGAAGCTTGTCCCAGCTCCAGTTGGTCATCACGTTCTCGGTCGAAGCGTATGTCACAGCCAGACCGGGGTTAGAGAGATAGTAGGAGTTCATGCCGAGGTTACGGCCATTGAGACCATCAACATTGGCAGCCTTACCGGTGACATTGGTTGTCTTCATGGCAGCCTCCTTTGTTCCGTCAACATAGTAGCTGCGGTTCTCACCTTCGTGCCATGCGCCACGCTTGCGCACCTCGTCGATGTCGGTCTTGGCCCCGGGATAGTCATTGAGGCGAACCTTGATCTCGGCACGTATCAGGTAAGTCTCGGCCAGACGGGCCAGGATGATGTCGCGCGAGCCGCTGTCACCGCCAAAGGCGTTGAGGTAGCCGCAGGTGTGCTTGATGATGCCGGGATACATGTTACAGCCCCACGACTGGTATGCGCCGGACTGACGTGCATCACCGAACTGGTCACCCACAAACTGACCGTTCTGATAAAGAATCCACGAATCGAGGACAGGGAAATTGGGCTTGCCTGAGAAGGTCGATGTGCCGTTGCGTTCCTGGTTGGGGGCAGGCAGACGACCCTCTACGTCATTGAAGTTGGCATCTGTCTGATACTTGGCGGCACCAAACTTGAAATTGTCAAATGCATGCTCATCCTTCTTGTTGATGACAAACACGATATAGGGATTGCCGAAAGTGAGCTTGTCTGTACCGAGATGCTGTGCGGCATTGTACTGGTCAAGATTCTTGGGCTTGCCTGTCTTGTCGTCAACAGATGTGTCGAGGGTATTCTCGAGACAGGTTCCAAAGACAGTACCGAACGATTTCCAGAGACGGGCGTCGTTCACATTGTCGAACACCGAGAGGGTGTACTCGGTGGGACGGAAACGCTGGAAGCCCTTGCCGCCGGTGAGACAGCCACGCATGTTTGTCTTGCCTGCGGTGACGGTGTAGATTGAGAAATTCTCGAACTGGGGATTGAAGAACGCACCCGGGTTGCGGTTCATTGTGCGGCCATAGAAATTCTCGTCCTGAGGAACGACCACGAGGAGCTCGTCACTCTTCTCGATGTCGCAGTTAGGACCGGTCCAGTTGCCATAGACCTCGGTCACATCCTTCTCGAGCTTGCGGGCCGAGATGGCATAATCGGCAGCCTTGAGACCATCGCGGAGATACCGCTCCTTCACTGCCGAGTTCCAGTCGTTGTTGCGCTCGGATGCGGCAAACAGATAAGCCTTGGCCAGATAGTGGGCGGCCGAAGCCTTGGTCCAGCTCACACCCTTGCCGGCAAGTACATTGTTCTCGCCGTCAAAGAGGTCGTATGCGGTCTTGAGGTCAGAGATGATCTGCTCCCAGCACTGCTGTGCTGTGGTGTTCTCGAACGAGCGTACGATACCTGTGGTGGGGGTAGTCTGCAGAACGCAGTGGCCGAACTGCGAGGTGAGCATATAGAAGCTGAATCCGCGATAGAAATATGCCTGTGCGAGACATGAGTTGCGGATGGCATCGTCCTCGATGAGAGATGCACTGGCAATGATGGTGTTGGCCGAAGAGATGCCATAGTAGACGGTATCCCAGATATTGGCGTTGGTGCCTGTGTTGCCGTTGGTGGTAACCCATGTCGGAGCCATACGCACGTCGTATGTGTTCCACATCTCGTTACACATGTCCGTACCGATGGCAAACTCGTCGGTTCCGCTCATGGTGGCGTTATAACCCTGCGACTCATAACCGCCAATCCAGCGGATCGAGCTATAGAGCGAGAGGGTCAGCGACTGGATGCCTTCGGGAGTCTTGAAGTAGTCAGTCGAATATCCGGTGGTGTACTCCTCGTCGAGGAAGTCCTCGGAGCACGAGGTGAAGCCACCGCCAAGGAGGGCGGCAAGGACACCGGTTGCGATATATTTGTTGTATTTCATTTTTCTGATTTAGTTTAAGGGATTAGAAACCGATTTCAAGACCGATTACCCAGCTGCGGTTGTAGTAGCTCAGGCCGGTGTCGAGGTCGAGGCCGTCAACCGACTGATAGATGTCGAACGGGTTGATTACCTGGCCGTAGATCTTCACGTTCTTGAGCTGGGTCTTGCTGAGGATGCTCTGGGGGAGTGTGTAGCCGAGCGAGATGTTACGCATGCGGATGAAATTGGCCTTCTGATAGCCGTGAGACTTGGCATATGCATCAACACTGCCTGTCTGCACCGATGTCAGGATAGGCTTCTGATATTTTGCACCGGGGTTGTCGGGAGTCCAGTAGTCTGCGAAATCCTCTGTGAGGTTGCCGTAACCGAAGAGCTCTGCCGGACGGTCAATCCAGTATCCGAAGCGGCCATAGATCTGGAAGCTCAGGTCGATGCCCTTGTATGTGAAGGTGTTCGACCATCCTGCGGTTGTGGTGGGGCGCTTGTTGCCGATGATGATGCGGTCATCATCGTCCATGTCATAGTCACCGTCTACGTCGTAAGGCTTGACCATACCGGCTGTGAAATTGGTACCCTTCTCGGCCCACTTGGCCATTTCGGCCTCTTCGCCTTCCTGCCAGATACCTGCTGATGTATAGCCGTAGTACACGCCGAGCTGCTCGCCGATGAACCAGCTGTTGGCCACGTCATCCTCCTTGCCGTTTGCAAGCTCGTCAATTTTGTCCTTCTGCCAGCTGACGTTGAACGATGTCGTCCAGTCGAAATCGCGGGTCTGTACGGGGATAGCGTTGATAGTGAACTCAACACCCTTGTTAGAGGTCTTGCCGATGTTGCCGATGGTAGAGTTGTAACCGGTGACGGTGGGGATGGTCATCTTGAGGAGCAGGTCCTTGGTCTTGGAGGTGTAGAATTCCAAGCTACCGTTGATGCGGTTGTTGAGGAAACCGTAGTCGATACCGAAGTTCCACTGTGTTGTCTTCTCCCAACCTACCTCGGTGTTGGCCATGACGAGCATATCCTTGACGGCGGCGGGGTCATTCATAAGGTAAGCCTTCTCCTGGCCGTCGGCGGTGGGAACGAATACAGACTGGATCTGGCCGAGGGTCGAATAGGGGTCGATTGCCGAGTTACCTGTCGTACCGACACCGGCGCGGATCTTGAGGTTGTTCATCCATGCGATGTCGCGGAGGAAAGACTCCTGCTGGATACGCCAGCCGAGAGACATCGAGGGGAAGAAGGCCCACTTGCGGCCCTTCGAGAGCTGCGAGGCACCGTCCCAGCGGCCCGATGCGGTGATGAGGTAGCGGTCTGCGAAACCGTAGTTGAGTCGGATCATGTAAGACTCGAGCTGACGCTCGTTGATGCCGGTGCTCATGCTTGCGCCGTTCTCCTTGTTGGTGATGTCGAGCGAGCCCATCGCATTCCACTTGTACATATCCTGCTCAAGGCGGCTCAGGTTCATCGTACCTGTCTCATAGTTCCACTTTGAGGCAGTCTGGAGGAGGGTTACACCTACGTTGTGTACCTTATTGAAGGTATTGTTATAGGTGATCATATTGTCGAGAGTCCACGAGAAATCGCGGCGTGTCTGCCAGCGGGCCTGGTTGTTGCCCTCGTTCATCCACTTGTAGGCCGACTGGGTGTCAACGTAGTCACCCTGACGCCAGTTGCGGTAGTCGGGGCCGAACTGCAGGCGATACTCGAGGCCCTTGAGGGGTGCCCAGATCTCGCCGAAATGGAATGTGCCTGCAAACGAACCGAGCACACGGTATGTCTCGCGCTCCGAGATGTTGTGCTCCCACTCGTTGATGGGGTTGTAGGCCTGGTTGTCGCCGCCGGGATACTTGATGCGCTCGCCGTTGGCGTCGTAGGGCTGTGCCCAGTTGTAAGCTTTCTTATAGAGCAGATAGATGCCGTCTACGGCATTGGTGCCCGAAGGAGCGAATGACTTGGACATGCCATAGTCCTGATGCTCGCGCGAGGCGTTGATGTTCATGCTGAGGGTGAACCAGGGCACTGCAGTGATGTTGACACCGAGACGTGCGGTGTAGCGGTCATACTCCTGGCCATACTGTGTACCCTTGTTCTTGAGATAGCCGAACGAACCGAAGGCGTTCATCTTCTCTGTACCGCCGGAGGCGCTGATAGTATGCTCCTGAACGAAACCGGTGCGGGTAGCCATGTCGGTCCAGTCGTACTGCTTGATGCGCGAGGGATCCCATGTGCCGTTGTCCCATGCTCCCATGATGTTGTCGTATGCGGTGGGGTCTGTGATAACGCTGAAGATGGCAGCGTCATTCTCGCGCGAGTTGCCGGTGCGGGGATCGGCATACTTGGTGGGATCGCTGTTATAGGCGGCCCAGCGGCGATAGTTCACATAGTCGGCGGCGCTGACATTTTTGTCGCGGTCAACGAGATTCTGCCATGTCACTGAACCCGAGTAGTTGAGGCTGAACTGGCCGGCCTTGCCCTGCTTGGTGGTGACGATGACAACACCGTTGGCACCACGCGAACCGTAGATGGCGGTTGCGGATGCGTCCTTGAGGATGTCGATAGACTCTATGTCGCGGGGGTTGAGGGTCTCGATGCCCGAGCCGGACATCAGGGGCACACCGTCGACAACATAAAGAGGTGTGTTGGATGCGGTCAGCGAACGCTCGCCACGGATGCGGATGTCGCCGACTTTACCGGGACGCTCGCTGGTGGTGATGTCGACACCTGCAGCCTTGCCCTGCAGTGCCTCGAAGGCGTTGCTGACAGGGCGGCTCTGGAGCTCCTCGGCACTTACGTGGCTGAGTGCGCCGGTCACGTCGCTCTTCTTCTGTACGCCATAACCTACGACAACGACCTCGTCAAGAAGCTCGCTGTCCTCAGACATGGTGACATTGATCTCGTTGCGGCCCTTGACCTCCTCTACGACGGTATTGTAGCCGACATAGCGGAACTCGAGCTTACCATTGGCGGGGACATTCGTGAGCGAATACTTGCCGTCAATGTCGGTGGCGACACCATTCTGGGTGCCGACAAGCATTACTGTACCGCCGATGACCGGCTCGCCTGTGGCGTCGGTGACGGTACCATGCACTGTGAGCGCCTGTGCCACGGCTGTCATCGAGACAACCAGCATCATCAGGGCTGCAAGGAAGAACCTGGGCGATTGGAGCCCCCGTTTTCCCGAACTCATAAGGTGGTTCATGATAATTTTGGTATTAAATAAATAAATGGTTGAGAATATTAGTTAAGGTAGTATATGTGAGGAAGCAGTTACATCAGCCGGACACATCAATCCGACGAGGCAAAATTACATTTATTAACAGAATACAACCGTTGGTTTTCGTTCAGATAGGGTGGATTTTCTGTCAAACCCCCGATTTGGGATATTTTCGGGGGTGGTTGGTAGATTTTCTGAGGGCGTTATAACCCCCTCCTGTTTAACGCACGCCCCGCGGACGCGGGGCACAGCCATAATAGCCTATGGGCTTGCCCATAGGTCTTGAAGGCACACTACACATCCGGACCCCTGCACGGGGGTCCGCGCACCGCGACTCATGTGCCGCGACCCCCATACGGGGGCCGCAGACACACATTATCCTATACCTCGGGGCAAACCCCGAGGCTATTATGGCCACGCCCCGCATCGGCGGGGCACCATCGTCCAGATGGTTTGAGATTCTGCAGAGCAACTGCCCTACCTCAATCGGTGGCCATCTTCAGCACGGCGGGGCGCAGGCCGGGGGCGGTGGCGGTGAGGGTGACGGGGCCCGCACCCGTGGTGCTGCGCAGTATCACTGTGGCCGCGCCGTTGAAGAGGCTGCGCGTATCGCCCACGGTGAGCTCGTTGCTGTTGATGTCGCCGTTGATGACGCCGACAATCTCGGCGGGGCCATCTACCTTGAATGTCACGAGCCCGGCGGCCTGACGGTCGCGGCGCCCCTTGGAGTCGAGAGCCTCGACCTTGACATGCTGCAGGTCCATGCCGTCGGCCTGCCATGCAGTGTTGTCGGGGGTAGCGCTGAGACGTGTGGCCTTCCCTGTAGTCTGCAGCTGATGGGTTGCGACAGGCTTGGGCTGACCGTCGCGGTATGCACGAGCCTCGATGCGTCCCGCCTTATAGGGTATGCCGTCCCACACGATGCGGTTACGGGCCTTGGTGTCGCCGACATCATTGCGCTTGCGTCCGAGACTCTTGCCGTTGAGCAGCAGCTCTACCTCGTCGGCATTGGTGTAGGTATAGAGCTTCACGGAGTCGCCCGGCTCGAAGTTCCAGCCGTCGGTGAATGTGCGGCCACCCATGGCCACGCCGTTCCACTCGGTTGTCTTGGTCTCGCGGAAGGGAGCGACATAGACCATCGGCTCGTCGGGCTTGAAGAACGAGCGCAGGAACCATGCCATCGGCTTGGGCTCGAGCGAGATGTCGAAGACACCCTGTGCCCAACCCTTGGCGGGCCATCCGTGCGACTCGCCGAGATAGTCGATCATGCCCCAATAGGCAAGACCTATCACCTTGCCGAGATCCATCTCAAAGAAATTCGGGCCGAGACCGCTCGTGTTGGCCTCGCTCTGATAGAACATCATCCACGGGAAACGGCGCGAGTCGCCGGGGAAATACATATACCTGTAGTTATAGGCGGCGATGTCGGTCTCCATCACAAGGGGTGCGGGGAGCGAGTCGGTCTTCTCGTTGCGTCCACGGGGATGCATGGCCACTGTGACAGGGCGTGTGGTGTCATAGCGGTTGAGGAGGGCCTTCTGCAGATGGTAGGGTGTCACGCCCCAGTCGTTGTATGCGAGGTCGGGGATAAGCTGGAGCTCATTGCCGAGGCTCCAGAACACCACGCAGGGGTGGTTGCGGTCGCGGCGCACCCACTCGGGCACATCGTGCTGCCAGCGCTCGGTCCAGTCGGTGCGTCCTCCGCAATACTGCCCGGTCCATTTGTCATAGAGCTCGTCTACCACAAGGATGCCATACTCGTCACAGAGGTCGAGCAGCGACTTGCTGTAGGGGTTGTGCGACGAGCGTATGTGGTTGAAACCGAAATCCTTGAGCATCTTGATACGCTTCTCGATGGCAGCTGGATAGGCTGCCGCGCCGAGGGCACCGAGGGTGTGGTGGTTGGCGATGCCCTTGAGGAGCACCTTCTTGCCGTTGAGCTTCATGCCGAACTCGGGCGAGAACTCGAGCTTACGGATGCCGAAACGCTCGCTCACCTTGTCGGCCACAGTTCCGTCGGGGCGATAGAGGGTTGCCTCGAGGGTATAGAGGTTGGGATTCTCGCAGTCCCACAGCAGGGCGTTGTCTATGGCGATGCTGTCGATGCGGAACTCGCGCACCTTCTGACGGCGGTTATTCCACAGGCGGTTGCGTCCGGCATAGACCTTAGAGCCGTCCGGGCCGATGATGTCAATACCGACCTCAAGCGAGTCGGCCTTGACATAGTTGGCCATCTCGGCGTCGACTACGACAGTCGAGCGGGCCGGGTCGACGACGGGAGTTGTGATATGCAGACCGTGGCGTGTGAAATACTGCTTCGGGTCTGTGACATTGATGTTGACGTCGCGATAGAGGCCGCCGCCGGTGTACCAGCGCGAATTTTCGGGCTTTCCCGTATCGGCGCGCACGGCTATGACGTTGGGCTCGCCATATTTAAGCTTGCCGGTGATGTCAGACTCGAACCCGAGATAGCCGTAATCCGTCCCACCGATGCGCTCGCCGTTGAGCCACACGTCGCCCACAAGCATTATCCCCTCGAAATCGAGCAGCACGCGCTGTCCGTTCCACGATGCGTCGGGGGTGAATGTCTTGCGATACCATCCCTGACCCATCTCCTTGAAGCCGCGCGAGCTGAGGCGGCTGGCTATGTTGGCCATCTCGTTGGTCTTGTCACCCTTCTCAGAGGCGTCGGGGGCAACCCAGGGCTGGTGTATCTGAAAATCGTGAGGCACGTTGACCGTCTGCCACGACGAGTCGTCAAAGGCCGGGGCCTCGGCTCCGGGAATGTCACCGGGGCTGAAGCGCCACCCCCGGTTGATGTTGTGCGAGTCGCGCGCATACGCTCCGGCAGAGCAGAGCGATATGGCGGCCGATAACAGGATAAGTGATGAAGGTTTCATGGTATAAGTTGACTGTCTGGATTTTTCAGTTATTTTTGAGGAACTGCGAGGGCGACATGCCGTATTCGTCCTTGAACGCCTCGCGATAGTGGGCCGGACTGTTGAAGCCCGTCATATATGATATTTCGGCTATGCTGTAGTCGCGGCTCTTGAGCAGCTCGATACTCTTGCCGAGCTTGACCTTGCGCACATACTCGACAGGCGTCAGGCCGGTGAGCCCCTTGACCTTGCGGTAGAATGTCGAATGGCTCATGAACATATTGTCCGTCAGGAATGCCATGTCAATCTTGGCGGTAGTCATGTTGTCGTTGATGAGCGTGTCGAGCTTGTCGAGGAACTCACGGTCGAGTTTGCTGAGTCTCGGCATCACCGGAGCCTCTTCCGGCACATCGGGCGAGGGGGAGACCTCAGGTTCGGGATGGGGAGTGACCTCCACACCCGATGAGGCATGCTCGGCCACCGTGCGCGACAGGCGCCTGCGTCCCTCGAGCAGGTTGGCTATTCGGGTCTTGAGCAGCTTGGCGCTGAACGGCTTGGTCAGATATGAGTCTGCGCCGCTCTCATATCCCTCTTCCTTGTCGGCGGTGGTGTCCTTGGCCGTGAGGAGTATGACGGGAATGTGCGAGGTGCGTATGTCGGCCTTGAGGGTGCGGCACAGCTCTATGCCACTCATGCCAGGCATCATGATGTCGCTGACAATGATGTCGGGCGTATTGCGCAGGGCCATGTCAAGACCCTCGTTGCCGTTAGAGGCACTGATGACGGTATAGTCGCCCAGAAGCGATTTGCCCACATAGTCGCGTATGTCGGCATTGTCCTCGACCACCAGCACCACGGGACGGTTCTCGACCGGGGATGTCTCCAGACCTCCGGCCTCATCCTTCTTCTCGGGCTCGGGGCTCTCCTGATGGATGGCGTCGGGATATATCTCGTCCATGCGTATCAGGAAGCTGAATGTCGAGCCGACGCCAAGCTTGCTCTCGACACGGAGCAGACCCTTGTGCAGCTCGGCAAGCGACTTGACCAGGGCAAGCCCGATGCCTGTCCCCGAGGCCTGATGCTTGCCTTTGGCCTGGAAATAGCGGTCGTATATGCGGGGAAGCACGTCGGCCTCTATGCCGTAGCCCGTATCCTCGACGGATATGCGGGCATACTGTTCGTCTTCGTGCATACAGGCGTCGAGCGAGAGTGTGATATGCCCCTGCCCCGTATATTTTATGGCATTGGAGATGAAATTATTGACTATGGTGGTGATTATCTCGCGGTCGAAATACATGCGCGGGCTCAGGGGCTCGACCGACAGGCGGAACTCGACATTCTCATTCTTGTAGAGCTCCTTATATCGCAGTCCTATCTCCGTTATGAGATCCGAGAGGCTGCCGCGCACCACGGATAGCTGACGGTTTTGCGTCTCCATCTTGCGGAACTCCATAATCTGGTTTATCAGGTTGAGCAGCCGCACCGAATTGCCGTGTATGCTCTTGATCTGCGGCACAAAGGCTGCGGGCAACAGCTTGTCCTGCGCAAGGTCCTCGAGTGGGCCGAGTATGAGCGTAAGGGGAGTGCGCAGCTCGTGGGCCACGTTGGTGTAGAACCGCATGCGCTCGGCGTTCAGGTCCTGTTCCTCCTGGCGGCGCTTGCGCTCCATGTCGAGATAGCGGCGCTGAATCTCATACTTGCTGTGCAGCTTGAGGCGCTTCTTGTACGAGCGGAGCACATACCACACAATCAGGGTCACAGCTATTATATATAATGTGATAGCCCACCACGTCTGCCATAACGGAGTACTGACGGTAATATTGAGAGAGTGTGTGTTTGCATCGTTCCACTCGCCGTTCTTGAGGCGTGCCCTTAGCTTAAGACGGTATTTGCCCGGTGCGAGATTCTTGAAATATACCGAATTGTCGTTGCCGATATACTGCCACTCGCGGTCGACACCCTCGAGCAGATACGAATATTCGGTCTGCGGTGCCTCGGCATAGTTGTCGACAGAAAAATGTATGCGCAGCGAGTTCTCGTCATACGGCACCCGTATGTCACCGTCACGTCCGCCGAATATGCGGCGGTTACCCTTGGCGGTCACGTTCTCGACACTCACCAGCCTGACGGCAGGCGACGGATTCTTGACCTTGGATATATGCGGACTGTGCGAGCTCAGGCCACCTATCGAGCCCCAGTAGAGGGTACCGTCGGGTATAAGCGCCACCGACGCGGCCGAGAAGCCGCTCTCGGGGAGACCGTCGCGATAGTCGTAATTCTCAAACCTGTCGCGTCCTTTGCGCAGACATGAGACACCCGAATATGTCGATACCCAAATGTTGCCCTTCAGGTCCTCGCACACCGAGCGGATATTGTCTTCGGCAAGACCGTCGTCGTGGTTGAATATCTCCATCTTGCCGGGGTTGTCCTCGTCGGCCATCTTCACAAGTGCCTCGTCGGTAGCCACCCACACGTTGCCGTCGCTGTCCTGATAGAGCTGGTTTATATTGTTCGAGGGGAGGCCGTCACGTCCGTCTATGCGCACCCGGCGCACCCCGTCGGTCTCGAACACGAAGAGCCCCTTGCCCATCGTGCCGACCCACAGGCGGTCTTTCGAATCCTTCATCAGGGCCGAGATTGTGGGACGGGGCATATCGTCGTTATAGACCTTCTCGGGTGTCACCACACCGTCGCGGTACGAGTATAGCGAGTTGGCGGGGCCGACCTCGGTGCCTATCCATATACGTCCGTCACGGTCTTCAAGGAAGGCGCCGACGTTGAACGTCTGGCCCAGGTCGATATGCTCGAAGCGGTCTGCCGCGACATCAAACTTGATGACACCGACGTCGTTGACCCCGAGCCAGATGTTGCCCTTGCGGTCGGGATAGACCACAGACACCACAGAGCGGTGACGGTTGAGATATGGCCCGAGATCCCAGCGTCGCACCACGGTGCCGTTGCGGTAGAGCGCGAGCGAGTTCTCGCCACCTATCCACAGGTTGCCCTCGTAATCCGAATCTATGCCATATATGCGCTGGGGTGCGCCGAATACAGAGCTGAGGTTGTCGGTCTTGAACTCAGTGACGGTCGAAGGTATGAAATCGACTCCCGTGCTGTAGTGGCCGACCCAGATATTTCCGTATCCGTCCTCGCATATCTTGCGGACGTTGGGTGAGGATAGTCCGCTCTGCGACGGACTCACGGACTGCACGCCATAATAGGCCTGGGCCGTGGCCGAGTCTGTGCGCAGGTCAAGCAGGGTGACCTCGCCGAGATCGGATGCAAGGACTATATGTCCGTCAAGTGTCTCGGATATGTCATAGATATTGTCGACATTCATCGTTCCGGGACGTACCGGCACGGGCCTGAACTGGCGAGTGGTAGGGTTGAACATCACAACCCCTTTGTTGGTGCCAATCCAGACATTCTGGCGCGAGTCAATCTTGACTATGCGTATATAGTTGGATATTAGATTATTAGGGGGGGGCTCCACCTGCGGTCTTGAAATTTTCGGCCTTGCGGCGGTTCACATCGACCACCGTCAGTCCGTTGCCAAACTGCCCCACATAGAGCTTTCCGGCCCCGTCATCGACAAGCACGCGCGTGTGGTGGGCCAGTTCGGGAAACTCCGTGTCTGGATAGTTGGTGAATGTGTCGGTCTTGGGGTCGTAATGCTGTATTCCCTTGATGCGGTGCAATATCCACAGTCCTCCGTCGGCGGCACGGCTTATGTCGGCTATGTCGTGGCTCAGCAGCCCGTCCTCCGAGGTCAGGGTGGTGAATTTCCCGGTGTTGCAGTCATAAATCCCGATTCCACGCAGGCGTGTCCCCATCCACAGGCGCGAGGTGCGCGCGTCATAGAAAAGGCAGACAATCTCATCGCTGGGTATCTCCGAGTTGCCACGCGTGAAACGCTCGATGTTGCTCCCCGAGATGCGGTTGAGGCCCGAGTTCGTCGCCACCCACAGGAACCCGCGGCAATCGAGGGTCATGTCATTGACAAAACCGTTGCTCAGACCCTCCTTGACACCGATATGCCTGATGTTGGGGCTCACGGTGACAGCGGCTGAGAGCAATGGCAGCATGAAAAGGATGACGTAAAGCAGGTAGCGTCGCATCTCTGTCTTCTGGTTGGTTTAAGGTGGCCCTTGCGGACTTGCGTTGCAAATATACGAAGAATAGTTCAATCAACGCACCCCGCCGGACGGATTTGATTAAAAAACATTGTCGAATGAATAAAATGACAGACTTATAACCCGTATTTGAAACATAAAACCCGCACTTGAAACAAGAATAATTGCTAACTTTGCCATCGTGTAACCCTTACCATCTGAAATCATGAACAGACTGTCCGCATTACTCACCCTGATACTCGTTTCGGTGGCAGCCCACGCCGCCGTGCTGCGCCACGGCGAACCCATAAGGGTGTCGCTCGACGAGGCCGAGGCCGTGCATGTGAAAACAGCCTTCGGGATACTTGAGAGTGACCTCCACTCGGTGCTCGGGGCACCCGCTGAGACCGCTGCCGGGGAGGCTGACATCATTGTCGGCACGCTTGGCGTCAATCCGCTCCTCGACACCCTCGGCCTCGACTATGCCGACCTGCGCGGACGGCACGAGGGATTCATGCTTGAGTCATTGCCCGACGGCCGCATCGTCATAGCAGGCTCAGACAGTCACGGCACCATGTACGGCATGATGGAGCTGTCGCGTATGCTCGGGGTGTCGCCCTGGGAGTGGTGGGCCGACGTGACGCCGCAGCCTAAGGACTCGCTGGAGATTCCGGCGGGATTCCGCACCATCCAGTCGCCGTCGGTCAGGCTCAGGGGCATATTCATCAATGACGAGGACTGGGGACTGATGCCCTGGAGCGGCACCACATTCGAGGCCGAATGTGGGTTGCACACCATCGGGCCGAGGACAAACGCGAAAATCTTTGAGCTGATGACCCGCCTGAGAGCCAATTATTACTGGCCCGCAATGCACGAGTGCACACGTCCCTTCTTCCTCACCCCGGGCAACCGTGAGGTAGCCGAGAGATATGGCATCTATATAGGTGGCTCGCATTGCGAGCCGATGGCGTCGAGCACCGCGGGCGAGTGGCCCGCGAGAGGCAAGGGCGCATACGACTATATCAACAACCGCGACAGCGTGTACGATTTCTGGGAGCAGAGGGTCAGGGAGGTTGCCGGACAGGAGATTGTCTACACCCTCGGGATGCGCGGAGTCCACGACAGCAAGATGCTCGGCGCAAAGAGCGTCGAAGAGCAGAAGGAAGCCCTCGGCAGGGTGCTCGCCGACCAGCGCGGACTCATAGCGCGGCATGTCAACAAGGATGTCAAGGAGGTGCCTCAGGTATTCATCCCTTACAAGGAGGTGCTTGATGTCTATAACGCCGGACTCGAGATGCCCGACGACGTGACCCTGATGTGGTGCGACGACAACTACGGATACATACGCCATTTCCCTACCGAAGTTGAGAGGGCCCGCAAGGGTGGCAACGGCATATATTACCACGTGTCATACTGGGGACGTCCTCACGACTACCTGTGGCTCTGTACCTTCAGCCCCTATCTGCTGTGGCAGCAGATGTCGATGGCCTACGACAAGGGCATACGCGATATGTGGATACTCAATGTCGGCGACATAAAGCCGGCAGAGTATCAGACCGAGCTCTTCATGGATATGGCATGGGACATGGACGGCGTCCGGGCCAGAGGGGTCAGGAACCATCAGGCCGGATTCTATGCCCGTGAGTTCGGCGACACGCTGGGAGGGCGCATCGCCACGGTGATGGACGAACACTACCGCCTGGCACAGATACGCAAGCCCGAGTTCATGGGGGGCACCCGCACCGAGGAGGCCGACCGAAAGTACTGGTCAACAATCCGCGACATCCCCTGGACCGAGAGGGAGGTCAGGGACAGGCTCGCGGCCTACATGTCAATCTCAGACAACGTGGAGGCAATGTGGGGACTCGTGCCTGACAGCCGTAAGGACGCCTTCTTCCAGCTTGTGAAATATCCCGTGCAGGGTGCCACGCAGATGAACGTCAAGACCCTCGCAGGGCAGCTCGCCCGTTACGGCAAGGCTTCATGGGCGGCCTCGGACATGGCCCTCGACAGCATCATAGCCCTTACATATACATATAACGAAGGGATTGCCAACAACGGCAAATGGCGTGGCATCATGTCGCATGAGCCCCGCAAGCTGGCCGTCTTCGGCCCTGTGCCACACGAGGAGGCCCGCGTCCCCTATCCCTATACCCAAGAACCTCTGATGACTCTCGACGGCATGGATGCCGCCGGTGAGTGCACACCGCATCCCGGCCTCGGACACGGCGCCCGCAGTGTGGCGCTGCACAAGGGGGAGCCTGTCACCTTTACGTTCGACATCCCCGCTGCCGACTCGCTGGCGGTAGAGCTGATGATGCTCCCCACACACCCCGTTGAGGGTGACGCGCTGTCAATGACGGTGAGCATCAACGGCTCCGAGCCTCGCACCGTGAACTATGCCACACAGGGGCGCAGCGAGGAATGGAAACAGAACATACTGCGAGGACAGGCCGTGAGACGCATCACGTTCAGCCCCGCGCAGGGAGGAAAGAATAAGGTGACCCTGACACCCCTGACCGAAGGGGTTGTCATAGACCGCATGGCGATATACAGAAACAACTGACAAAAAACCGCATATATGGAAAAGACTTGGAGGTGGTTCGGTCCGAACGACAAAATCACCCTTGACATGCTCAGACAGATAGGTGTCGAAGGCATAGTGACATCACTCCACCACATCCCCAACGGCGAGGTGTGGAGCTATGACGAGGTGATGAAGATGAAAAACTATATCGAGGAGCACGGCCTGCGCTGGTCGGTGGTGGAGAGCCTGCCGGTGAGCGAGTCAATCAAGTATGCCGGGCCAGACCGCGACAGGCTCATCGAGAACTACAAGGAGAGCCTCGCCAACCTCGGCAAAGCCGGAGTGAAGACCATCTGCTATAATTTCATGCCTGTGCTCGACTGGGCCCGCACGGACCTCGACTATCCCAATCCCGACGGCACGACAAACCTCTATTTCAACCGCGCCGAGTTCGCATATTTCGACGTCTACATCCTCAAGCGTCCGGGGGCCATCGACGACTATGACGAGGAGACCCGCGCACGCCTCGAGGAAATCAAGGCCGGGATGACTCCCGGACAGGAGCACCGTCTGGTCGAGAACATCATCGTCAAGACCCAGGGATTCGTCAACGGCAATATCTCTGAAGATGACCTGGCACCCGTCGAGACCTTCCGCAAGCTGCTCGCGCTCTACGACGGCATCGACCGCGACAAGCTGCGCGAGAACATGAAATATTTCCTCGAGGCCATCATGCCCGTGTGCGACGAGTATGGCATTGACATGTGCGTGCATCCCGACGACCCCCCGTTGCAGATACTCGGACTGCCGCGCATCGTCACCTGCGACGAGGATATCGAGTGGTTCCTCAACGCCGTGCCCAATCAGCACAACGGACTGACATTCTGCGCGGGGTCGCTCAGCGGCGGAGCCCACAACGACGTGCCCGCGCTGGCGCGCAAATATGCCGACCGCACACATTTCGTGCATGCCCGCATCTGCCGCGTGCTCCCCAACGGCGATTTCAAGGAGTCGAGCCATCTCGACCCGCGCCTCATCGACGTGATACGCACCTTCGAGACACGTCGTCCCGGCGTGCCCATGCGTGTGGACCACGCCCCCCTCATGCTCGGCGACGAGAAGATGGGATATAATGCCGGATACTCGTTCCATGGCCGTATGCTCGCGCTCGGCATGGTCTCGGGCATCATGGCAACAATAGGTCAGGAAAACAACAACCAAGCATAATACATTATGAACGAACTATTTTCTGTCAAGGACAAAGTCGTAGTCATCACAGGCGGTACCGGCGTGCTCGGCGCATGCATAGGCAAATATCTGGCCTCGGAGGGTGCCAAAGTGGTGCTGATGGGACGCCGCAAGGAAGAGGGCGACAAACTCGTGGCCGAGATTGAGGCCGAAGGGGGCGAGGCGATGTTCCTCGTCACCGACGTGATGGACCATGCCGTGGTTCAAGGCAACTGTGACGAGATCATGGCCAGATACGGACGTGTTGACGCGCTGCTCAACGCCGCCGGAGGCAATATGCCCGGCGCGACAATCGCACCGACCGGCACATTCTTCGACATCGACGTCAAGGCATTCGAGAAGGTGCTCAACGTCAACCTCACCGGCACCGTGATACCCACGCAGGTATTCCTAAAGCCGATGGTCGACGCAGGCAAGGGCGCCATCGTCAACTTCTCGTCCATGGCATCGTTCCGCCCCATGACGCGCGTGATGGGCTATGCCGCCGCCAAGGCTGGAATCAACAACTTCACAGCCTTCATGGCCAACGAGATTGCCACCAAATTCACCTCAGGCATCAGGGTCAACGCCATCGCTCCCGGCTTCTTCCTCACCAACCAGAACCGCTCGCTGCTCACCAACCCCGACGGCTCGCTGACACCGCGCGGCGAGGACGTGATACGCCAGACCCCCTTCAAGCGCTTCGGCAAGCCCGAAGAGCTCTGCGGCACCATACAGTATCTCATCTCCGACGCATCGCTCTTCGTCACCGGCGCCGTCGCCGTAGTCGACGGCGGATTCAATGTATTCGCAATGTAGAATCAGGGAACTAAGGCAAATAAGGCTTATAAGTCTTATATGTCTTATATGCCCTATCTGTCTTAGTTCCCTCACCCCATAACCCCATCAATGAAATCCATCCTTCTTGCGGGGGCGTTGCTTGCGGCCACATCGGCATGCGCGCAGACCGAGCCCACCACCGCATATATATTCACATATTTCGAAGGCGAAGGCCCGCTGAAAGAGAACCTGCATTTCGCCGTCAGTGACAACGGCTTCGACTGGAAAGCCCTCAACGCCAACAAGCCCGTGGTCATGGCCGACACCATATCCGTGAGCGGCGGCCTCAGAGACCCCCACATACTCCGTTCGGAAGACGGCAAGAGCTACATGATCGTGGCTACCGACATGTCTACCGTCCGCAACGGCTGGAAAGAGAATCCCGGCATAGTCATGCTGCGCTCGGACGACATGGTCAACTGGACCCATTCTGCCGTGCATCTCTCAAAGGCATTTCCAGCCGAGTTCGGCGACGCCTACTGGGTCTGGGCCCCGCAGACCATCTACGACCCCGAGGCCGGGAAATATATGGTCTATTTCACCGTGCGCCGTCAGGACGAATCCAAGGGACTCGTCACATATTATGCCTATGCCAACGAGGATTTCACAGCCTTCGAGAGCGCGCCGCAGGTGCTCTTCAACACCGAGAACGGCTGCATCGACAACGACATCGTGAAAGGCCCCGACGGACTCTGGTATATGTTCTTCAAGGACAACGAGAACCTTGAGAAGCACATGAAAGGCATCAAATACGCCACCTCAAAGAGCCTCCACGGCCCATGGGAAGAGTGCGGCCACTATGTCGACGCCTATGCCGGGCATCCGCCGGTAGAAGGCTCGGGAGTCTTCAAGCTCAACGACTCCGACGAGTATGTGCTGATGTACGACCTCTACACCTCAAAGCGCTACGAATATCAGACCTCCAGGGACCTCAGGACCTTCTCAGATCCCAAGCCCTTCACCAAAGACTTCGCACCGCGCCACGGCACCGTCATGCCAATCACAGCCTCCGAGCTCACCGCCCTCAAATCCAAATGGGGCAAATGACACCACCTACGCAGACGGCCATGTATGGCCGTCTGCGCTTTGTATTACATTTTTATTAAAAAGATTGTGGGGATGATGCGGGTGAGGGTAAAATTGACTATATTTGCAGCGTTATGGACACAAGCAAGATACTGGTGGTCGATGACGAGGCCACATTGTGCGATACGCTCAAATTCAATCTCGAGATCGAGGGCTATGAGGTCGACACGGCCTACAGCGCTGAAGAGGCCATGACCCTTGACCTGAAACAGTATGACCTGATTCTGCTCGATATAATGATGGGCGAGAAGAGCGGGTTCGACATGGCACGCGCCATGAAGAAGGACCCGCAACTGGCCCGTGTGCCCATAATATTCTGCACGGCACGCGACACCGAGGACGATATGGTGGCCGGACTCAACCTCGGGGCCGACGACTATATCGCCAAGCCTTATTCCATACGCAATGTGCTTGCAAGGGTACGCACGGTATTGCGCCGCACATCTCAGCATGAGACTGCGGCCTCAGAGAGCCCTACATCTTTCGAGGGCCTGTCTGTAGACCCGTCGCTCAAACGCTGCACTGTCGACGGCACCGAAGTGCGTCTGCCGCGCAAGGAGTTCGAGATACTGTGCCTGCTGCTCTCGAACCGGGGGCGCATCTTCTCGCGCGAGGAGATACTGGGACGTATCTGGCCCGAGGAAGTTGTGGTGATAGACCGTGTGGTCGATGTCAACATCACCCGTCTGCGCTCAAAGATAGGGAGATACGGCAAAATGATTGTCACACGCTCGGGCTACGGATATGGGTTCAAGGCTTAGGATTCCATACCATATACGGCTCTTCATGCTGCTGTTGGGATTCTCATGGTTTCTGGTGGGATGCTTCGTCATGTTCCAGTATTACCGCGAGAAACAGTACAAGATAGACAAGCTCGACGGACAGCTCCAGATATTCAACACCCACCTGATTGACGCGCTCGACACAGATTCGATAGATTTTCTGGCCACCATCTCGGCGCAGCGTCTGCCGCTGCCCGGACTGCGCATCTCGGTGATAAATACCGACGGCTCGCTGGTGTTCGACAATACCCTCGACAAGCTCCCGGCCGAAAGCCATCTCGGGCGCCACGAAATCAAGGAAGCCATAGCCAACGGGAGCGGACGCACCATCAGGCGCCATTCGGCAAGCACGGACGACACCTATTTCTATTCGGCGACAAGCACCCCGGACATCATCGTGCGCTCGGCAGTCCCCTACTCTCTCTCCCTCCAGGAGATTCTGCAGGCCGACCGTTCGTTCCTGTGGTTCATGCTCGGCACGACCCTGTGCGTGAGCCTCGCGGGATATTTCGCCACACGGCGGCTGGGACGTACTATCACGCGCCTCAACCTCTTCGCAGCCAAGGCCGAGAAGGGGGAACGCATATATGACTGGGAACCATTTCCACACGACGAGCTTGGCAGCATCTCCAACCATATAGTGAGGCTATATGTGCGTCTGCAGCAGACGATGGCCGAGCGTGACGCCGAGCATTGCCGCGCCATGCACGAGCAGCAGGAGAAGACCCGCATCAAGAAACAGCTGACAAACAACATAAACCACGAGCTCAAGACCCCGGTGGCCTCCATCAAGGTATGTCTTGAGACTGTGCTTGCCCACCGTAACCTTCCCCCGGAGAAACATTGGAAATTCCTGGAGCAGTCACTGGCACAGACCGACCGGCTGGCACACCTCATGGGTGACGTGGCCGACATCACGCGCATGGACGACGGTGCCGCGAACATCTCCAAAGAACCGCTGAGCCTGAACGGAATACTCGCCGAGATTGAAGAATCCGAGACTCCCCAGGCCGAAAATGCCGGGATGAGCCTGCGGGTCGATGTGCCCGAGGGGATGGAGATATATGGCAACCACACCTTCATCAGCTCGATATTCCGCAATCTGATTGACAATGCGATAGCTTACAGCGGAGGGGACAGCATAGTGATACGCCTCGAAGGGGAGACCGACGACAAATACACATTCAGCGTGACCGACAACGGCAACGGCATCCCTACGGAGCACCTTGAAAGGATATTCGAACGGTTCTACCGCATCGACAAGGGTCGCTCGCGCCTTATGGGGGGCACAGGACTCGGCCTCGCCATAGTGCGCAACGCCGTACAGTTGCACGGGGGTACCATCCATGCCACAAACCTCCCCGAGGGTGGACTGCGCTTTACCTTCACATTAAGCAAACGGGACGACAAGGCATGACAACAATTTATATCTACACACGCAAATAATTCATTAAAAAAACCTTTCATATCAGAATTTTATTATATCTTTGCCATTGATTATCAAACTACCAGATATGGCACGACCAATAAAGGAAACACCGATACTCTTCGGAGAAGACGCAAGACGTTTTGAGGAACGCATGAAAAATCCGCCGAAAGAATCTGCGGAAGACAAGGCACGCCGCGAAGCAAACTATCGTGCCGCTATGTCTATGTTCGTGAAATGACGACATGGAATCAGAGGAGATAGCCAATACATATCAGATACGGCGACTTGCAAAGGGTGAAAGTATCTCTGCATTTGATTGTGGAGATGCAGACTTGAATGATTTCATATTGAATGAAGCCATTCAATATCGTCAGGCACGTCTCGCTGTCAGTTATGTTATAGAAACAAAAGAAACAAGACAGGTCGTAGGTTTTTTCAGCCTTGCAAACGACAGAGTCTCAATTTCAGACTTTGAGAACAAGACAGAATTCAACAGATTCCGAAGAAAGCGTTTCGTCAACGAGAAAAGACTCAAAAGTTACCCGGCAACTAAAATATGCCGGTTAGGCGTTGACATATCAGTAAAAGGAAAGTCTCTTGGTACATTTATCCTTGATTTCATAAAATCATATTTCGTCATTGACAATAAGACAGGATGTCGTTTCATAACTGTAGATGCCTATAAGGATGCCGTCCCGTTCTACCTCAAGAATAGTTTCTTACCTCTGAGCCAGGAGATTGACGGCGACCACACCAGATTGCTTTTCTATGACCTCGATGAGATTGAGGAATAATAATATCTGATAAAGATAGATTTTTCTTCCACAAAGGCAAAAAAATTTTGGCATGTCGGGGATTTTTTGTAATTTTGCGACGCTATTTGCGGAAAGCAGGTAGCGACAACATTTTTTCAACCATATCAATCACCCGGCCAAGCCTCGCGGCAAGGTCATAATTCACAAAATCAAGAAACCCTAAAATGATTATCGTACAAGTCAAGGAAGGCGAGAACATCGAGAAGGCCCTCAAGAAATTCAAGCGCAAATTTGAGAAAACCGGCATCGTGCGCGAACTCCGCTCACGCCAGGCCTTCGAGAAGCCCTCTGTAACCAACCGCAAGAAGATGATGAAGGCTGTCTATGTACAGCAGCTTCGTCTCAACGAGGATTAATTCCCCGCGACGCGATTGAAATCTTCAACCATCCCCAACTAACCGAAAGGAGGTTTGCAAGACTGACAGAGGCGTGGCGCCGACACAAGCGCATCTCGCCTGAACATTGAAAAAGCGATATAATACATCCCACAAGACACCACATTGGCGGTGAGAGTTCCCGGCCCCTCGACAGGGGATGCGAAACCTCATCGTCATTGTCATATCTCCACCCCACAGTGCGATTCATTGCCGACATACTCACCCTGATTTTTCTCGCTGCCTGCAGCGGGCGCCCGACAGCGCCTGCCGATGCCCTGTTTGTCAACGGCGACATCGAGGTGTTCGCCGACAGCATGACCGTCGGTGGTAAGCTGTTCATACCTGTGCCGCACACATCGGCCCTGGTCATGAGCTCGGAATCGCCTGTAGCAGACGCACTGACATCCTCAGAACTTGCCGACACGGCACTCACCCCCCTCTCAATATGGATGTCAGGGGCCATGCTCGACCCGGAGAGGTCGATGGAGGCACTGCGCGCACTTACGGACAGAGGACGCGTGAAGCGCGACGGATTCCCGGTTGAATACAGATGGCCCGAGTGGGGGGCCGCGGCATGGGAGGTGTACTGTGCCACAGGGTCTATGGAATGGCTGCGCGAGGCATACAGCACAATCATGACCTCACTGCGGGCCGAACGTCCCATAGCCGGTACCTCGGAGGGACTGATGCGAGGGAGCAGTCCGCGACTCGACACATCATATCCGTCATGGATGACGGCTGCCGACCGCACCTCAAGCCTATCCTTTTATGTCAATATCTTCCATTGGCATACCCTCGAGGTGGCCGCAGCCATGGCCGACACATTGGGTCTCGGGGCCTCGGTTCCGCTAAGGCTTGAAGCCAAGGAGGCCCGCAACGCCATCAACAACCGCTTCTGGCTTCCCCCCTTCTCGCGCTACGGAGCGATGCTCTACAGTGAGCCTTACCCGATTCTCGCCCAGACATCAGACTGCGGCGCCAATGCAGCCGCTACCCTACTGTCGCTCCCCATTGCCGAGATGAGCGCCGCACTCGTCAAATCCTTTCCAACGCTGGCCGAAGGGATTCCGCAATACTATCCGCTCGGCCCCGGAACCACTGAATATACACCCGAGACCCAGGCACTGATGGCAATGGCCGCGGCCGATGCCGACAATGAGACCGCCTTCTGCAACTCTGTTGGCGCATTGTGGGCCATGTCGGCAAAAAGGGATGTGAGCCGCGAATGGACCGCCGTCCTGCTCAAGTCACTGCTCGGACTGCATTATACCCCGAATGGAATCGAGGTGCATCCGTTCATACCCGAAAAATTTTCCGGCTCGCGCACCATAGGGCCCTTGCCATACCGCGACGCCACGCTGACATTCACGCTCCATGGCACAGGCGACCGCATAGCCTCGTTCAGCATAGACTCTATAGCGGGCACACCGTTCATCGCGCCCACTCTCACAGGACATCACGACATAGAGATAGTGATGGCGAGCAACAGAATCTCGGACGGCACATCTGGCAAATCCGATGATGACGGCAGCGTAACCCTGCCTCCCATGCCTAAGATAGAGAAGACAGCACCGAACATACTGACCACACAACAGCCAGAGGAAGGGATGAGATACGGGCTATATCTCAACGGGACACTCAGCCGCCTGACCGAAGAACCGATATTCGCCATTCCGGCAGACAGCTCGGTGCTCGCTGTGACCACCGTTGCAAAAGACGGCCTGGAGAGCCTTTCGTCGGCCCCGGTCATAGACCCGAAATCGGTAATAACGGTGAGTGCCACATCCATCACCCCACGCCGTCCGCCGCTCAACCTCATCAAGGACCGCGAGACAGCCACACGATATATCGAGCTGGCCCCGCGCCACAACACACGCCTCACATTCTATGTCAACATCCCTGAGGCCGGAAGATATTTCGTGCGCATCGTATGCTCAAACGGCTCCTCTGCCACCGCCATACGCACGCTCGGCATCATCGACAGCACAGGCATAGACCGCCCCACAGGCATACTTGTGTCGCCGACCGTACGCGAGGCCGACTGGATCACCACCGCGCCCTCCACTTGGGCCGAGGCTGAGCTGACAGAGGGCCCTAACCGCCTCTCGCTCACCTATATGACCGGGACCGTCCTGCTCAACCGCATAGAACTGATAAGACGAAAATGAAGACCATAGGAATACTCTCAGACACACATTCATGCTGGGATGACAGATATGCAGCCCATTTTGCCGGATGCGACGAGATATGGCATGCCGGAGACATAGGCGACATCACCATACTCGAGCGCCTGCGCGCCGTGGCGCCCGTGGTGCGTGCGGTCAGGGGCAATATCGACCACGGCGACGTGTGCCGCGAATGCCGCGAGACCGAGCTGTTCACCACCGAGGGAGTCACCGTCTGGCTTACGCATATAGCAGGCTATCCCGGACGGTATGCTCCCGGAGTAGCCCGCATCCTTGCAGAGAACCGCGTCAACCTTATGGTATGCGGCCACTCGCACATACTCAAGGTGATGCCCGATGCTCGTCTCGGACTGCTGCACATCAATCCCGGCGCCGCAGGCTATCACGGATGGCAGAAGGTACGTACCCTCGTGCGCCTGACCCTCGACGGAGGAACAGTCAAATCACTTGACGTCATCGAGCTCGCACGCGGGGAGAGATGACATGACAGACACATCAGTCACATCCGACACATCTTTTCTTGAGTATCAGCCTCACGTGCGGGCGCATGTCGGGCATAGGTATGACCCATGCACGGTCATAGTCGGGATGGAAGACCCCGAGCGTCGCCTTTGATACATGTATTCCGTATTTCTCCTCGAGTATGAACCTGTAGACACTGAGCTGCAGGGCATAGTGCCAGTAAGGGGTATCCTCTATGTTGGATACAGGGTGGAAGCCCGTCTTGCCATAGCGGCTGTGGGCACAGATGGTGCCATAGCGGTCAACGAGCTTGCACGAGCGTTTCCAGTCCCAGAGATTGAAAGTGCCCTGCGGCGTCCGCTCGAGAAAGTCAAGTGTCCCCGCAAGGTCGTAATCCTCATGATATATACGCCACTCCGTGCGATAGGGATGCAGACGCATCGAGGCGGCAAACGGCCTGAACAGACGGTATGCATCGGTGTCGTCGACACAGTCGTCGCCGAGATAATAGCGTTCTATCTTCTCGTGCATCGCCGTGCCCAGCTCGCGGGCACGGCGCCCCTCGGCCTCCCAGCGGTCGATGATGACCTGCGGGTCTACACCTTCGCGCAAGGCTATGCGTGGCGCCCACTCCTCGGCGTCGAACTGCGGGAAGCACTCCTCGACAAGGGTGGTCACTGACTTGAACTCACGTCCGGCGTGAGTATAGACGTGCGACTCAGGGTCGAAATCAAGGAACGGGTCTCGCGGATGGGCGTTGAATTCGTTATAATTCATCTCCCGTCGCCACCCTCCATCCTCTTGGCCTCGTCCCAGAGGGCATCCATCTCGCCCAAGGTCAGCTCCTTGAGTGGACGTCCCATCTCCTTGGCCCTGCGCTCGATGTGGTTGAAACGGCTGATGAACTTGGCGTTCGTGCGCTCGAGGGCGTTCTCGGAATTGATGCCATAGAGGCGCGCGGCATTGACCACGGCAAAGAGCACATCGCCCATCTCGGCCTCCATCTCGTCGGGACTCATGCCCGAGGCGGCCTGCGAGAACTCTGTAATCTCCTCCTTGACCTTATCCCATACATCCTCGCGTTTCTCCCAGTCAAATCCGACATTCGCGGCCTTCTCGGTGATGCGCTCGGCCTTGATCATGGCCGGAAGAGCCACGGGAACACCCGACAGGACGGTCTTGTTGCCCCCTTTCTCCTTCAGCTTCAGCTCCTCCCAGTTGCGCAGCACATCGTCCGTGCCGTTGACCTCGGTGCTGCCGAACACGTGCGGGTGCCTGTAGATAAGTTTCGTATTGAGTGCGTCGCACACATCGGCGATGTCAAACTCGCCCTTCTCCTCGCCTATCTTCGCATAGAAGAGCACATGCAGCAGCACGTCGCCAAGCTCCTTGCGTATGTTTGCGTTATCCTCCTTGATGAGGGCGTCACACAGCTCGTAGACCTCCTCGATGGTATTGGGACGCAGCGACTCGTTGGTCTGCTTGGCATCCCACGGACATTTGACCCTGAGAATGTCAAGAGTGTCTATGACACGCCCCAGGGCTTCGATTTTTTCCTGACGTGTATGCATCGGCTTATCTTACGGGAATCTTCTCTATGCGGCGCTGATGGCGTCCGCCGTCAAACGGAGTGTTCAGGAATGTCTCCACGATATTGATTGCTGTCACGGTGTCGATGAAACGCGCGGGCAGCACGAGGCAGTTGGCGTCGTTGTGACGGCGTGCCAGCTCGGCCAGCTCGGTGTTCCAGCAGTGTGCGGCACGCACGCCCTGATGCTTGTTCATGGTAATGCCGATGCCGTTTCCCGAACCGCACAGGGCGATGGCGGGATATATCTCTCCGCGCTCGAGCGCCTCGGCACAGGGGTGTGCGAAGTCGGCATAGTCACAGCTGTCTGCCGAATAGGTTCCGAAATCCTTATATTCGATGCCCTGGGCCTCGAGATAGCCCTCGATAACCAGTTTCATCTCATAGCCCGCGTGGTCACTGCAGAAACCCACGGGAATGCCGGGTTTTAGTATCATATATGTGATGTGATTTTGTTTCTCTTCAGTCTTGTCAATAATCTTCATCGATATCGGCGGTGCCCTTATGGGCAAGCGAGTTGAGCGGACGCATCACATTGACCAGCGTCTGGCTCCATGCCGTCTCGAACTCGTCGCGCATCGAATTGATGGTCTGAGCCATCATCTCGTCGCCGAGCGCACCGCGAATCGCCTCTGTGAAATTGTAGAAATACTGGAACAGGTCACACAGCCCCTCGGCGACACTGGCACCGATAGGGGTATCCGAATATTTCATCTCCTCCTCAAACACCTCGAGATACACATCGTCGGGCCCGAGCAGATTCTCGATCTTCAGGCGCAGCGACTCATAGTAGTCTTCCTCGAGATAGTTGTCGAGGCCACCCTCCTCATCGCCGTCTATGGTGACGATGCGTGTCAGGTCTGTGGCGGTGATATAGATGCGCGGCAACAGGCGCACCAGCGCGCCCACAAATTGTGCCGGCTCCATCGAGTCGACCCCCTCGAGGGTCGAGCAATACTCGCGGCAGAGCCCGATAAGGCTCAGGGTGTTAGGCTTTAAGTCCATATAATCTGTTTGTCTTGATATATTCATATACACCCGATGGCAGGAAATATGTCATATCCTTGCCTCGGGCTATGCCTTTGCGGATGAATGTGCTCGAGATGTCGGCCACCGGGGCGTTTATCACCTCGACGCGGTCGTCATAGACAGTCCCCATCGGATAGCCGGGCCGAGGATATACGACCACGCCATAGTCCGACAGTATGTCCTCGGCATCCTTCCACTGCTGAAATATCTTCCAGTTGTCAGCCCCGATTATCACCTTGAACGAATGCTGCGGATAACGCTTCGAGAGATAGCGCAGGGTGTTGATGGTATATGACGGCCTCGGCATCGACAGCTCGATATCGTTGACACGCAGCCCTTTGGTATCGCCCAGCGCCATATCGAGCATCTTGAGGCGATAGACATCGGGAATCAGTTCCGTGCTGTTGACTTTGAGCGGATTGAGGGGCGACAGCATCAGCCACACCTCGTCAAAACCCGCATACTGCTGCAGGTAGCTCGCCAGCATCATGTGGCCTATGTGGACGGGGTTGAAAGAGCCCCCTAACAATCCGATGGTCATACAGTAGTGATTTGTAAAGTTTGCGTTATCCGTCTCAGGCGATGAAACCCTTGATTATGCCGTCAACCTCCGCGATTGCCGTCTGCAGGTCATCGTTGACCACGGTGCGGTCAAACTGAGGGGCAAACGACAGCTCATACTCCGCACGTCCCACACGCTGGGCTATCGCCTCGGGGGTCTCTGTGCCACGTCCTTCGAGGCGAGCCCGCAGGGCATCGACACTCGGGGGAGCGATAAAGATGCTTATCGCCTCAGGGCCATAGAGCTTCTTGACATTCACGCCACCCTTGACGTCGATGTCGAGTATCACGTTATGTCCCTCCTCGACCACACGGCTCACCTCGCGCTTGAGGGTGCCGTAATATCGGCCCGGATAGACCTCCTCATACTCCACAAACTCATCGCCCGCGATTGCGCTGCGGAATTCCTCGTCGGTCAGGAAATAGTAGTTCACGCCATGTGTCTCGCCCGGACGCGGACTGCGGTTGGTGGCCGAGACCGAGAAGCGCATATCTATCTCGCCGCGCTCGAGCAGTGCGTTTATTATGGTGGATTTACCGCACCCCGAGGGTGCGGAGATTATTATGATCTTGCCTCTTTTCATTCAGGTAGGATTACAATACGTTGAGCACCTGCTCCTTAATCTGCTCCAGCTCATCCTTCATCCTCACTACGAGCCGCTGCATCTCCGAGTGATTGCTCTTCGAGCCGAGGGTGTTTATCTCGCGTCCCATCTCCTGGGCTATGAATCCGAGCTTCTTCCCTTCGGCATCACCGGCGCCGTTCATTGTCTGCATGAAATACTCGAGGTGCTGCGCCAGGCGCTGCTTCTCCTCGTTGATGTCAAGTTTCTCTATGAAG
>OLOX01000440.1_pt1 | contig 43385 bp, 36 predicted proteins | sample 1672091 | NCBI WGS metagenome assembly OLOX01 (sample SAMEA3136644, study PRJEB25190) | human gut metagenome | reverse complement strand
TCCCTGCATATAGGAAGATATAACTGCGAAATCTGATAGTTCTGTGGGTTATCAGGGTAGAAATAGTTCTTTCTGTCAAACTTGCAGTCCTTTGTAATATTACAGTTGGTTGCAAGTCCTACCGCTGCCGCATATTCAACAACCTTTTTATTAAGAACAGGAAGTGAGCCCGGCATACCTGTACAGACAGGGCATGTATGTGTATTAGGTGCTCCGCCAAAAGCTGTGGAGCATCCGCAGAAAATTTTTGTTTTGGTTGCAAGTTCTACATGAACTTCAAGTCCGATGACTGTTTCATATTCTTTTGCCATAATCCGCTCCTCCTATTCAAACTTTCCTCTTGCCTGTTCATAAGCGAAACCGGCACGAATAAGATTCTTTTCTTTAAAGCAGTCTCCGATAAACTGTACTCCGATAGGGAGTCCGTCGGAATCTTTACCGCAAGGTACACTTAATCCCGGAAGCCCTGCAAGATTTAAAGAAATTGTATATATATCGCCAAGATACATCTTGATTGGGTCTGATAAAGATGAACCAATCTTTGGCGCTGTGGTAGGTGCCACAGGTCCGATTAAAAGATCATATTTTGCAAAGGCCTCATCAAAAGCTTTCTTAATAAGAGCTTTTACTCTTAATGCTTTAAGATAATATGCATCATAATATCCTGAACTTAATACGAATGAACCAAGTAAAATTCTTCTCTTAACCTCGGCACCGAATCCTTCAGAACGTGTTCTTTTATACATGCTGTGGAGGTCATCATAATCTTTTGCCCTGTATCCGTATTTTACACCGTCAAATCTTTCAAGGTTAGAGCTTGCCTCTGCGGCTGCTATGGTGTAATAGGTAGGAATTGCGTAATCTACTAAATCGAGGTCAAATTCCTCAACGACTGCGCCCTTTGCTTCCAATGTCTTTGCAACATTAAGGACGGCTTCTTTTACTTCAGGGTCAAGTCCTTCTCCGAAATAAGTTCTTGGAATACCGATTTTCATTCCTTTTACATCATCTGTAAGCGCAGATGTAAAATCAAGGTCGTCCCTCTTCATAGATGTGGAATCCTTCTTGTCATGGCCTGCTATTACTTCCATAATTGTTGCGCAGTCCGTAACATCCTTGCAAAGAGGTCCAATCTGGTCAAGTGACGAACCGTAAGCGATAAGCCCGTATCTTGACACAGTTCCGTATGTTGGTTTCATGCCTACAACACCGCAGTATGATGCCGGCTGCCTTATTGAGCCACCTGTGTCCGAACCCAATGCAAAGAAACATTCCTCTGCTGCTACCGCTGCTGCCGATCCGCCTGATGAACCTCCCGGTACATGTTCCTCATTATGAGGATTTTTGGTAATTCCAAAAGCAGAAGTCTCTGTGGTAGAACCCATGGCAAATTCATCCATGTTGGTTTTTCCGATAATTACCGCACCTGCTTCTTTTAATTTATTAACTGCTTCAGCCGAAAAAGAAGGAACAAAATTAGAAAGTATTTTTGAAGAACAGGTTGTAAGCATATCTTCGGTACACATATTGTCCTTAATTGCTACAGGCACGCCTGCAAGCGGTCCTGTAAGTCTGCCTTCTTCAATTTCCTTCTGCACTCTTTTGGCTTCATCCAATGCTTTTTCTTTATCTATAGTAACGTAACAGTTAAGTGCGTCTTCTCTCTCATTGATTTTATCAAGAACCGCCTGCATTGCTTCCACAGCCGTTACTTTACCGGCTTTGATTTCCTTAGAAAGTTCTACTGCCGTTAAATCAAGTAAACTCATGCTGCTCCTCCTTTCTATTCTACTGTCTTAGGCACAATAAATGCGTCATCATTACGTTCCGGAGCGTTACGGAGTGTAGCTTCGCTTCCGTCTCCGTTAGTTATCTCGTCTTCTCTCATTACATTTGATACAGGGAAAATATGGGACATCGGCTCAACGCCTGTTGTATCAAGTTCTCCGAGTTTGTCAATGTAATCAAGCATACTTGCCATATCCTTCTTGGCGTTTTCCTTATCTTCATCAGACAATTCAAGTTTAGCAAGTATACCGACATATTCTATTGTTTCATCGCTAATAACATTTGCCATTCTTTTACCTCAAATTAATCTCTTACTTTAATATGAACTTCTCTGAGCTGCTGCTCTGTTACTTCGTTAGGTGCTCCGCACATAAGGTCCTGTGCGGTTCCGCTCATTGGGAATGCTATTACTTCACGGATATTTTCTTCATTTCTGAGAAGCATAATCATACGGTCAACGCCCGGAGCCATTCCTGCATGTGGTGGTGCACCGAACTGGAACGCATTGTATAATGCACCGAATTTTGCCTTTAATACTTCTTCATCATAACCTGCGATTTCAAATGCTTTAACCATTATCTGCATATCGTGGTTACGGACTGCTCCTGATGATAATTCTACACCGTTACATACGATATCATATTGGTATGCAAGGATATCGAGAGGATCTTTGGTATTAAGTGCTTCAAGTCCGCCCTGTGGCATTGAGAATGGATTATGTGTAAATCCGATTTTCTTGGTCTCAGGATCTTTTTCAAACATTGGGAAGTCATTTACATAACAAAATCTATATGCGTTCTTCTCAATTAAATCAAGCTTTGTTCCCAGCTCTGTACGAATCTGTCCTGCGAAAAATGCTGCTCTTTCTTCTTTATCTGCCATAAAGAAAATTGTATCACCGGTGCTAAGACCTGCGATTGTTTTAAATTCTTCTTTAAGTTCGTCAGGTATAAACTTGTCAATAGGTCCCTTGTAACTTCCGTCTTCAAGTACCTCAAGGTATCCAAGTCCGCCCATTCCGATTCCTGTTGCAAACTTAAGAAGTTTCTCATGGAATCCCTTTGACATATTGGCATGAACCTTGATTGCCCTTACAGTCTTTCCAATAAATGGCTTAAATGTACATTTCTGGAAGAAATCCGTTACATCTATAATTCTGAGTGGGTTACGAAGGTCAGGCTTATCCGAACCGAACTCAAGCATTGCCTGCTTATAGCTGATAATAGGATAAGGTGCTTTAGTTACTTCATATCCTTCAGGTGCAAATTTTTCAAATGTTGATGTTAATACTTCTTCACCGATTTTGAATACGTCTTCCTGTGTTGCGAAGCTCATTTCAAAATCCAACTGGTAAAATTCTCCCGGTGAACGGTCAGCTCTTGCATCTTCATCTCTGAAACATGGTGCAATCTGGAAATACTTATCAATTCCCGATACCATGAGAAGCTGCTTATACTGCTGTGGTGCCTGTGGAAGTGCATAGAATTTACCTTTATACCTTCTTGATGGAACGATATAATCTCTTGCGCCTTCAGGTGATGATGCACAAAGAATTGGTGTCTGTATTTCAACAAATCCCATCTCTGTCATTTTCTGACGGAGATATGCTATTACTTTTGATCTGAATAAAATATTGTCTTTTACTTTTTCATTTCTTAAATCGAGATAACGGTATTTTAATCTTACATCTTCTCTTACTTCCTTGGATGTCTGGATTTCAAACGGAAGCTGTGTATACACCTGTCCAAGTGTTGTTATTTTATGTGCTTCAAGTTCGATTGTTCCTGACTTAATCTTAGGATTATATGTCTCTTCGTCTCTCTGTTCCATTAATCCTTCTACGGAAATGCTTTCTTCTTTTTTAATTCCTTTAAGAAGTTCCGTATCTCTTATTACGACCTGCAATACGCCGTACATATCTCTTAAATCGATAAAAGAAACTCCACCGTGGTCACGGATATTCTCTACCCATCCTGCCACTTTAAGTTCTTTGCCAATATATGACTCGTCTAAATTTTCAAGAGTCATATCTCTGTAAATATTTCCCATGTTGGTCCTCCTAAAATAATTTTCTGTGATTAAAACCATATCTCTAAACAAAAGAAATCCCGGAATACAAATACATTGTATTCCGGGACGAATAATCACATTATCCGCGGTACCACCCGCATTGAAGAAAATCTTCCTCTCTCGTACTTAACGCGTACCAACGTGCTGACCTACTTAATTTCAGAAAGCCGGCTCCCAAGTGTTCCCGCTATTCCGTCCCTCCTGAAGTCACTCTCAGTCGATGATGTCTTCTTCCTGTCGGGGTCCATGAATATGAGTCTTGTTCATTGCCTTTCACTATGGAATAAATAGTATCACATACAAAATATTAATGCAAGGGGGAAAATGAGGATAGATATTCCCAAGCGATGCAAAAGCATCAGGTGGCGGAGTTATTTTGGTTGCGTTCCCGTCTCTGTACAACAGATTTTAATATAAACATGACCACTACCCCAATCGATATTCCAGCCAATATACCTGTTACATTAAAACTATATCCTATCGACAGATATTTATTGGTAATATACGAAAATCCGGACAGTATAAGAACTGATAAATATACCGAAACCAATATTGCCCTGCATATCATTATCAGCAGTTCTATATTATGCAGTTTTTTAATGTTCTTCTGCGTCATCCCAATATTATGTAACATAATCATATATTTTTGATTTCTCATATAAAATGATTTTAAGTAGTAGCATATTGAATAAATCGTAGCAACTGCCATTATAGAAAACAATACCAAAAGTCCTTTCCCGAAGTTATTCATAAACCAGATTATAATACATACTTCATAGGCACTACCCGGTATATAACAATCGTATTTTTCATATTCAACTGATTCATTGGCAAAAATAAAGTCGGAACTATATTCATATGATTTTATTAAATCCATAAATGACGAGAAATAATACCTGTTGTTTCCATAGGTACTGTATTTTTCAGTATCCATTAGATTAAGGTAAATATGTTCATAATGATAATCATGATATTTTTTGCACTCAGTATCATCATACATTTTTACATCAAAAATACCTGTTATCACATAACCTGATATTATTGTTTTCCCATCGTATTTAATATTCAGTTCTTTATTAATTACATTATCATAATCTGTTATTCCTAAAACTGACAATAAATAGTCATCCACAATCACAGACCCGCTGGAAGCACAATTTTTACCGTAAATAAAATATTTATCTTCTATCATTTCAGTGTTACTTCTTACCTTGAGGTCAGACAGGTTTCCAAATAAATCATAGTAATCCGAAGTGTCGGCAACATAGATATTGTGAGGTTTATAACTCTTTTCACCTATTTCAAACTCTACTTTTCCCAATTTCATTTCATTTCCAACAATATCGAAAATTACATCTGTGTATGTTTTTTGGTAATCAGACCATTTATATTGTTTAATTATGTTTAAGTCAGAATATATATAACAGCTATTTTTATATTTTCTTTCATATTCTTTGATGTAATTTTTGTAATATACCCAAACGCTGAAAATGCTGACTAAAAAAGTAAATATAATTGATATTCCAATTATCACTTTTATTGCAAAACGTTTACCCGCTGCTATATTTTGTTTTGCAAGTTTAATCAAATCGCTATCCTTCATTTTTTATACTAACCTTTCTTAAAGACACAAAAAAAGTTATGGTAAAAATTATCAGTGCGGTAAAACTGTTATACATATTGAAAAAAGGTATTTGCACTTGTATTTTCATATTGTTTACAACGTAATTATTAACCATATAATTCATACAAAAATATATAACTTCAGCAATCAATATAATTATTAACATTCTGCATAAAAAATATATGTAAAAAACACTTTTTATATCATCCTCGTTCATACCAAGGTTTGATATTATTTTCATATACCTTTTTCTTTCAATCATTTTTAGTTCAATTGCATTTGACAGATTACATATCAGAAGAATAACCAATGCTAAAATCAAAAATAAAATTATTATCTTTGCAAATAATATCATTTCCAATATTTTATCTGTAGACTCGCTCCAAATATCTTTTCCTTTTATCAATGCATATATCTTCTTTGTCCACATTTTTTGAATTGAATCAATGCTTGCAAAAATAATCCTGTTATCCTCATAACCCAAGTCACAAAATCCATTTTCAAGCAACCACTCTTTATCTGTCATATCAAAATTAGTTAATTCAAATTCGTACCCACCTGAATTATTTTTTTTATAAAATCCGTCTACAATACAATCCATATTAACAATCATGCCAATTGAAAACAGAATGCAGACTAAAAGCAATCCCTGTATTAATATTGATAAAACGTATTCTTTTATTCCGATTTTCAACTCCCATTTTGAAAGTTCAAAACTGTCTGTTATTCTCATCCTTAAATATTTTCCCATCCTTCATAGTAATAATTCTATTTGCAATAACAGCATCTTCTAAGTTATGTGTAACCAGAATAATTGTTTTTCCTGACAGGTTTTGTTTTTTTAATATCTGCATTATTTTTTCCCCATTATACGAATCAAGATTTCCACATGGTTCATCTGCCATTATAATCTCCGGATTATTAATAAGTGCTCTGGCAATGCTTACTCTTTGTTTTTCTCCTCCTGATAAATGACTAACCAAACTGTTCTCTTTATCCAGTAATCCAACTTCATTCAGGATATTTTCAATTTGCTGTTTTCGTGCAACTTTTTTACACCCTGAGACCATTAAAGCAATTTCTAAGTTCTGGTACACAGTAAATGACTCCTCTAAGAAATAATCCTGAAACACAAATCCAAATTTATTGTATTTTAATCTTGAAATGTCCTTATCCGGTAGGTCATTAATACACTGTCCATCAATGCAAATCTCTCCCGTTGTCGGGCGTAATATTCCACCTATCATTTTCAACAAAGTTGATTTTCCACTTCCGGACCGTCCGACAATACTAACAAAACAGCCGGTATCAATACTTAAATTGACATTACCGACTGCTTTTACCGGACTATCTGTTTCCTTATAAACTTTTGATATATCCCTAAGTTCTATCATATTCTGTCCCATCTATTTTTTAAAAACAATCTCTTTCTGATAATTATTTATCTTTATTGTTTTATTATAAGAATCATACAAAAAATGGAGTCCAAAATAATTGCCTTTAGACAAGCAGGAATAAACGTATGAATACGTTCCTTCTTTGGTTCCCTTCTCTACATCAACTTTATATGCATTCTCAACAAACATTTTATTTAAATCAGAAAGTTTCTCTATTTCTTCACCTGTTAATACAATGCCTGATTCCTTATCTTCACAAATCTTTTTTATAGACTCAACCTGTTCATTTCTATATATTGCATTAACATCAATATTATAAATCTGGATAGAATTATTCTTGACAATAATATACGCATCAGGATATTCAGGGCAATCCACAACCATGTACTTACCATCAGCGATTCCCTTAGTCTGTTTTTTGGTAAATCTCAGCACTATCACTAACACCGCAATCAGTAATGCAGCAACTATACCAAATGCAATCCATTTTTTCTTCATATATTATTTCCTTTTATATGTATCATACTTTTTCAATGCGGAGTCCAAATACACTTTTACCTGTGATGGGAAGTCTGCCAATGCCTTATCTGTAGCTACGGTATACACCCTTCCTCTGTTATCCTGAAATGTTATCTTTTTTGTATTATATGTATTGGATAAAACTGACATCGTTCCTGATAAAGAACCAATCTTTTTGTAACTATAAAAATCAAAAAATCCAACTTTTGCCAGTTTTACATTTTCTTTATACATATTAACCTGAATCGACTTCCCTCCTGATGCATAATTCTTTTGTGAATTACTAGTCCCACATCCTACAAGTGCCGCCATAATAATTACTGATGCTACCAATGTCATTAAAATTTTTTTCATACTCTGCTCCTAACCAATTTTTTATTTTAAATTATCATAATTTATATACTATGTCAATGTTAAATTTCCTTGAGTTTCCGTATTTTTATGCACAAAGCCACGTTTTCATAGGCATAGTTATAAGCAACAACTTTCAAAAAATGCCCACAATATAAGGAATCCTTTCCTGTTTTGTAGTAAAATTAAGGTGTCAAATCAAAAAAATACTAAATAAAAATCAGGAGGACTCCTTATGCTTAATTCTACAACATTAATGATAAGTAGGTCTTATATATTCTACCTGACTTACTTTTTCATCTTTTTCAATTTCAGCTACTATTGTTTTTATCTCTGACTCATTTTTTATATTTTTAATACGTATTTTGCAAATAAAAATATTTTTCTGCGGAACAACAACCACTTCATCAGGATTTTGCTCTTTATATTTTTTTATGTCTTCGGAAAAATTTGTATAGCCTACCTCTTCAACGGAATATTTATCTTTTATGGAAGCAACAATTCCATTCTCACACTGTTCCTCATTATCTGCTTCATAGTAAAAACTTAATACAATCTCATCCTTGTATTTTAAATTTTCCTCACTTTCTTCCGTTATGATAACCTGCTCATCCTGCTTTTCATAAGGGTATGACATTTTTACTAACCCTACATTTTTAACTTCACCCATACCCTGCTTAATTTTTTCTGCTTCTGTCTCATCTTTTATATTATCCAACAGGAGTGTGCAGATTGTTACTTTACCGGTTTCGATGTTAAACATATTTTCATTCAAATCATATTTATTCCTGAATTCATCCGCCTGTTCTTCATCTGTCTTATATTCTTCTGACAATATCTCATACTTATCTCCCAGCCATTCGTGCAGTTTCTCTTTACATGAAGATACATCCGAAGATTCAAAATATATAACCAGTTCAAGTATTTTTCCCGTATTACTGTTACTTTTACCACAACCTGTCATCATAACAATTGCGGCAACTAAAGCAAATATAAATCCTAATTTTTTCATTATTCATTACCTCCTTATTTTTTAAGGCACCCCGTCCTGTTATCAAGATAGGATGCCTTAAATTAAAATTATTTAATAATCTTCTTCATTCTCTCGATGGCTTCTACGGTATTTTCGTATGTACCGAATGCTGTCAGTCTGAAGTAGCCCTCGCCGCTTGGTCCGAATCCTGAACCCGGTGTTCCTACAACATTGGCATTTTCAAGAACATAGTCGAAGAATTCCCATGAAGTCATTCCGTCTATTGTCTTTAACCAGATATATGGAGCGTTGACACCGCCTGATACAGAGTATCCGGCATTCTTAAGTCCGTCCTTGATTACCTTTGCATTTTTCATGTAGTAAGCAACCTGTTCCTTAAGTTCTGCCTTGCCGGCTTCGGAATATACCGCTTCTCCGGCTCTCTGCACGATATAAGGTGCTCCGTTATACTTAGTGCCGTGTCTTCTTGCCCAGAGAGCATTAAGCTTCACACCGTCACATTCAAGTTCTTTTGGAATTACGGTATAACCAAGTCTTACACCTGTGAATCCTGCATTCTTTGAAAAACTCTTGAGCTCGATAGCGCATGTCTTGGCACCGTCACACTCATAAATTGTGTGAGGAACATCCGCATCCGATATATATGCTTCATAAGCTGCATCATATATGATAAGTGATTTATGCTCGTTAGCATAATCAACCCATTTCTGAAGTTCTGTTTTGTTAATTGTAGCTCCCGTAGGATTATTAGGGAAGCAAAGATATATTATGTCAGGTACTTCCTTTGGAAGCTCAGGAGCGAAATTATTTTCTTCCTTGCAAGGCATATATATAACATTACTCCATGTTCCTGTTGTACTGTTATAGTCGCCTGCCCGTCCTGCCATAACGTTAGAATCCACATATACAGGGTATACAGGATCACCTACTGCAATTCTGTTATCAAGTCCGAGTATCTCCTGGATATTACTTGAGTCGCATTTTGCACCGTCCGATACAAATATTTCATCAATGGCAATATCAACGCCTCTTGTCTTATAGTCGCCGTCAGCTATTGCCTTACGCAAAAATTCATATCCAAGGTCAGGTGCATATCCGTGAAATGTTGCTGCATTTCCCATTTCATCAACTGCTGCATGCATTGCCTTAATAATTGTAGGTGCAATCGGCTGTGTTACGTCGCCGATACTTAATTTGATTACCTTTTTGTCGGGATGAGCGCTTTTATATTCCCTTTCCTTTCTTCCTACTGTGGAAAAAAGATAACTTCCAGGTAATTTAAGGTAGTTTTCATTAATTTTGAACATATTGTTTCCTCCGGAATATTATATATTTTATCGGTTCCATTCACCGGTAAATACAATATTGGCAGGTCCTTCCATATAAACAACGTCAGCTTCCCGGTCCCATGTTATCTTTAAGTCACCGCCCAGAAGCTTTACTGTTACGCTGTCATTGCAAAGACCGTTAAGAATAGACGCCACCGCTACCGCACATGCGCCTGTTCCGCAGGCAAGAGTCTCTCCTGAGCCTCTTTCCCATACTCTCATTGAAAGAGTATCTCTGTCTATAACTTCCACGAACTCTGTATTGACCCTGTCAGGGAAAATACTGTCATTTTCAAATACAGGTCCGATTTTTTCAATTTCAAGATTCTTAATATCATCCATGTATGTAATACAATGAGGATTACCCATTGACACACAGGTTATCCTGTATGCATTGCCGCCAAAAATAAATTCCTTGTCAATAACACTGTCCCCGTCCGCTTTGACAGGTATAAGGGCAGGAGTAAATTCAGGCTTACCCATATTAACCCTGACTGACTTCACTGCTTTGTTTTCAACATTGAGACTAAGGTATTTTATTCCTGCTAAGGTATCCACGGTTATTTCTGTCTTATCGGTAAGTCCGTAATCATATACAAATTTGCCGACGCACCTTATTCCGTTGCCGCACATCTTTCCCTGGGAACCGTCTGCATTATACATTTCCATAAAAAAATCTGCTTTATCAGAAGGTTTGATAAGAATAAGTCCGTCAGAACCGATTCCAAAGTGTCTGTCACTTACTTCAATCGCAGTCTTTGAAGGATCAGCAATCTGCTCCTCAAGACAATTTACATATACATAGTCATTTCCAAGACCTTCCATCTTAGTAAATTTCATAGGTTACCTCTTTCTATCAGCATCTGTACAGACATATTACCATGCCCGCTGTCTCTACAAGGCTGTTACCACTGTCCATACTGCATTTCTGCAGATACGCATGTGCTTCAGACTCTGACATATTATTTCTGTCCATCAATACACTTTTTGCTTCTTTAATTACTTTTCTGTCTTCTTCGGTTCTGAATTTTGGTACAACTCTGTTCTTCTTGCGGCGCCTTGTCTGTGCTTCAAACATCATATGAACTGTATTTAACAGATCAAAAATTTTGAGAGGAGTACCAATTTTAATAATATGGGTATCCTCTCCATCAAGCCAGTGGCCTTTAGATGCCACCAAAAGCATCTCAAAACCATCCGGCAAATCTTCTTTTAACTGTGTGTAGTACATATCCGTAAAACGGTAACTGCATACCACAATTCCTTCATTCAACTTATTTACATACTCAAGTGCCTGTGCGCCACTTGTACATACATAATCAACATTAATACCATTTTTAACAAGAACAGCTTTAATTTTATTGCCATCATCCAGCTTTGGGAAAACAACTACAACGTTCTCCATATTACTGCCTCCGGTGATTGGATATTAATATGTACTCAGATACTGGTTGACTTCCCATTCACTTACGGCAACCTTGTATGATTTCCATTCTGCTTTCTTAGCTTCGATATATTTTTCTGCCGTCTCTTCGCCAAGAAATTCCATGATGAGTTCATCTTTTTCAAGGTGCTTTACTGCATCAATAAGAGTCTCCGGAAGACTGTCAATTCCTCTTTCTCTTCTCTCTCTCTTAGTCATGGCATAGATGTTCGCATCAACGCTGTCACAGACTTCTAATTTATTCTTGATTCCATCAAGTCCTGCAATAAGGCATACAGCAAGTGCAAGATATGGATTAGCTGTCGGATCCGGATTACGAAGTTCTACTCTTGTTCCCTTTCCTCTGGCTGCCGGAATTCGGATAAGAGGGCTTCTGTTCTTAGCAGACCATGCTATATAAACAGGTGCTTCATAGCCGGGAATAAGTCTCTTATATGAATTAACGAGAGGATTGGTTATTGCAACAATTCCGTTAATATGCTTCATAAGCCCTGCTATAAAATGGTATGCTTCTTCACTTAATCCATTCTTGCCGTTCTCATCAGCAAATACATTCTTACCGTCTTTTTCAAGAGACATATTGATGTGCATACCTGAACCTGCCATATTAGCCTTAGGCTTAGGCATGAATGTCGCATGCAGTCCATGTCTCTGGGCGATGGTCTTAACAGCAAGTTTAAATGTCATAATTGAATCCGCTGTCTTGACTGCTTCACCGTATTTGAAATCTATCTCATGCTGTGCAGGTGCACACTCATGATGGGATGCTTCAATAACAAATCCCATATCTTCAAGTGTAAGTACCATGTCACGTCTTGCATTTTCTCCGAGATCATTAGGTCCCAGGTCAAAATATGCAGCCTGATCATTAGAATTGGTTGTAGGTGCCCCGTTCTCATCCACGTTAAATAAGAAAAATTCGCATTCAGGTCCTACATTGAATGTGTATCCCATCTTCTCAGCTTCTGCTATCGCTTTCTTAAGAATATGTCTTGGATCTCCTTCAAATGGTGTACCGTCAGTCTTATAAACATCGCAAATTAATCTTGCAACTTTACCTGTCTGTGGTCTCCATGGGAATATAACAAAACTGTCAAGATCAGGACGAAGACACATATCTGATTCCTCAATACGGGCAAAGCCGTCAATTGATGAACCGTCAAACATCATCTGATTATCAAGTGCTTTCTTTAACTGGCTCTTAGGAATTGCAACGTTCTTAAGGATACCGAAAAGATCGGTAAACTGAAGTCTGATAAACTCAACGTCGTTCTCCTCTACAAACTTAATAATGTCCTCTTTGGAATAATGGCTCATTTAAGTTCCTCCTAATATGTTATCATATATTTTAAGGCTTACGCCTCACAACCTTTTAACGTTATGTTATCAATGGATTTCTAAAAAGTCAACATAAGTTTCTGTTTAGAAATAATTTTTTAATCTGAGACAACTCTGTCACGTCCCTCTCTTTTTGCGTGGTATAATCTGTCATCTGCTGTACATAATACTTTATCAACAGAATCACCATTTCCTGTTGCCACACCTATACTCATGGTAATTCTGATTGTCTTATCGTCATACTCAACATACATTTCACGTATGGCTTCTGTAAGAATTTCAAGATAAGCTAATGTGGTTTCCATATCACAGCCTGTATACACAAGCAGAAATTCCTCACCGCCCCATCTTGCAGCAAAACCTTTTCCGGCCATATTTTTCTTCATAATCTGTGCAACACTTACCAACACTTCATCGCCTGCGATGTGTCCGTATGTATCATTAACTTTTTTGAAAAAGTCAATATCCGCTATCGCAAGGGTATACGGTTCCCCCGTCTTTATATATTGCTCCGATATGTTTTTAAGATTCTGGTTGCAATATCTCCTATTATATAAATCAGTAAGTGAATCTTTAACTATAAGATTTCTCAAAGACCTCTGCATATTTACGCTTGCCTTTGCAACATCTCCTATTTCATCTTCCCTTGCCAGGGCTTCCCGGTTCATTTCAGCTTTAAGATTGCCGCCTGTAACTTCCCCGAGGAAATTTCTTATATGTTTGAAATTCTTATTAAGTTTACCGAAGTAAAGATAATTCAGATACGTAATAATCACAACACCGGCAATAATAATCGCAATAAGCGGAATTACCTGTTTTGCAAATTTTGAATGAATCTGATTTGCCGGCTTCAGTATACATATTGCACCTATTATATTCTCGCTTCCGTTATGGACCGGCAGATAATATGCAAAAAAACGTTCTTCTTCTATTCTTACATCGTCATAAAACTTAGAGTATCCATTGTCAAGAACATCCTTTTTGATTGCCGAATTCATTTTACTTCCGGTAATTCTTTTATTATCACTGTATAAGGTTGTAATCATCCTTATGTCATTGTAAAAAATTGTTATCTCAAGTCCCGTATCCTCTTTTATGTTATCAATAAAATCATTGGTAAGATAATGTTCTCCTTTCTTAAGAGCCATAAGATTCTCCGCCTTAACCAATTCATAATATCCGGGATACATAACATCATAAGTATTGGCTAATGTATATGCCTCATTTTCCATACCTGACCGAATCTCATAATATACATTCTTCTTAATCAGAATATAGCTTATACCTGCCATAACAATACCGATAAAAAACACCGGTAATATTATTATGTAATTAAATGTGCCCATCAGGCTTTTTCTTTTTGTAGTTATTTCCATAGCATAATTCCCCACTCTGTTTCCACACATAATGCATCTTCTGTATTTCCCTATCTGCAACAAATGGCAAGGATATTCCTTGCCATTTAGTTATTATATTCAGTCTTTGTATTTATCCTTTAAATCGTCTACATCTGATTTGCCAAATGTCTCAAGCGGTTTGCTGAGAATCCTTTCAAGGTCCTCTGCTTCTTTGTTCTTCTGTGCCTTTCTTGCTTTCCACCACTTAAACAGTAATGAAATAACAACGATAGCACCTACAACAGATACTATAATTATAACAACGTACCTGACTCTGATAGGTCCTTTCATTATCTCTTTACCGGCTTTTGTAAATGCCTTGGCAAGCATCTCCTCAACACTTATAGATGTATCACCATAATAGTAGTAGTTATATGAAGACTCAAGAATAGACTTGGCATTTTCATCCATAACCACTTCCGTCTGCTTACCGCATATATAGAATGCTTTTCCATCCATTAATGACGGATAATCATTCTTGCACGCAAAGTACACGAAAAGGAGATGTCCTTCATCTGAACCGAACAGCTTTTCATAAAGAGCTTCTGCTTTTGCATACATATAATCATAATTGTTAAAATCATAGTCTTCTTTGTATTCTGCAAGATATACTAAAGGCTGTACACCGGTCTTCTTATAGAAGCTTTCAAGACCGTCTCTAAGCTTACTTCCTCTTCCTAACCATCCAAGTTCGTCAACAAACCATGTGTTGGAATATGTAGTGTTGGAAGTGTCCATTTTCTCACGCTTCTCGTTACTCTTGGTAATATTACTACCTAACGAACCACCCAATGCTGAAAATAAACCGCCGATAAAAATCATCGCAAATATAAGGAAACCAAACATACATCCGCATGGTGATGAACCACGCGAACCATAGTACACCCTTCTTGTCGGCCGTCCGTAATACGAGCTTCTTGAACCTCCGTAATATGATGAACGGTGGCTTGGACCGCTTGAAAATCCTCCACCGAAACTACTTGAACGTCCGCCGCCGAAACTGCTTGAACGTCCACCGCCGCCAAAACTTCCTCCTGAACGGCCTCCTCCAAAACTTCCTCCTGAGTGGCCTCCGCCACCGCCTCCTCTTGCCATATTAATTCTCCTCCTTTAATCATCATTAGTTGCCAATAAATATTTGTCAGCAAAAATATAATATGGTAATGGTTTATCATGAAGATAACCCTGTACTGCGTTACATCCGCAACTGTACACGATGCTTTCTTCCTCTCTGTTTTCAATACCTTCGCAGATAATTTCAAAATCAACCTCTGTAAAGGTATGTATGAGATTCTTCATTATTGTCCGACCGGTCTCTCCGTGGAGACTGTTAAGTACAAAACCTCTGTCGAACTTGATTATGTCAACGGGTATCTTTCCTAACATGTACAGTGAATTATAGCCAGAGCCAAAATCATCCATACTTATTTTATACCCTTTTTCTTTTAGAAAATCAATTTGTTTTGTGATTTCTGTAATATTTTCGCAAAAGACCGTCTCCGTCAATTCAAATTCAAAATACCCGGATGGAACACCTGATTCAACTATTGCCTGATGAATACTGTCAACGAATCCCTGTTCTAACAGGTCAACCCTGGAAAGATTAAGGGATATTGTTGTAAGCGGCCTTCCTTCGTCCATCCATTTTTTCTGAATTGCAATCAGCTTTCTGATTACGCACCCATCAAGCTTTGAAATTAAATGGGTTCTTTCAAGTATATCTATATACATTCCCGGAGGTATTATATTTCCGTCATTATCCATTATCCTTGAAAGTGCTTCGCCGCCGATAAGGCGTTCATCATCTATTGAAAATTTTGGTTGTATGTACACTTCTATTCTGTCATTCTCCAAAGCTGAATAAAACATAGGAATTATTTTGGCTTCATCAACAGTTTTCTTTTCCATATCTGCCCTGAAAATTGCAATATAGGTAAGATAATTTGCCTTAATACTACGTCTTGCATATTGTGACTTGTCAATTATTATCCCGATGTCTTCATCTCTGTCTTCTACATAATATGCACCGAGGTAAAGTCTTATTCGTGCCAAAGGGAATTCCATATTCGTCTTCTCACTGAAACGGGATAACATATCGCTATATTTTGCCTTAAATACTTTCTCCGGCAATCCTTCTGCTTCAATCAACATGATAATATGGTCAACATATATTCTGTATGCCAGTACACAGTCAGCGTTATTATGGCAGAAACATTCCACCATTCTACTGATAAGCCGGTCACCTTCTCTATAACCATACATCCGATTAAAATATTTAAAATTACTTATATCAAGTGAAATCATTACAGGTCTCTTCAGTTGGTTTCTAATTAGTTCATGAGCCTGCCTTACAAAATATCTGTCATATGGCAGCCTTGTGAGTTCATCAAAAAAAATTCCGTCATAGCAAATCAAGTATTATTCCTCCAGGCATTGTATAGGTTGTTTCTTAAGATACTTGTCCTCAAATATATCTCTTTCAAGAGGCTTGTCATACAGAAAACCCTGAACGTTATCACAACCACATTCAAAAATAAGCTTTTCCTGTTCCTTTGTCTCTATTCCTTCACAAATCACATCATAATTAATCTGTCTGAATACATGTATCAGACTTTGCAGTATCTGGCAAACTGCTTCATTATTCATACTATTGCTTATAAAACCCTTGTCAAATTTAATAATATCTACCGGAAGTGTACCCAGTGTATTAAGTGTACTGTATCCAACTCCAAAATCATCCATGCTTACTTTGAAGCCATAGTTTCTAAGCTTGGAAATTTCTCTTATAATTGTGTCTGAATCCGCAAAAAATAAGGACTCTGTCAGTTCCAGTTCTACATATTCCACAGGAATATTGTAACGTCTAAACTCATTATATATATTATCAGCCACATTGCTCTCATAAAAATGCATTCTTGAAAGATTAATTGACACAGGAACCACTTTCCATCCCATATCAATCCACTTTCTGACGGAAGCAAATGCTTCCCTCATAACATAACGGTCAAGTTCCACAACCTTACCGCTGTTCTCAAGAACCGGGATATATGTATCAGGGTACAGCATCTTGCCGTTGCTGTCATAAATTCTGCTAAGTACTTCAGCACCATTAATTTCATAGGTCCGGATATTAATCTTTGGCTGATAGAAGGTCTTAATATTGCCATTCTTAATTGCTGTATCAAATACGGCAAGTATCTTAGCATCTTCCTCTTCCTTATCCATCATGTCGTCTGAAAAGATTACACTGGATACACAATAATTACCCTTAGCCCTGCGTCTTGCAACGTTAGCCTTATCTATGCAATATATTAAATCATCATTATATTTATCAATAAAAAGTATACCATTGTTAAGGTGAAGCATAATCGAAGGATATTTTCTGTTATTATCTTTAACAAAATCCCTGCTGTATCTGTCCACACGGCTGCAAAATGCCGTCTTATCTCCGTTATATTTAAAAAGGCTGATTATATGATCCGAATGGGTCCTGCAGGTGGAAACGTTTCCATCAACACTATTACTGATCAATGCTATCAAATCCCGTAATAATTCATTAGCTTTACTATATCCGTAAATATGATTAATGTACTTAAAGTTACTAATATCCGTCGCTATCAGAACATAATGCCCCGGTACAAAATTATTAGCTAACTCATCCCTTGCTATCCCAATAAAACTGTCATAGATTGGTAATCCCGTCACAGTATCAAGCTTCTCAATATTTTTCATATAATATTCACCTTTTAAAGATATTCAAACACGATCTTTAGTCTAAGTAGTATATTAACACAGATATAAACTAACGTCCATATCAATTTCCCTTTTCTTCTGAAGATTTTATCATTTTTCTTGTTTCAAAATAAGATTCCTTACTAAGTTTTATAACATGTCCAACTATCCTTCTTATCATACGTCTGGTTTCTTTTTCAATTCCGTTATAGGACTTTATGATAGCAGTGGCAGTTGTAAAAAAGCCTTCTTTAAGACCTGTAACCGTGTCAAAACCGTCCCTTAATATACGGAATACGATTTCTATAAAAAGTTCCCTTTCTTCTTCACTTATTCCATTAATCCATGTCTTATTTGCCTGGCTGAATACCATGCTGAAATTTTCAAAGCTGTCTGCAGTAACAAAATGTGTACCCTTGACCTGCCATGAAATTCCCGCATGCTGCATAAGTCCTTTTTCAGAGCTTTCAACTATTACGCAATTATCATCACGGAACATTATCATTCCCACTATAGATGCCTTAGGATTGTAATTTTCGACTATTTTTGCCATAGTCTGGTATTCAGTTGTCTTGACATATTCCTCCAGGAATCCGGGTCCGTCAAAATTATGTATTCTTACGACCCTGTCCCTGTGCTTATAACCTTCAGTCATTGCCGCATATACTGCAAGGTTTCCTCCCTTGGAATGCCCTCCGATATATATTTTGCCATCATAATCATTAAAAATCCTGCCAAGATAACTTTCTGCCTCTACCTGTGCTTCAACAGGCATTGTATAACACGCCTTAAAATCTTCTTCCCATCCTGCTAAAGAATCATCTGTGCCGCGAAATGCCACATAATACAAATCATCATGGATTACAATAGTCACTGCGCCAAACTGTTTGGATATTTCGGGATCAAAATCAGCATGATAATACTTTATTTTTAAATTCTTAAACCTGTCACAATTCATCATACCTTTAAAAACCCGGCAGCAATTCTTTAATAATTCTGTATATCCCCTTATCTCTTCTTCACTATGGATATCAAAAAATCTGTTTCCTGCTTCAAGAACACTCATCTCTCCTGACATATCATCAATAACACCCTCTAACGGAATGTATGCAAATTGCGAAAAAATCAACCCATCAACTTCATTAACAGGAATCATATCAAAAGTAACGTCGCCCCTCCACTCCATGTAATCCATTATATCTGCCATTTACAAAAACCTCCCAATAATACCAAGTATCATCATATGAACAGGATAAAATACATAAAAGAACCATTTTATTCTGTTACCGTATTTACCCTTTTCTCCATTATACAAGTAGATAAAAACAAGTGAAAAAACTGCTGCTAAAGAGCTTATCATTTCACCGTATAAAACCATTATAAATGCGGCTGTTAAATAATACCCTGCTCCTTTATTATATCTCATATAATAAAATATAAATACCAGAGCCACCCCGCAGTAGGTATAGTCTGACTTTATTAAAAAAGCAAGCGCCATTCCCACAACAACTGTCAGAAAATGCAATATGCCAAAGCCCAGTCCCTTTTTATCGTAATATCTGCACACGTACAGTACGAGAAGTGCTATCGTAAACGTAAACAGAACATTAACTGAACCGGTGTATATTATTCTGCCTCCTGTCATCATATTAAATGGTATTTCGGATATAAAAGCAAAACTCATTATTCTTAATAAATATTTCTTTTCATCCTTTGTATAGAAAAAACCTTCCGCTATTAAAAAAGCAAAAAGTGGGAAAGATATTCTTCCGATTCCTCTCAGCACATTGTATACACCTGTATCAATATGTCCGTACATAATATAGCCTATATGATCAATAAGCATTGTTACCAGTGCAATAATTTTAACTGCCTCTGAATTAAGAACTTTTTTCATAATTTACCTCATATATAATTCATTCTAAATCAATAATATGATATAATCAAGAGCGGAGGTTCTGTAATTATGTTTAAATATGAGACTCATTTACATACAAAAGAAAGCAGCCGCTGCGGTTCAACAAGTGCTGCAGAATATCCTGCTTATTATAAATCATTAGGCTACAGTGGTATATTTATAACAGACCATTTTTTTAACGGCAACTGTCGTATTTCCAATGACCTTCCCTGGGAAGACAGGGTCAATATGTTCTGCCGCAGTTATGAATTAGCAAAAGAAGCCGGAGATGCCATTGATTTTCCTGTATTTTTTGGCTGGGAGGCCAATTTTGACGGCGATGAATTTCTGATTTACGGACTTGATAAAAAGTGGCTTTTAGGCCATCCTGACATAATGTCTTACAGCCGTGCAGAACAGTATGACGTAATTCACAGGGATAACGGGCTGGTAATACAGGCACATCCGTTCCGCGAGCGGGACTACCTTAACACGATATATCTTAACCCCGATACATGTGACGCCATGGAGGGATATAATACATTTAACCACATGTATAACAACCATAATGCTGAGATATATTGCAGGGAACATAATATATTCATGACAGCAGGATCAGACCTGCATAAAATCGGCAGTGCAGAGAATGACCGCCTTTACGGCATGGAGTTTGACACACCTCTTTCCAATGAAGGCGACTATGTAAAACGTATTCTTAACAGGGAAGGGCACATAGCGGTTCCCCATGCCCACAGAGTACCTGATAACTACACCATAGAAACCAAATTACCTGTGGTTACGAACCACAGGTAATCTATGTAACTATTCTCTTTCTTTTCCGTAATGGATAAGTGCAACTATATCAGGTCCCGTATGTGCTCCTATTATCGGGCTTAACATCGTTACTCTTACCGCAGCCTCCGGATATTTTTCAAGAATCATTTCCTTAAGTGCCATTGCATCTTTCATATTATCCGCACACGATATATATACAGGATATTCTATATGCATATCAAAACTTTCCGTAAACCTGTCAAAGAGTGCTTTCAAAGCAAGCTTGTTGCCCCTTTTCTTATCAATATTTTCAAGATGGCCTTCCCTGTCTATTCTAAGCACCGGCTTGATATTAAGTGCGGTTCCTATAACAGCAGTTGCGGCTGATACCCTTCCGCCCCTTTTAAGGTATATAAGATCCTCCACTTCAAACCAATGATTGATTCTGATTGCGTTATTTCTGAGCCATTCCGCATTTTCTTTGCAATTCATTCCTTTTTCGCGATTCATTCCCGCAATTTCACATAAAATGCCCATTCCTCCTGTTGCTGAAAGCGAATCCACAATCTCAATTTCCGCATCTTCATAATCTTCTTTAAGATTATTGGCTGCAAGAAGGGCTGATTCGTAAGTATTGCTTAATCCGCTTGATAATGAAATATATATCAAGGACTTTCCCTCTTTTACAAAGGGTTCAAATACTTCATAATAATTGTTAGGGGTAATCTGACTTGTATGTGTTTCTATCTTATTACGGAGTTTTTCGTAATAATTGTGCATCATCTCCTCCGTTTCAGGCTGTTCACAGTAAAATGTGTCCGTGCCTAACACATATTCCATCGGTACGAATCTGATATCGTACTTTTTAAGCATTTCCTTATCTATATCCGTAGATACATCAGTAAAAATTAAATAATCTGCTCCCATTTTTCCTCCTATGTTATATATTCATATATTTTTCCCAACGGACATCATTCCATCCGGTAGAATCAAAATTTTGCCGGATACATTCGGCATAGTAATTAAGTTTTGCTGTAAGGTGCGGGGTCTTTTCCCAATACACATATTTCTCGTCAGACATTATATTTTCCCATATCTTTGCCCTGTCCTCTGACGGATAAGTCATTGAATATGTGTCCACAAAATATGAATTTGCACAATCTTCACCATTAGAACCGTAAGCGTATACCTCATCGCCGTAATTCCCAAACAAATCATAAGTATCTGTATATATAGATCCTCCTGTTACAGATAATGGATTATAGCTATTCCAGATATTCTCATCCATATAACCATTATATGTAAGAGTATCATCTATACAATGACCTAGTTCATGATGAATTGTAGTTCTTGCGACCGTAAAATTAGTAAAATCCACCGCAATAACAGATTCATTGCCTATCTCCATCTGGAAACCACCTGCGGTGTTCAACGTCTCAGATGATATTCCTATCAGATCCGCTGCGATATAAAAATGTATCGTATCATAATTCCCATATCTGATCTGCTCTATGAAACCTTCAGGGTATTTTGACAATTCTTCATCAAGGATATCCAAAGCATTGTTAACATCATCATAATCGGTAAGTGCTCTTATTGCGTATCCGCCGATGATATTGCTGCATTCTTCGCCTATGCTTATTTTTATATTATATTTGTCCTCAATATCTTTTACCCGGTCATTCAGTGGAAGAAGTCCGTCAGATAATTTACCCGTTACAAACAATTCAGGATCATATAATTCTGCCATAGATGCAACCGATGGAAAGTCTTCATCTGCACCATATATTTCTATATTAACATTATATTCACTGTTCCGGGTTATATCCCATTCAAAATAATAGTTGCCTGAATTGCCATCACTTAATACAATCATAATCCCATTATCATTAAGATATACCGGTTCAACCTGAGATATAAGATATCCATTCACGGCATCATCAAACATTGTTCTGATATCAAGCCTTGTAATTCCTTTACACTTGTAATTATAACCGTCAAACAATGTCATTTCAACATATTCTCCGTTATATCCATAAAAAAATATATCTCCGTTATCCAATACCTTGAAGTAAATATCCTGTGTCTCTCCACTATATCTGATATTGCAGATTTTGTCATCCGGAAGATATACTTTCCAATTATGAATGTCTGAAGAATTGTTTCTTTCTTCCCATATTATGCCATTACCCGAAGTAGTATCAAAATAAACATCTGTCCCGGTGTATCTGTTCAGATATATAAATTCCCCGGTATCCGTCCTGAAGATACCATTATAGGATTTAAGGTCTGTTCCTATTCCCGATACCGATACATAATCAATACTGTTCATATCGGTAAAAACGCCGTTAATTGCCGTTATCAGCATTTTGTTATGAGGCTTTACATTGCTGACTGAGCCGTTCTCCGGGTTATACATACATATTTTATTTCTTTCAAAGTAATATATTCTGCAGCCGTTTTCGGAAAAATAACCCTGATTATCATAATTACACTTGAAATCAAATAATTTATTAAGGTTGTAATCATAATATGTGCCTTCCGTACCACCATAGCAGTTCTTAAGACATCTTATACCGCCTCTGTCAAAAACAACATTAAGAAATTCTTTTCCGGGTACAAAATCTTTTATAACTTCCTTATTACTCATATTGATTACAGCTATGTGTATTTCATATATATCCATTCCGTAATTATGATTATTTTCTGTTTCGCCGTCATTATATACCCTGGTCACAAGTGAATATGCAACAATCATTTTTCCATCACGGACAGCCACATCATTAAAATAAAAATCCTTGTCATTGATACGGGATTGATACATATTCATTCCAATACGGGACACATCCCCCGTTTCATTGGTCATTTCACCCTTGTTACGGATATCTATCCCCGTGTAAGTATTTTTGATAAAATTCTTGGTTGTCTCATCTTCACTTACCGTTGTTATATCTTCCACTGAAGGATTAATTATTTTATCTTTGCAGGCCTTACCGCAGCCATTCAAAAAAAGTGCTGCAGCTATCCCCAGAACGCCGATTTTCCATAATTTCATACAAATCTCCTTGATATTGATTTATATTATCGGTCCGGTTTGTTTTCAGTGTCTGATGTTTTATAGTCAGACACGATTTTTTTCATATCTGCTGCTGTCTCCATATTAGCTTTGGTCATTGCCACGGTATCTTTCATTGCTGCATCAAATTTATCTACCATATCTGCCACCGTAATTATCTCGGCACTGTTTTCTTCTGCTGCCGAACTTACAGACTCTATCGATGTCCTAAGTTCTTCAACAGACTCTCCGTACTTCTTAACTATATCAGATAAATTTTCCATATCGCGGTTCATAATTTCAGTATCACTTGCAAATTGTCTGTTTGCCTGTGAATAGTCACTGTAATCTTTAAGTACATTGTCCCTTATATATGCAAGCATTTGTGCTGAAATTGATTCAAGTCCTTCTATAGCCTGCATTACCGTGTTACTTACGACCTGTATCTCATTAGCTGCCTTATTGGTACTTTCTGCAAGAGTGCTTATCTCTGATGCAACTACCGCAAATCCTCTGCCTGCTTCTCCTGCCCTTGCTGCCTCTATGCTTGCATTAATTGCAAGAAGATTAGTCTGATCAGAAATCGCAAGTATGTCATTGGACAATGCATTAATCTTTTCAACAGACTTTGCATTAGTATCCTCTGTCTCGAGTTTCCTGCTCATAATTTCATAATTGTCTGATGCTTTAACCTTTGCTTCATCGGAATGTTTTGCAATTTTTCCGGAAATATTGTTGATTTTCTTTGCAAGTTCTGTATTTTTTTCGGTGAGTTCAGCTATTTTTTCGGTTCCCTGACAAAATTCTGTCACTTCGTTAAAAGCGGTTGCCGTTGACGCAGCTATTTCTTCTGTGGCTGCTACCATATTATTCATATCATCATTGATTAATGTTACCTTAGCTTCTGCATCACTCATAACATTTCCAATAGATGTCATACTTTCATTAATATTATCTGTACCTTTTGCTATATTATTAATAATATATTGTACTCTGTCCAAAAGTTTGTTAAGCCCGCTGCCGAGAATCTCAAGTTCATCCCCGGAATGTATATCAAGCTTGCGGGTAAGGTCACCATTCTCGCTTCCCAATTCTTTAATTGTCGTATTAATATTTCTGAAATTACGTCTTAGCGTCAGTGACTCAAAGAAATACAATAAAAGAACCGCAGCAAATACCGCACCTGCCACAAAGCATATATGCTTTACATAACCTGTAACCTCTTTATTGATATCAGCGGTATTCATAGCCACAACTACTGCCTTGCTGTTTTCATCAATATATATGCTTTCTACATCTTCCGTTTCGGAATATTTATCCGCAAGTTTCTTAAAATCATCATAACTGCTGCTGTTTTCACCCTTGGCTGCAATGTCCTCTATGACATCATCTCCAAGTTCTTCCTGTATTACACTGGCAATAAAAGCTGCCTTGCCATCCCTCTCCTCTTTAATTGAACTGCTCATGCTTTTCTTTGATACAATGCTTATTGCCAATGCGGTAAACAATGTGGATATAATTATAAAAAAGCACATTTTTCCCACTATACTTGATTTACGTGTTCTCATATGTAATCCTCTGGATTTATTTATAGTTTCATAATTTATACACCAATACACTTGTATATATGATACCAAATTACCAACATAATCTCAATGATAAGTTATTTTAAGGCAGAAAAAAGCCTCCCTCTGTGGCAAACTACACCACGAAGGGAGACCCCCATAGTATCTGTACAGAATTATTTCACATTAAATGCTTTAATTCCCGGATATATTGCTGATTCACCAAGTTCTTCTTCAATTCGCAGTAACTGATTGTACTTGGCTACTCTTTCACTTCTTGACGGTGCTCCTGTCTTTATCTGACATGTGTTAAGAGCCACTGCAAGGTCTGCTATTGTTGTGTCCGCCGTTTCTCCTGAGCGGTGGCTTGATATAGCGGTATAGCCTGCTTTATGTGCCATCTTAATTGCCTCAAGTGTCTCTGATACCGAACCAATCTGGTTTAGCTTAATAAGAATTGAATTACCGCATCCAAGTTCTATACCCTTTGAAAGTCTTTCGGTATTGGTAACAAAAAGGTCATCTCCTACAAGCTGTACCTTATCTCCAAGTTCTTTTGTAAGAATCTTCCAGCCTTCCCAGTCTTCTTCGTCAAGACCGTCTTCAATAGAGATGATAGGATATTTATCTACAAGTTTCTTCCAATGCTCTACAAGTTCTGCAGATGTATATTCTGTACCTGCCTTCGGAAGTTTGTAATAGCCTTTTCCTTTTTCACTCTTCCACTCTGATGATGCAGCATCCATAGCGATTCTGAAATCTTTGTATGGCTCGTAACCGGCTTTCTTTACTGCCTCAAGAATTGTCTCAATAGCTTCTTCGTCCGACTTAAGTGCAGGTGCAAAACCACCTTCATCTCCTACGCTTGTTGCAAGTCCTCTTTCTTTAAGTATTGCCGCAAGGTTGTGGAATACTTCTGAACACCATCTTAAACATTCTTTGAAAGAAGGTGCTCCTACAGGCATAATCATAAATTCCTGAACGTCAAGTCCTGATGAAAGGGCATGGCATCCGCCGTTAATAATATTCATCATCGGAACAGGAAGTCTGTTTCCCGAAGCTCCGCCTAAAAATCTGTATAATGGAATATCAAGGGAAATTGATGCGGCTCTGCAGCATGCGATTGATACCGCAAGTATTGCATTTGCACCTAATTTTGATTTATCTTTAGTTCCGTCCGCTTTAATCATTGCCTTGTCGATTGCATATATGTCAGATGCATTCATTCCTACGATTGCATCATTAATTACAGTATTAATATTTTCTACAGCCTTTGAAACGCCTTTTCCCAGGTATCTTGCTTTATCATTATCCCTAAGCTCAAGAGCCTCAAATTCACCTGTTGACGCTCCGCTTGGTGCAGTTCCTCTTCCAACAGTTCCGTCAATAAGATATACTTCTGCTTCTACTGTAGGATTTCCTCTGGAATCAAGGATCTCCCTTCCGATTACTTTTTCAATTTCAAGGTAACTCATGGTTCATATCTCCTTTTCATTTCACCTTGAACTCCTTATGCGGGGATTTCCCGCATATACAGTATTGGCATTTACTGTTATAAGGAGTTCATAATGATTATTCACACTTAGTTAGTCTTAACTAACTAGATATATATTATCATTCAAAAAAAATAAGTGCAAGATGACTAACTGATACAAATTTATCATCTTACACTATTTTTGACTGTTTTTATTAAATTATTCCGTTTTGAGTACGGCATTGTCTATTATTTCCCAGATATTTTCAAGTCCCTGTTTTGTTTCTGCCGAAAAAGGAACCAGTATTCCTTCTTTTGACATTCCAAGACCTTCTCTCAATATTTTTACCTGTTTCTGTATCTGGCTTCTTTTTATTTTATCCAGTTTAGTTGCAATAATTACAGGTTCATACCCTTCACTTACAATCCATTCATACATAAGTCTGTCATTTTCAGATGGAGCGTGGCGTATATCGATAAGAAGAAACACTCTTTGCAGTTGTTTTGAGGTACTAAGATAGCGTTCAATCATCTTGCCCCATTTTGCCCTTGTCTCAAGGGTTGTCTTGGCATATCCGTATCCCGGAAGGTCCACACAATAAAAAACATTGTTGATATTGTAAAAATTAATTGTCTGTGTCTTACCGGGCTGCGAAGATGTCTTTGCATAGGATTTCCGGTTCATTATGGCATTAATCAATGAGGATTTTCCTACATTGGACTTGCCTGCAAAAGCGACCTCCGGAAGTGTATTTTCGGGAAGTTTACTTGTTATTCCGCATACAGTTTCAAGATTTACACTTTTTATTACCATTTAGTCCTCCTTGCAAAGTGCTCTACGGATTACATCATCCATTTTCTTTACATAAATTATCTCAACATTTTCAAGAATTTCGGCTTCTATATCAAGAACATCTTTTTTATTTTTATCAGGAACAATAATCTTTTTTATTCCGGCATTTTTGGCTGCCAGAATCTTTTCTTTAAGTCCGCCTATAGGAAGCACATTACCATGAAGCGTTATTTCCCCGGTCATGGCATATTCATGGCTTACTTTACGGTTAGTATACGCGGACAGCATCGCCAGCGTCATTGTAATTCCTGCGGATGGTCCGTCTTTTGGCACCGCGCCCTCCGGAATATGTATATGGATATCTTTATTTTCAAAAAGTTCCTTATCTATTCCGTATTCCGATGCTTTGGATCTTATATATCCCAGTGCGACTATTGCCGACTCTTTCATCACATCTCCAAGCTGTCCTGTAAGCGTAATCTCGCCTTTACCGTCCATAATGCAGGCTTCCACATCAAGAGTCACGCCTCCAACTGCTGTCCATGCAAGTCCTTTTACTATACCTACAGCATCGGATTTCAATGCTTCTTCTTTATCAAACTTAATGGTACCGAGATACTCTTTAAGATTAGAAGCTTTGATTTTGTTAGTCTGTGTCTCTCCGGAAACTATTTTTGCGGCTGCTTTTCGGCATACTGCAGCAATGCTTCTTTCTAATTCCCTGACTCCTGCTTCTCTTGTATATCCGTCTATTATACCATTGACTGCATCTTTGCTGAATGATACCTGTTTAGTTGTCAGTCCGTTTTTCTTAATCTGTTTTGGAATAAGGTGTTCTTTGGCTATATGAAACTTTTCAGTCTCTGTATAGCTGTTAATTTCGATAACCTCCATACGGTCAAGCAATGGCTTTGGAATTGTCTGTGTGTCATTTGCTGTTGCCATAAAAAAGCACTTTGACAAATCCACCGGTACTTCCATAAAATGGTCGTGAAACGCACTGTTTTCGGCACTGTCAAGTACCTCAAGAAGTGCTGAGGCAGTATCTCCTCTGCTGTCCGTTCCCACTTTATCAATTTCATCTAAAAGCATAAGCGGATTAAGTGTCCCTGCCTGGCTTATTCCTTCAACGATACGTCCGGGCATTGCACCTACATAGGTTCTTCTATGACCTCTTATCTCTGCTTCGTCCCTGACTCCGCCAAGGCATATTCTGACATATTTCCGGTTTAACGCCCTCGCTACCGATATGGCAACGGAGGTTTTACCTGTTCCCGGAGGTCCTACAAGGCAGATAATAGGTGCATCGCTTTCTTTACTGAGACTTTTTACCGCAATAAACTCAAGGATTCTTTCTTTGACTTTGGCAAGTCCATAGTGGTCTTCATTGAGTATCTTCTCTGCGTGTTTTATATCGTTATTTTCTTCCGTAAAATTGCTCCACGGGAACTCAAGTAATGTGTCGATATAATTCTTGATTACCTGAAGCTCTGACGACATCTTAGGGCAGCTTTTGTATTTCTTCATCTCAGAAACAAGCTTTTCCTTTACACATTCCGGTGCGTTAAGATTCTTTACCTTTTCGTCAAGTTCTTCATCCTCATCCTCACCACCAAGCTCCTCTTTCAGAAGTCTTATCTGTTCATTTATAAAATATTCCTTCTGCTGTTCGCTGATTTTGGTCTTTATTTTGGAAATAATAAATTCTTTATAGTCGTTGATATCTGCTTCATTCATTATGGAATGGCTGAGGATAAAATATTTTTCTTCAATATCATCTGTTGCGAGAATTTCTTCCCTCAGCATAAAATCATCAAGTGTCTCCGCTGTTGCTTCATATACAAAACCGGCATCATCTTTTATCGTTTTTAAACGTCTTACGGTATTAGCAGATTTTATGCCTGAACTATTGCAGTAATCCTCCACGGCTTTTATTACAACTTTCCGCCATGCTTCTCTTTCTACGTTGTCTTCAAACCCTCCTGATTCATCCACTTCTTTCGTCATTGCGTAATTAATTTCAGAATCCTCAAGTTCGTATTTGTCTGCAACTGCTTTATAAAGGCCCTCTACCGTTACCTGTGCAGGTCCTCCCGGAATTTTGATTACCTGCCTGATTTCGCATACAGTTCCGTATTCATAGATTTCATCTAATTTAGGCTCAACCGGTTCCGGTGATTTCTGCGGAACAAGAAATACTCTCCGTTCATGCTTCATGGCATATTCAACGGCTTTTATTGATTTTTTTCTGCTTATATCAAAACGAATGACCATACGTGGTAATATGGTCATTCCTCTTAGAGTTATAAGCGGTAATCTGATTACCTCATTATTCATGTTTGTCTCCATTTTTACTGTTGGCGGATTTTGCAGCGGATTTATCTACCTTAGTACTGCGGTATTCAATCTCAGGTTTGCCGTCCCCGGTAATAGTATTTTCAGTTACTATACATTTGGAAATATTATCATCTGACGGAATCTCGTACATAACATCCATCATTGCTTTTTCCATAATTGAACGAAGTCCTCTCGCACCTGTCTTTCTTTCAAGACTCTTCTTGGCGATAGCCCTTACTGCCTCTTCTGTGATTTCAAGCTGGACTTCATCGTATTCAAAAAGCTTTCTGTACTGTTTAACAAGAGCATTTTTAGGCTCTGTAATAATTTTTACAAGGGCATCCTCATCCAACATATCAAGTGCCACAGTTACAGGAATTCGTCCTACAAATTCAGGTATTAATCCGAATTTGACAAGATCCTGCGGAAGAACCTTATCAAAAAATTCTCCGATTTCAAAGTCCGTCTTATCCGCTATAATGGAATTAAATCCGATTGACTTCTGATCCATACGGTTCTCAATTATCTTTTCCAATCCGTCAAAGGCACCGCCACATATAAAGAGAATATTAGTTGTATCTATCTGTATAAGTTCCTGCTGTGGATGCTTTCTTCCGCCCTGAGGTGGAACCGAAGCCATTGTTCCTTCAAGAATCTTAAGGAGTGCCTGCTGTACCCCTTCTCCGGATACATCTCTAGTTATTGAGACATTCTCTGATTTTTTGGTAATCTTATCTATCTCGTCTATGTAAATAATACCTTTTTCGGCTTTATCTATATCATAATCCGCAGCCTGTATAAGCTTAAGGAGAATATTTTCTACATCTTCACCTACATATCCGGCCTCTGTAAGAGTTGTCGCATCTGCAATAGCAAACGGTACATTAAGTATCTTTGCAAGTGTCTGTGCAAGATATGTCTTACCTGAACCGGTTGGTCCTAACATAAGAATATTGCTCTTCTGAAGTTCAACTCCGTCATCCGCAACAGAATCCTTATGTATAATTCGTTTGTAATGATTATATACAGATACGGCAAGAACCTTCTTGGCATTATCCTGTCCAACTACATATTCATCAAGCAAAGCCTTTATCTCCATAGGCTTAAGCAGATTAATGTCCGTAAAAGTGCCCTTAGATGGTTCATCATCATATATCTGTTCCGCAAGAATCTCGTTGCAGACTTCTATACATTCATCACAGATAAATACGTCACCGGGTCCTGATATAAGTTTTCTAACCTGATTCTGATTTTTTTTACAAAAAGAACAACGACATCCTTTGTCTTCTCTGTTTCCGGCCATTTCGGTCCCCCAATCTGTTATTTTTAATACATTTTGTTGCGTACTTATTACGCAAGAATAACTCCCGCTGTCAGGCGGGAGTCTTCAATATTATTTTCTGTTCTCAATAATACTGTCAATGAGACCATATTCAAGAGCTTCCTGTGCTGTCATATAATTATCTCTGTCAGTATCTCTTTCAATCACATCAATTGGCTTGCCGGTATTCTTAGCAAGGATTTCATTGAGTTTCTGTTTGGTCTTAAGAATCTGGTCTGCTACGATTTTCATATCAGAAGCCATACCTCTTGAACCGCCACTTGGCTGATGAATCATTATCTCTGCATTAGGAAGTGCAAATCTCTTGCCCTTTGTTCCTCCCGATAAAAGGAAGGCTCCCATACTTGCCGCCATACCGATACAAATCGTAGATACGTCACTCTTAATATAATTCATTGTATCGTAAATTGCCATCCCGGCTGTTACCGAACCGCCCGGACTGTTGATATATAACTGGATATCCTTGCCCGGATCTTCTGCTTCAAGGAATAAAAGCTGTGCAACAACAATATTTGCTGATACATCAGTTACTTCTTCTCCAAGAAAAATAATTCTGTCTTTTAAAAGTCTTGAATAAATATCATAAGATCTTTCTCCACGGCTTGTCTGTTCAATGACATAAGGTACTAAACTCATATAAATCCCCTTTCTATCTGATTAATATGATTAAAATTATTCTTCGTCTTCAGCTTTCTTTGGTGCTTTCTCAACAGCCTTGCTTCCAAGGAGTTCTGCTGCTTTCTGTACTGCAAGATCTTTCTTAATCTGGTCTTTTTCAGTATCACCGATAAATTCTTTAACTTTTTCAACTTCCATATTATACATAGAAGCCATCTTCTCTATCTCTGCATCAATGTCTGCTTCTGTTACTTCAATCTTCTCTGCTTCAGCTACTGCTTCAAGTACAAGGCTGTTCTTGATTCTTGTTGTAGCTTCAGGCTTCATTGTCTCCATAAACTGTTCAGGAGAACCGCCTACATACTGCATATACTGTTCCATTGAAAGTCCCTGTGACTGTAATCTCTGTGCAAAATCCTCAACCATACGGTTAACCTGTGTCTTAACCATTGCATCAGGAATTTCCATTGTTGCGTTCTCAACTGCTGCAGCTACTGCAAGTCTTTCTCTTTCGCTCTTTGCAGCTTCTTTCTTCTTCTCTGTTAAGTTCTTCTTAATGTCAGCCTTATAGTCTGCAAGTGTATCAAATTCAGATACTTCCTGTGCAAATTCATCATCTAACTTAGGAAGTTCCTTTGCCTTGATTGCCTTAACAACTACCTTGAATGTAGCAGCCTTGCCTGCAAGGTTCTCTGCTTGGTAATTCTCAGGGAATGTTACATTAACTTCTACTTCTTTGCCAATCTTAGCACCGATTAACTGTTCTTCAAATGTATCAATAAATGAATGAGAACCGATTGTTAAAGGATAATCTGTTCCCTTTCCGCCTTCAAATGCTTCACCGTCAACGAAACCTTCAAAGTCGATGATTGCCTGGTCTTTATCCTTAACGCCTCTTGTTGTTACATCAAGAAGTCTTGAATTCTGTTCTCTTACTTTCTCAAGTTCTGCCTTAACGTCATCAGCTGTTACTTTTGTGTCTACCTTCTCAATTTCAACGCCAAGGTACTTACCGAGTGTTACTTCCGGCTTAACTGCAACTGTTGCTGTAAAAATAAAATCCTTGCCCTTTTCAATCTGTGTTATATCAATTTCAGGCTGTGAAACAATATCAAGTCCGCACTCATCGGCAGCATCTGAATACGCTGAAGGAATAGCATAGTTAGCAGCATCTTCATAGAAGATTCCTGCTCCGTACATCTTCTCTATCATTGCACGAGGTACTTTACCTTTTCTAAAACCAGGAACACTGATCTTATTCTTATTCTTCATATAAGATTCCTGAAGTGCTTTTTCAAAATCATCAGCTGAAACTGTGATTGTAAGCTTTGCCATGTTCTTTTCTAAATTCTCGACTGTAAAACTCATCTTAAATAATTCCTCCTAATATTACCGTCATCAGTTCTATATAGTTACAGACGGTTACACAGCGGATATTATAGCATATCGGTAAATTAAATGTCAATAAAGGCATTGCGGGTCTATTTCTCCTGTGTTCCTTTTTTCTTCCTGTTCCTTGTAACCAAGACCACGATTCCGGCTGTCAGTAACACCACGCACACTATACTGCACACAAAAAGTGCCTTGTTGGCATACCATCGTATAAATATATTGGTGGATATGGTTACATTTTTATTAAAATCTGCCACATACTTTCCGTCTTCGGTCACATCGGTATCCGTGACATTTCCTGCCTTATCTGTAATAACCAGCCTTATGTGGCGGTTCATACCCTGTGAGACGCTGAATGAACCAAGGTACTGTGTTATCTCTTCCACATCCGTTATCTCTTTTGTCCTGACTCCGTCTATATAGACTTCCACTTTTGCTATTCCCATGGCATCAAACAGTTCATACTTTACATCTATTTCCGAAGCGTTATAATTCTTCTTTCCAAGACCTGTCACCGATACAAGTTCCGGTTTGGTCGTGTCTACATAAAATACTGCGGCAAGCCTGTCCTCTTTCAGTGTCTCCGACTTGTTGCCGTCACTGTCCACGGTGGATATGACAATCCTGTAGATTCCGTCACTGCTAAAGTTGTCCCTGCTTATCACATATTCGTATTTATGCCATCCGTTTTTCTCCGACAGGTCATTGACACTGTACTTCGGATTCTGCATCATGGCGCCGTCCCTTGTTATCTGGACGGATACCTTATCATGGTCTATGCCGCCGGCATTGTATTCGCTTACGGTAAAATCTTCCTGCACATTTTTTACATACGGATTATTTAAAAGATTTAACAGGCTCTCATTAAAGGTAAATACTGACCCGTATCCGTTGACGGTAAATTCAGTTATACTTTCCGATGTTTTTCCTGCCATGTCCTCTGCCGTCACACTGAGAACATAAAGTCCGTCATTGCCGCGTTCCTTAGGTATTTCGATAACCAGGTTTCTTTCACGGCTGCTGCTTTCTTTTCCCGTCTTTACAAAAAGGTCCGTAACGTCTTCTTTATCGGTTATGTTAAGCCTGTCTGCTGTTTCATCATATGTGACAGAGCTTCTTACAAGCTTTACTGTGCCTGTCCTGTAATAATTATCTTTTATATTTATTTTTCCAGATACTGTGTCCGTATATGAAGCCCTGTCAAGTCCCGCAAGTGTTATTTCCGGATTGGCTGTATCCACCGTAAAGTGTATTCTTTCTGTTTTGGAGCTGTTGCCTGCCCCGTCTTCTGCCATAATCGTGATTTCATATTCACCTTCATCTGTAAATACTTTTTTCATCACGGACTCTTTTGTACTGCTTACAAAGCCTCCCATGTCAAGTACCTCGGTTATTCCGTTAAGGCTCCTTGTTCCGCTTATCTTAACGTCATTATTCCTGTAATTAACCTCGACGGCTGAAAATTCAAGGGTTGCGGAATCTTTTACATAACTGCCGTCCGTTACTCCTGAAATCCTTACTACCGGGTTAGTATTGTCAATGATGAAAGATATTTTTCTTTCGTCTGATTTATTTCCTGCAGCGTCTGTCGATACTGCGGAAACACTGTATGTGCCGTCTTCCGTGAATGTATATCTTCCGACAGTTTCCATCCTGTCAGACCTATCAGCCGTTATCACGTTTTCCGTTGTCTTCCCGTCAAGTTCTTTCCTGACGGTTATTACTGTGCCGTTGCCTTCTGCACTGAAATGTTTTTCCGTTACGGGAATATTTATGGTCACGTTTCCCGCATTGTCGCTTCCCGGTTTCACGCCTGTGATTTCTCCTATTACCGGTGCCACTGTATCTATATATGCACTTGCTTCTTTTACCGAGGTATTTCCGGCATTATCAACTGCTTCTGCCCTGACAGTATACATTCCTTCTTCATTCATGGTTTCCATGATTAACCTGTCATCAACAGTGACTTTATACTCTTTGTCAGATGTCGTCCTGTTATCGTATGTTTCTGCATTATACCTGACGCCGTTGACGGTAATTGTTACGTTTCTGATTCCCGATTTTTCGGATAACGACCTGTCGGCAGCTTTTACGGTGAATGTCACTTTTCCGTTATACCAGCCGTACTTTCCCGGCTTGCTGTCTGCCGCAACCATTATGTCAACAGGCAGTGTGTCCACGTCTATATAGCTGTTTTTAACGCCTCTGCCCGCACCTATTACTGTATATGGGACAGTATTTTTATTTCCCACTGAATCTTCAAGTACAAGTTCCGCATTTCCGCTTACATTGTCCCCCACATCAAAGGAGATTTCGTTTCCGGTAACATATCCCTGTATCGTCCTGTTTCCCACTTTTAACACGGCACTTTTAAGTCCTGATAATCCGTCTCTTATGTCTGAAGTCATGGTAAACCTGCCGTTATAAAAAGTCCCGTAGGATGTCATTGTTTCTTTATTTCTTCCTGTGTTTCCAAAGGTTATTGTCATTCCTTCTGCCTGTGGTGCTTTTCTATCCACATAGATGTCGTAACTCTTTGGTGTGGAAACATTGCCGGCAAAATCTTCTGATGAAACGGTTACCGATAGATGCCTGCTTCCTTTATCGTCAATGACGCCTGTCATGAAATCAGCGGTATCAAGCACTGCCTTGGCAGTATTGTCTGCGGCTGTAAAACTGCCTGTGCCGTCTGCATTGAATGTCTTTTCTTCTCCGTTGACTGTCAATGTTATCCTGCTGATTCCTGAATAAACATCTCCGGCATCCTCAGATACGATTACGATTACTATTCCTGATTCCCCCGAAACATATATGTTTCCGTTTTCTGTGACATATTTATTGACATCCGGTCCGTTTTCCACGGAGAACCTGTCATTTGCAGGTGTATTGTCTGATATAAGCACGTTGGTGTCTTCACCGTATTCAGCATTTCTTAATAGTCCTGCAAGTGACCTGACGGTTTTTCTTCCTGCCTGGTCCCATACCACAACGGCATAATGTACTGCCGTGTTATTTTCAAACGGGATGTCAAACCTGACATTTGTTTCTTTAAGTGAAGCATCATTCTTTGCCAGTTCTTCCATTCCCACACTTTTAATCACATCTCCTGTGAGTGAATCTATCAGTTCCACTGCGTAGAGGTGTCCGTCTTTGTCTGCAGCCATGACATTTATGGATGCATTGCCGCTTGTGTAAAGTCCTTTACCGGTTATATTGATGTTTTCGTGATTTACAAGGGTAAGTTTAGGGGCTTCAAGGTCTGTTCCGAAATATTCGTGGGTGAAAAATGCGTCATAGTTACTTTCTTCATTTTTCTCCCACAGGTAAAATGCGTGGTCTTTGTTGTGCTCCTCAAAATTAGATGTTAAAAATGATATATCAGCTCTTTTTTCAGCATGATTATCATTACTAACCTTATAGTTTTCGCTATCCAACACTCCCACTTTAACCTCATTGGTAAGTGCCCATCTTGTTCTTATTCCGTTAATCACTTTACCACTCACAAGAGGTTTTTCTGTGCCGTTTTCTATGTATCTTACTGAATATATTGAACTGTTGTCTATTTCCTTTCCGTTAATTATGAAGGATAATGTTACCTTTGATTTATTTAATCCCCAGTCACTTCCTTCTATTTCTATGGTATGATTAACATTTCTTTCTATTTCATCTGTTTTTGATATGATAATATCAGAACCACTGACTGTTACATTATCATCCTGTAAATCTGTTTTTACGTAATAATGAGGCTTGTGGGTTTCTTTACCATTTTCATTATACATCTTAAGGCTTATAGGAAGTATTACAACCTCATTTTGGATGTCATCCTCAGAGATTTCTATTGTCTCTGTAATGTCTTTTTCTATGCCATCCACATATACCTTAATATACGAATCAACAGCTTTTGATTCAATAGTGAATGTCTTTTCATATTTCTTCCATTCATCTTTCTTAGCCGCTGTCACAGATATGTGTGCCGTTCCTACTTCAAGTATGTGTATGCTGCCGTCTGTATCAATGGCTGCAATGTTTTCATTATCCGATGAATACACTATATCAGTATAATCATCCTGATTCTCAATGTTTACAGGAATGGTATCCGTCCTGTAATCCGCTGCATTAATGCTTACCTTATTATCATAAGGGAGGGATTCTTTATTAACACTAAGTATTATGTCATTACTTGTTTCAGGATATGCCGTAAGACTGTATGAAGCCTTTTCTCCTGTGTATCTGTCCCTTGCTGTTATTACTGCTTCTACCAAATCATATCCGGAGTCTTTATTTATTGCTACTCTGCCTGTACCGTCAACACTTACTTCCGCATCAGAACTTTCATATATAATGCTATTATCATAATTACAACTGAGATTCAGCCCGTTCCATGACTTCTTGTTCTTAAGTGTTACACCCGCAACAAGGTCTCCACCTTTTTCAATAATTACGTTATTGTCATAAAATTTGTTATTATCCGCTCTGAATTCAGGAGTGTTGTCAATGTCAATAAGCAAATATACAGGAGTATATATCCTGTACCCGTCATCACGGACTGCTGTCAGCCTGGCCTTAACATATCCCGGTGTCCGGTAGTTGATTACGCCCTCTTCATAACCCGCGTAGTTGTATATACCGTCTTCTGTTTCATTGGATTCAATGTCTGTTGTATCCATGACAACACCTTCAGGCAGTTCATACTTTCCTTCCGGGTCATATGGGACATGGACTGTATATGTGGATGTGGCTTCATCATATACCGAACCCGTGATGTCTATAGGCGTAGCCATACTCATGGTAACGTCATACTCCGTCTTATCCGCACTGTAGGATTCAGTTTTAATGACATCACCCATTATTATGCTTACTTCAAGTCCTGCTGACTCACGGTTCCCTATATCAATGGTATATTCATCATTGTTAAATACTGCCTCTGTTTCTTCATCACCAATTTTAAATTTAAGAATCTTTTCCTCATCAGGATCCTCTGAGTTCTTGATTATAGTCCCATCAAGGTCTTTAACAACAAACTTCATCTGCGTACCCTCTGGAAGTACATCTGCTTTTACTCGTTTCTCTGAAAACGGAATGGATGTAACAAGCATTGCTGCTGTAATAATCCACGCCATGTATTTCTTTGCTCTCATTGTTTTATCCTCATTTCTATTTGTATGTGTTATCAATTATTATCAGTCTCATTTTGTGATTTCCCTCAAGGAAGTAACTGAATGTTACATATAAATCTGAGTTCTTATATTTATATGCTCCAAATATGTCATAAACTGTCTTTTCCTCTATTAATGGTTTTCCAAAATATGCTTCAACATCTTCCTTAGTTGACTGATTCATAATAAGACCTATTCCTAATATATCCTTAACGGCAGCATCATCATACCATATCCCATAAAAGTGATTCTTTCCAAGTCTATCCTCTATCTCTTTTTTTGACTCTGGGAATTTTATTTTACTTCCATCTGATTTACATATATACAGCGTATCCAGAATCACTCCATCCTTTCCATGTATAACCGGTGCTGTTGTTGCCGGCTCTGTTGGGCGGGTTGGCTGCGGTTTTGTCGGCTGTGGCTGTGGTGTTGTTGGCTTTGCCTGTGGTGTTGTTGGCTTTACCTGTGGTTTCGTTGTCGGTGCTACATATGGTGTTGTTGGCTTTGCCTGTGGTTTCGTTGTCGGTGCTACATACGGTGTTGTTGGTTCTGCTGCCGCCGGAGTTGTCTCTTCTTCTACATTCTTATCATCCTTTGAGGTAGTCTCTTCTTCCTTATCCGCCTCTGTTGTGCTCTCCGATTCTTTTATTACATCATCTTTCTTTGTTGTGACATCTTCCTTTGAACTTTCATTTATTACAACATCTGACTGATTATTATCCGTTGTCTGTGCCTTTCCTGACCTCCTTGTTACTACGATTACTGTACCTATCACTGCAAGTAATGCTACTGCTATCATGATTATTCTGATTTTATTTTCCTTAATCCAATTCATTTTTTTTGCTCCTTTTTTACCTTTATACTATTTAGCCCCATCAAGGTCTTTAACAACAAACTTCATCTGTGTACCCTCAGGAAGTACATCTGCTTTTACTCGTTTCTCTGAAAATGGAATGGATGTAACAAGCATTACTGCTGTAATAATCCATGCCATGTATTTCTTTACTCTCATAATTTTTCCTCTCTAAAATCCTAAATCACTAAAATCACCATCAATGAATACCATTTTTATCTTCTGATTACTTTTAAAATAATCAAATACAATATATAATTCCGTATCTTTATATTTATATATTGTAAATACGTTATCATCTATTATGTTTTCATTTATTGGTTTCCCAAAATAAGCTTCAACATCAATTCTAGTAGATGCCCCTAGAACAAGTCCCACTCCAAATAAATTCTTACTATATTTTTCTGTATCATATTTTATGCCCTTTCCATGCCCAACACCTCCAAGTTCATCCTGTGTTTCCGGTACTTTTTCCTTACCTCCATCTGATTTATATAAATACAGCGTATCCAGAATCACCCCATCCTTTCCATGTATAACCGGTGCTGTTGTTGCCGGCTCTGTTGGACGGGTTGGCTGTGGTGTTGTCGGCTTTGCCTGTGGTTTTGTTGGCTGTGCCTGTGGTTTTGTTGTCGGTGCTACATATGGTGTTGTTGGCTGTACCTGTGGTTTTGTTGCCGGTGCTACATATGGCGTTGTTGGCTGTGCCTGTGGTTTCGTTGTTGGTACCACATACGGTGTTGTTGGTTCTGCTGCCGCAGGAGTTGTCTCTTCTTCTACATTCTTATCATCCTTTGAGGTAGTCTCTTCTTCCTTATCCGCCTCTGTTGTGCTCTCCGATTCTTTTATTACATCATCTTTCTTTGTTGTGACATCTTCCTTTGAACTTTCATTTATTACAACATCTGATTGATTACTGTCTGCCGGATTTATTTTTGTCTGCTTAGTATTTAACGCGATTACTGTACCTACTCCTGCAAGTAATACTACTGCTACTATAATAATTATTTTGATTTTATTTTCCTTAATCCAGTTCATTTTTGCTCCTTTTAGCCCTTATTTCTATATTTTTGATATGAGGATTATTTCTCTATAAAATACCTGTTCCAATATGCTGTCTCGTCCACGGTTTCAAATATCCTGCTTATCTCGCTGCATAAAAACTTCATCTTGTCTACTATACGGGGCAGATTTATTGCATTGTATTTTTCCATACATTCATCATCCCACAGCATAGAGAATAACAACTGTACTTCGGTAATAGGATCTTCCATTGTCTCATCCAGCAGGAAATATCCGTTTTCAATATTACTGCTGCCGCAAAGATATTTTTTATTCTTACTGCTTCCGTATGTAAATCCATCGGGATTGTAATCATTCCAGTCTGATAAAAAGCCGTCACGTTTCGGAGAATATTTTGCATGAAACATCATGGAATACATCATATCTCCTGCCAGGTCCATATCCGTGTCACTTTCATTTACAAGCCAGTATTCATGTTCCCTGTCATTAAAGCTGACTCCCACAGAATCTTTTTTCAGAATTAAAATTACAATTTCTGTGGCATCATCCGAATCAAAAGTCGTAACTTCTTCTATGAAGCCTTCAGGCAGCTTTGAAAAATAGTCATCAATCTCATCCAGAATGGCATCGACCTTACGTTCATTATCCAATAGTTTATATGATGACACGCTCTTTTCTTTTATTTTATCTTTGCCATAACAAATGGTTATGCCGTACTTTGACTCTATTTTTTCTTTTTTATCAAGGCAGTAATCTGTCTCTTTGCTGTTACTGCATCCTGTAATGGTTAATATAAAAGTCATTATAATTGTTGATATTATTAATTTTTTTATCAGCTTCATTTTATACCTCTTGTGTTATTCTTTACCTGCAAAATGCCTGTTCCAATATGCGGTTGTGTCCACTGTATCAAATGAAAACTGGATTACATCACGTATATAAAGTGCCTTTTGACGGATTTTTGGTGCTTTATCAAGAATTTCAATACCTTTTTCATCTTCTGTCATAAGCAGTGAAAACATTCTGGCTTCATCATCGATATCATCTAACGCAGGTTCATCCCCGATAAAATACGCTTCTTCCTGATTATCTTCATTATATAAATACTTAAAATATTCTGTGGTATCACTGTAATCATATCCCTCCGGATTGAACAAAGGCATACTAAACATTGCCTCCATATGATTTTTTCTGTACTTTATGTTGTAATAAGCGGATTCCATTGTACAATAAGCTAACTGCCCATCAATCTCTCTGTTTTTATCTAATATCCAATAATCGCCGAGACTCAAATCATTTTTAACATCCGTTATCCCATCACCGCTTACATATATGTATATCTTTCTGTCCGGATATTCTTCATAATCCTGATATGTTTTCAATTCTTTAACAAAACCATCAGGCAGTTTTGCAAAATAATCATCTATCACTTTTAAATCTTCTTCACGAACCTTTTCAATTTCTATTCCGTATTTCTGTTCTATTTCCAATTCTCTTTCATTTAATCTTTCGCTTTTATTTTTTTCACATCCGGACAACGTTATTGCCATTATCATCATAGTTACAGTAATAAGTATTTTTTTCATTAAAGTACCTCCTTCTATTTAAAATATCTGTTCCAATATGCGGTTTCATCAGCCGTTTCAAACGCACGGTTTATTTCATCACAAAGGTACTTTGCTTTTGCACGGAGTTTAGGATTCTTCTCAAAAACAGGGCTCGCATCTACATCATCATCCATAATAATTGCAAATATCTCTGCAGCATCATTCCTATCTGATTTCAATGCTTCTGTTGTTGTAAAATACGCTTCTTCATTTTTACCTTTATTTAAAACATATTTTAAAAATTCATCCTCATTATACCCATATTTAAAATCTTCAGGGTTGTAATCATACCATTCGTCAAGAAGTCCATTTCTGTATTTTCTTGTTGATATATTGTAACAGATAGAGTATCCCATAAAGTATCCCATTGCGTACTTAATATTTTCATCTTTTTTGATATTCCATATATCGCCTTTTCCAATATCTGAATAAAAGTTTGTTTCATCACCAATTTCTATATGTAATTTTCGGTCATCTATTCCTTCATATTTCTTTAATTCTTTTACTACACTTTCATTCATAGGTACTTTCCCCCTTGCTATTTATCCACCTGATTCACTGTTCCATCTGAAGCTATCTTTCCCGCATAGGAATAATCATCTGTTGCTAAAAGATTTAAATGCAGAACTGGACGAATTCCTAACTCCATATCACTCTCGCCCCCACCGACATAAGCCTCGCCGAACATATCGACAGCCGCTGCTGAAATATTTTTTTCTCCCGGTGTTCGAAGCCACCAATATTGATAATCATCTAAATCAGCATAATTACTATATTTAATTGTCATACCATAGCTGTCTGTAAATCCATATTCTTTTTCTTCATCTGTTTCTGACAAAGATAACAGATATATCTTATCTAATGTATCGTTTCCTCCATCTGTTTTATAATAATAATTATCTTCATTTATAACTTTTGTTGTACGAATTGCCTCCTGCTCTGAGCTTGAAAATGCTCTATTCATAAATTTTTTATTGAGCCATTTTCTCAGTGTACTTTTCTCCCAGGTCACCTTCTTAAGCCGCTTATTATATTTTTGCTTATCCAGGACAATATCAGATAGTAAAAGAGCTTCTCCATTCTCACATTTTATAACCCGCCATTTGATTGGTTCATATTTAAAATAAGATTTTTTAGCCCTATGATATTTTTCCTTTCCAATTATAATATCATTATTTTTATCCCATCCATTGGCTGTTTCTAGTGTACTATATAAGTCGTTTTCTTTACTGCTTGATACAATTTTTGTTTGTGGATAACTTCCAAACCAAATGCAGTCCCATGTTACTTTTTTCCCTCCTTCTACAGAGGTATCCTTTACTATTTTGGGATTCTCAACCAAATCTTTTTTTGCTGTAGAAATCTCTTGCTCGTTTCCTGTCGAATAATATTTTATACCACCAGCCAATAGAAGGCACACTATAATTACCAAAACTTTCTTTACAGGACTTTTTCGTTTTTCCTTTTTTGGTATTGATGTTTTCTTTACTGCTCCTTGATAATGAATCAGTGTTAAA
>OLOX01000432.1_pt1 | contig 43941 bp, 39 predicted proteins | sample 1672091 | NCBI WGS metagenome assembly OLOX01 (sample SAMEA3136644, study PRJEB25190) | human gut metagenome | reverse complement strand
ACAAGGCAAAATACCGTAAAAAAACAAAAATTGTAAAAAAGTGGCAAAAAAGAGGAAGAAATTACGGTACAACTAGAAGAAAAACCTAGGATTTGACCGTAATGCCAGAAAGGCAGTGCCCCCTCGACAAAGCAGCGTCCCTCGGCTTCACCTCGGTGGCAGGACGCAGTTTGCATTAGAAGGGGCTGCCACACTAATCACTTAGTGCGACAACCCCTCACTGCGAAGCAGTGTGATTTATAAATATCGAGTTTTATGCAATAAGACTGTTCTATCATTGGCAGACCATAAGTTTCCATCACTTGACAACGATTTTCTCAATTATTATACTTCCTGCGAACTATAAACTCGTTTTATGGCTTTCACTTTACTGCTGAGTCCTTTTTTCCGCAGCAGTTTGCGGTATGCCTTAATCTTCGATTTCGGCACTTTCACGGTCGTTTTCTTTGTGATGCCCTTAAATGCGTTCTTCGCAACATTCTTTGCCTTCAGCTTACGCGACTTAATGACAAGCAATTTCAGCTTCTTACATTTGGAAAACGCCTTTTTCCCAATTTTTGTAACATTCTTTCCGATTATGATCTTAGTAACTTTACTATTTCCCTTAAAAGCTTTTCCGGAAACAGATGTCACTTGGTAGGTCACTCCATTCACTTTTACAAATGCCGGAACTTTTACTTTTCCTTTGGCATTTTTTGCAGGTGCCTCATACTGCACTTCCGGATTTTCCGAATCCGCATTCGTTATTTTGAACGTCGATCCCTGACTGTCTTTAATAAATGTTCCTTCTTCGTTCCCTTCCTCTGCCGGTGCTTCCGTCGGTTTCTGTGTCGGTTGTGCGGTCGGCTGCTGTGTTGGCGCAGGCGTTGCACTCTGTGTCGGAGTTGTCGGTGTCGGGCTTGGCGCTGCCGGAGTTGTCGGCGTTGGGCTTGGCGTAGCCGGGGTCGTCGGCGTTGGACTTGGTGTGGTCGGGGTCGTCGGCGTTGGGCTTGGCGTGGCCGGAGTTGTCGGCGTCGGGCTTGGACTCGGTTTCGCCACCTTTGTCCATTTTGCATAAAGTGTCATATTCCCAACATGTCCCTTCGGTATCTCGGTTATCCTTGATGTAAATGCCGCATCCTTATACCAGCCATCAAAGGTATAACCGGGGCGTGTGGGGTTAGCAGGGCGCTCGAGCTTGCCGTTCTCGAGTGTGTATTGGTTGCCAATAACGGTGCCGCCATCGGTGTCGAAGCTTACCGTTTTGCTCTTGTTACCAGAGTTTGCGAGAAAGACGCCAAACGCCACGAGGCAGCAGATGATGAGCAGCGCGATGAGAATGACGACGAACCTCTTCCTGTCGCCCGTCGTGTTGCGAGGCGTGCGCGTTGTGTCACGGTGCACGCTGCGGCGTGTCCGAGAACCAGGGATATCGCCCGTAGTGCCAGCGGATCGCATGGGTGCTGGCTCTGCTGCGAAGTCGTCGATGAGAATCGGGGCGGTGGTGCCTGCTGCCGACCGTGCTCCTGTGCTGGCGGTGGTGGTTCTGGCCGTGCGAGCAGTCGCGCGGTCTTCGTCTGGAACCCTGCCGGACTCGCTTGCAGGACGCTTGATGACGGGAATCTTGCCCGTGGTAGCTGCGGCACCTGTTCTGCGACGCGGCGTGGGAGCCTTATCGGAGCTTGTAGCTGCTCCTGGTGCGCTTGTAGAGCCCGGGGTTGTGGGGGTTGCGCCATCGCGTTTGGGCACACGGACCTCCCAGGGGCGCTCGATGGGCGTCGTGGGCTCGTTGCTCATGTCGGATGGAAGCTTGATGACCTTGCGGTTTGCGCTTCGATTGGATCTATCGGCACCAGGCATCTGGAGCGGTGACCCGCACTCCGAGCAGAACTTTGCTCCGTGAATATTGCTGAAGCCGCATTTGGCGCAACGCATGTGTGCTCCCCCGTGTGTTATCTAAGCTGCATTTAGGTAGCGTGTTCATACATATACTTGAACTTAGGTATTTTCTCTCAAATAGCGGGAGCATTTCAACTGAAAATTTCTTACATCTCAAAATACATAAATCGTTGTATGAAGCGGTGCAATTGTTACAAAGTCATTGCTTGAAATAGGGGTATATGGGGTACAATACATCTTTGCGTGCGGAATAGGCCGCACCGTGATGTTTTTGTTGGCCCCGAGTAAAAACGTTCGTTACGAATTATTCGCGGGCCCCGAAGAAAGGGGTCCTCTTGAGCGTAATCAAGAATCCTACCGTCATCGATGCAACCGAGATCTCCGATGACGAGATGAATGCCCTGATCGATGGCACGATTAATCCTTTCGAGGAAGGTGACCTGGTCACCGGCACTATCGTGAAGCTCGACCGTGACGAGGTCCTGCTCGACATCGGTTTCAAGTCCGAGGGTGTCATTCCTGTGCGCGAGCTTTCCATTCGCCGCGATGTCGACCCGTCCGAGGTCGTCAACCTGGGCGATCAGATCGAGGCTCTCGTGCTTCAGAAGGAGGATAAGGACGGTCGTCTCATCCTCTCCAAGAAGCGCGCTGAGTACGAGCGTGCCTGGATCAGCGTCGAGGAGAAGTTCAACAACGGCGAGAACGTCGAGGGCGAGGTCATCGAGGTCGTCAAGGGCGGTCTCATCCTTGACATCGGCCTGCGTGGCTTCCTGCCGGCATCTCTCGTCGACCTGCGCCGCGTGAAGGATCTTTCTACGTACATCCACTCCACCCTCGAGGCTCGCGTCATCGAGATGGATCGCAACCGCAACAACGTCGTGCTCTCCCGTCGCGTCGTCCTCGAAGAGGGTCGCAAGGCCGAGCGCGCGGAGGTTCTGGCCAAGCTCGCCAAGGGCATGCACCTCAAGGGCGTCGTCTCCAGCATCGTTGACTTCGGCGCCTTCGTCGACTTGGGCGGCATCGACGGCCTGGTCCACATCTCCGAGCTCTCCTGGAGCCACGTCAATCATCCCTCCGAGGTCGTCAAGGTCGGCCAGGAGGTCGAGGTCGAGGTTCTCGATGTCGACATGAGCCGCGAGCGCATCTCGCTCGGTCTCAAGCAGACCACCGAGGATCCGTGGCGCACGCTCGTCAAGAACTATCCCGTCGGCTCCATCGTCGAGGGTACGGTTACCAAGCTCGTGCCGTTCGGCGCATTTGTCGAGCTGGGTGACAGCATCGAGGGCCTGGTGCACATCTCCGAGATGGCATCCCGTCACGTCGACGTCCCGAGTCAGGTTTCCAACGTTGGCGATCCCGTCCAGGTCAAGGTCATGGACATCGACATGGATCGTCGCCGCATCTCCCTGTCGATGAAGGCCGCCGCCGAGACGCTTGGCGTCGAGATCGAGGTCGCAGAGCTCGAGAAGCCCGAGTCCGATGACGAGCCTGCTGGTGAGGTCGAAGAGGTCGTGGCCGAGGAAGTCGTGACCGAAGAGCCCACGGAAGAGTAGAAAAGGCAAAGCTTGTCTAAGATTCTTCTTGGCATGAGCGGCGGCATAGATTCGTCTGTTGCCGCTTGGATTTTGAAGCGTGATGCTCACGAGGTGGTGGGCGTCACGCTTCGCTTTCATGACAGCCCGCAGCGGGCTGCCGCGATCGAGCGCGCACAAGGCTGCGCCCAAAAGCTTGGCATCGAGCATCACGTCATTGACATGCGCGACGAGTTCGCCCGCATGGTCAAGGATTACACCGCGCGCGAGTTCGAGCAGGGCCGCTTTCCCAATCCTTGCACTGTCTGCACGCGCGAGCTCAAGATGAACGCACTTTTCGAGCAGGCCACTGCCTTTGGATGCGAGCAAGTTGCAACGGGGCATTACGCTCGCATCACGCAGGACGAGGCGGGCTTCCAGCTGCTGCCTTACCAGCTACGCAAGCCCCTCGACGTTTCCAAGGATCAGACCTTCTTGCTCTACACGCTCGCGCAGGATCAGCTTGCGCGGCTTATCTTTCCATTGGCGGATTTGCACAAGGGCGTCGTCAGACGCATGGCGATGCAGGCCGGTCTCATGCGCATTGCCCCTGTCAACGATGGACAAGGCGAGCCCTGTTTCTACGATGACGAGGGGTTCGTCGCATGGCTCGAAGGCGAAGGTGACTTGGAGCGTGATACGGGCGATATCGTCTATCTGGGCGATAATTCCATCATCGACAGCTACGAAGGGCAGTACCGTTTTGCTCCAGACCAGAGTTTGGGCAGTTACACCATCGCGCACGAGGTAAGCGAAGAAGACGATGCAAGCTCGGCGTCCACCATGGAAGATGAGGAGCTCTTCGCCGTCTACAAGGATGTCAGGAGTCATCGTGTGTATGCCGCAACCCGCGCCGTGGCCGGCACCGAGATGTGCCTGCTGCGCGATGTGTGCTGGACCTCGATTGACCCTCCACAGGGCAAGCGCTCGTGCCGTGTCCGCATAGCATACGATCGCAAACCCGTCCCTGCTCATGTCATCTGCAACGACGAAGGAGTCGTTGTTGCATTCAGCGAGCGCGTGGGCGGCGTGCGCCCAGGTCAGCCCCTCGTCCTCTATTCGGACGATCTTGTTCTCGGCGGCGGAATCGTTACCGGGTAGTGGCGCCGGAAAGATGCGTATCGTGGCGGATTTCGAGCATATGTCGGCAGCAGGGCGTGCGGCAGCGCTTCGGGCGCAGCAACGTCAGAAGCACGATATCGATGCCGTCTCGCGTGCAGGCATGCGCTCGGAAAACGAAGATGATGACGGGTATGACCCGTATTCCGACTACATGGACATGCTCGCGCGTAGCTCGTACGAAGAGCCCGAAGCCGATCCGTGGAGGTAGGAGCATCATGTACACGGTCATGGTGACAGGCGGTATCGGGTCGGGAAAGTCGAAGCTCGTCGAGTTGCTGTGCGAGCGCGGAGCCGTTTCCATCGATCTTGATGAGATAAATCGCAGGCTCATCTCCAGCAACACCATGCTCATTGCCGAGCTCGCGGAACGCTTTGGGGAGGAGATCCTCGATGAGGATGGAGCTGTCGTTCCGGCGCGTTTGGCGCGGCTGGCGTTTGCAAGCGAACAAGCCACGCATGATCTCAATGCCATTTCGTTTCCCTACATCACCGAAGCGGCCACCAATTACATTCTCAATGTCGAATGCGTGCCGCGCACGAATGCCAAGATTCTTGTCATCGAAGTGCAGCTCCTCACCGAGGTGCCCGAGTTTGCTCAGCTCGCCGACGAGGTCATTGCCGTGTCGGCACCAAGCGAGCTGCGTCTTGCACGTGCCGTCACGCGCGGCATGGACGCATCTGACGTGTTGGCCCGCATGCGTGTGCAGGCAACCGATGCCGAGCGCGCCTTGATTGCCGATACGATATGTGAGAACATATGTTCGATTGAAGAACTCGGTAATTGGGCTGATGCTTGGTACGATGAGCGTATGGAGATGCTCGAGAAGCAGGAGAGCTAGACGTGGACAGCGCGCAGAGTGCACAGATTAACGGTCGGCGCGAGCGGGGCAATCCCTTCAAGTGCGTCGCGCCCTATGAGCTCTCGGGCGATCAGCCGCAGGCAGTCGAGCGTCTTGCTAACGGCATACAAAGTGGCATGCGCTACCAGACGCTGCTTGGCGTCACCGGTTCGGGCAAGACCTTCACGATGGCCAAGACCATCGAGCGCTTGCAGATGCCCACGCTCGTTCTCGCACCCAACAAGACGCTGGCAGCTCAGCTCGCAAGCGAGCTCAAGGAGTTCTTCCCCAACAATGCCGTGAACTACTTCGTGAGTTACTACGACTACTATCAACCGGAAGCATACGTTCCGCAGACCGATACCTACATCGAGAAGGACTCGTCGGTCAACGAGGAAGTCGAGAAGATGCGCCATGCGGCAACTTCGGCGTTGCTCACGCGCAAGGACGTCATTGTCGTCGCGTCCGTAAGTTGCATCTATGGCATCGGGTCTCCGGAGAACTACGCCGAGATGGCGGTTTTCGTAGACCGGGAGGTGCCGCTCGATCGTGACGAGTTCATCTATCGGCTTATCGACATGCAATACGATCGCAACGATTACGAGCTTGAGCGCGGCTCGTTCAGAGTGCGCGGCGATAGCGTCGACGTGTTTCCACCTTACATGGACAACCTGCTGCACTTCGAGTTCTTCGGCGATGAGGTCGAGGAGATTGTCGAGGTCGACCGCATCACGGGCGAGGAGGTCATGAGCTATGCTTCGACGCCCATTTGGCCTGCATCGCATTACGTGACCAATCGTCCCAGTGTCGAGAAGGCCCTCGTATCCATTTCCGATGAGTTGCGAGAGCGCTTGGAGGATCTCAAGAAGAATGGCAAGCTGCTGGAAGCGCAGCGCCTCGAGCAGCGCACCTCGTATGACCTCGAGATGCTCGAGACCATGGGCTTTTGTACGGGCATCGAGAATTATTCGCGTCATCTCGACGGGCGCGAAGCAGGCGAGCCACCCTACACGTTGCTCGATTACTTTGGCGGCAGCGACTTTTTGACCTTCATCGACGAGAGCCACGTGACGGTGCCGCAGGTGCGCGGCATGCACGAGGGCGATCGCAGCCGCAAGGTCACGCTCGTCGAGCACGGCTTTCGTCTGCCAAGTGCGCTCGACAACCGTCCACTGCGATACGATGAGTTCGAGCAGCGCATCCCGCAGTTCATCTTCATTTCGGCCACGCCGGGCGATTACGAGGAGCGCGTAAGCGAGCAGACCGTCGAGCAGATCATTCGTCCGACGGGCCTGCTCGATCCGGAGATTGTCTTGCGTCCCACAAAGGCGCAGGTCGATGACTTGCTGGCAGAAATCCAGGACGTCGTCTCGCGCGACGAGCGCGTGCTCGTGACCACGCTCACCAAGAAAATGGCCGAAGAGCTCACGGATTTCCTGCTCGATCAGGGCGTGAAGGCAAATTACCTTCACAGTGACATCGGCACGGTTGAGCGCGTCGAGATCTTGCGCGAGCTGCGTATGGGCAGCTTCGACGTGCTCGTTGGCATCAACCTTTTGCGTGAGGGCCTCGACCTACCCGAAGTGAGCCTCATCGCGATTCTCGATGCGGACAAGGAGGGCTTCCTGCGCAATAAGCGAAGCCTCATCCAGACCATCGGCCGCGCCGCACGCAACGTAAGCGGACGCGTCATCATGTATGCGGATAACGTGACGGATTCGATGCGTATCGCCATCGACGAGACGGCTCGTAGGCGTCATATCCAGATGGCTTACAACGAGGAGCATGGTATCGAGCCCAAGACCATCCGCAAGGCCATATCATCCATCATGGACGAGCTCTCCGAGGGCAAGAGCGCCCAGGAGATTTCGACGAGCAAGGCGCTTGCCGATGATATCGCGCTGCTCGGACGTGACGAGGTGCTGCGCATGATCGACTCGCTCGAGGAGCAGATGGCCGAGGCCTCCGAAGCCCTTGACTTCGAGACGGCGGCCCATCTGCGCGATCAGGCGGTGAGCTTGCGTGCCAAGGTCGAGAGCACCGATGAAGACGATGCGCTCGCGCGCCTCAAGGCGACCTCACGACGCGGGTCGACTATGGGCACCCGCAAGAACTCCGGCAAGCACCGCAGGCGCTGAGGCAGGCGATCTCGACGTTCAGCGCCCCGCTCGCGTAGCGTCAGTACACGGTCTCGTCGTAATCCGTTTCGTGCCTGTCGCCGCATGCGATGCAGGGCACCGGCGTGACGTGATCGAGCACGCGCTCGTTATAGGGGCTCGAGTGGCGTTGATCGCAAACTGGGCAGCGTGTCCATTCGATATGCGTTTTACCTGCTACCGTGACCTCACGGGCGGTAGAAGCCTGATGGTGCACCGTGCGATAGACCGGTTGTTCTCGATATGCCGTGTGGTGAACGATGTAGCCTTGCCGCATGTCCGTTTCTGGCGCTTGCTCGACAGTCGCTGTCGCCGTGTCTGGCGTTGGCAACGCGTCTTGCACGGTGTCAGCGCTCGTCGTGCCTTCGGAGGCATCGGGTACCTCGCTTCGCGCGTCATCGGCTTGCGCAGACTGCTGCGTTTGCTGCGCCGTGTCGAGACCACGAGCATCGTCTGGAGCTATGCCGGGCATGATGGCGCCGATATAGGGATCTGATTGTTCGATGGATTGTCGCGATGACGAGCGAGCTGATTCGTCAGAGACTTTGGGTTGGCTGTGCAATGCCCAGGCGAGACTTGTCGAGCCTCCGATGAAGATGACGAGCGAGATGGCGAGAATCGTCAAATCTCTGGTTGATCGTGCCTGTGTTGATGCTGTGCGTCTGTTCCTCCTCGAGACGCGCTGCTTCAAGCTACCTCCTAGTTGTTGGTGACGATGAGGGCGATGATGAGGATGATGATGACGAGAAACGCGAGAATCTGGAAACGCCCAAGCCAGGTGTAACGATTCTCCTTGCGGATCATCTTGGCGATTTCCGCATCGCTCTTATCCGGATTAATGAGCTTGAGATACTCTGCATAGCTCATATTCTCGGGAATCTGCACCTTTTGGGAATCTTGCTCGGGCTCCTCGGGCGAGGGGCTGGCCTTCGCCTGTCCGTCTGATGGTGCTTGCGTCTGCTCGTCGCTCATCGTGCCTCCTGTAGTCGTACACGGGCATACAGTGTAGCGCATACGCTGGCGTATGCACGCGAAAGCACCAAATTGCGATGAATGCCAAGGCGCGCGTTTTATGGTACCTTTCTCAGCAGATGATTTCTCGACCAGGAGGACCATATGACCTTGCTAAAGCGTGTTCGTCTGGCACTCGTTACCACTGGTGTGACGCTTTTTGCCTGCGCGTGCCTGACTGCATGCGGTGAGCCCATTGCGGCGACCTACGACGGTGGATCGGTCACCGAGGAAACGGTCACGAGTACCATTGAAAACATGCGGACGTATTACGAGCTCGAGGATGATGCGGCCTGGGCCGAGTTCGTCAAGGGCCGCGAGTACGATACGGGCGCAAATGGCTCCATGCAGACGGCAGTCGAGAAGGCGGCCGCGCAGGCGGCAGCAGCTGCTGGCCAGACCGACGAAGACCAGACCGAGGGCACCGCCGAGGAAATGCGCGAGTACGTCATCGAGCAGATCATCCGCAGCCAGCTCATCGAGAAGGAGATCAAGGACCGCAAGCTCGAGGTGAGCGATGAGGACGTTGACGCATACGTCGAGCAGCAGCGTTCCTATGTCGAGTCGAGGCTCATGGAGGGTGTCTTCGAGAGCGTCCTGCAGAGGCAGGGCTACAAGGACCTCGATGAGTATCGCGAAGAGATTCGCGAACAGCTCAAGCAGCTCAAGCTCCAAAATGAGGTTTCGACCATCACAACGGACGATGGCCAGGAGATTTCCGGCAAGACCGCATGGTCCACATGGTTCGATAAGCTGTATGAGAGCGTCCATCCCAAAATCAATCCAGCTCCACAGCCGTTGCCCTACGCAATTGTCGAGGTAGCGCAGGATTCAGGTGCCGAGAGTGCACCGGAAGGCGAATAAGCAAGGCCAAGTTGGCGGATACATCTCACAGAACAGGGGAGAAGCATGTATTCCAAGAAGACCATCAAGGACGTCGACGTAGCCCACAAGCGCGTATTAGTGCGCGTGGACTTCAACTGTCCGTTGTATGAAGGTACCGTCGTGGATGACACGCGCATCCGCGAGGCGTTGCCGACTATCCGTTACCTCCTCGACCATGATGCTCGCGTCATTATCGCGAGCCATCTGGGCCGTCCCAAGGGGGATCATTTCGAGAGCCAATTCTCGATGATGCCCGTGGCCATGCGCCTCATCCAGTTGCTCGGACGTCCCGTTTCAGTCATTGGTGGCGAGAAGATTGCCGGCGAGGATGCCCTTTCGGCTTCGCTCGCGCTCAAGGACGGCCAGATCATGATGCTCGAGAATCTGCGCTTTGACGATGGCGAGAAATCCTGTGACCTGCAGTTCGTGCACCGCCTTGCCTCGCTCTGCGATATATATGTCAACGACGCCTTTGGCGCAGCGCATCGCGCTCATGCTTCCATCAGCGGCGTGCCGGAGTTTGTTCCGGCTGTGAGTGGCCTTCTGCTCGCCAAGGAGGTCGAGACGCTCACCTCGATGCTCGAGAATCCCAAGCGTCCCTTCGTTGCCATTTTGGGTGGCTCGAAGGTGTCGGACAAGATTGGCATTATCAGCAACCTCATGGACATCGCCGATACCATACTCATCGGCGGTGCCATGATGTTCACTTTCCTGGCAGCCCAGGGATATTCGGTTGGCCAGTCCAAGATGGAGGCCGACATGGTCGATACGGCTCGCCAGATGCTCGAGACCGCCAAGGAGAAAAACGTCAATCTTGTCATTCCCGTTGATGTCAAGATGGCCGACCAGTTCTCCGACCTTGCCTATACCGAGGCCGTCGATGTCGACGCCATTCCCGATGACATGATGGGACTCGATATCGGCCCCAAGACAGGCCGCATGTATCGCGAGGTCATTCGCGAGGCCGGCACCGTTTTCTGGAATGGCCCCATGGGCGTCTTCGAGTTCCCGTCCTTCGAGCTCGGGACCCGTTGCGTTGCCGAGGCCGTGGCCGCATCCGACGCGACGAGCATCATCGGCGGTGGCGATTCGGTCGCGGCTATCAAGAAGTTTGATCTGGCTGATCAGGTCACGTTCATTTCGACTGGCGGCGGTGCCTCGATGCGTCTGCTCGAAGGCAAGGAACTTCCCGGCGTCATGGCGTTGATGGACAAAGAAGCGTAAGACGACGAGACGAGGAGCAGCGTATGTTTGGCGCAATGCAAGATACCGCCGCCCGCATGCCGATGATTGCGGGCAACTGGAAGATGAACAAGACGACGGTCGAGGCCGTGACGCTCTCACAGCAGATCTCGTTTGAGTCTGACAAGGCCTGGGAGGCAGTCGAAGTGGTCATCTGCCCACCCTTCACCGACCTCAAGTCAGTCTTCAACGTTCTCACCTTTGACCACTCGAGCATCAAGCTTGGTGCCCAGGACGTGTATTGGGAGCCCGACGGAGCCTATACCGGTGCCATTTCGGTCTCCATGCTCAAAGAGCTTACCTGTGAATACTGCATTGTCGGCCATTCGGAGCGCCGCGAGTACTTTGACGAGACCGACGAGACGGTCAACAAGAAGATCAAGGCGCTGCTTGCCCAGGGACTTCATCCCATCATGTGCTGCGGTGAGAACCTTGATGTGCGAGATGCGGGCGATACGCTGGCCTTCATTGGCGAGCAAGTACGACTTGGCTGGAAGGGCGTTGGCGAAGAGGACATCGCCAAGTCGGTCATCGCCTACGAGCCCATCTGGGCAATCGGTACGGGTCGTGCTGCCACGCCCGAGCAGGCGCAGGAGGCATGCGCGCACATCCGCGGCGTCGTTGCCGACTTTGCGGGCGCAGACGCGGCGAGCAAGATGCGCATTCTCTATGGTGGCTCAATGAATACGGGCAATGCCGAGCTTTTCCTGCCGCAACCCGATGTCGACGGAGGCCTCATTGGCGGAGCCTCGCTCGATGCCAAGGCGTTTTCGACACTCGTTGAGATGGCGCTCAAGGCAAAGTAGTTTGCGTGCAACAAAAGAACTGTTCTACCGGGGCGATCTGTGATTGCCCCGATTCGTTAGAGGAGCATCTGAGATATGAAACCGGTCCTGTTGGTGATTATGGATGGCTTTGGTCTGGCTGAGGACGGTCCGGGAAATGCCATTTCGCTTGCATCCAAGCCCTACTATGACGAGCTGTGGGCGCAGCGCCCCCATACGACGCTCGGAGCGTCGGGACGTGATGTCGGCCTTCCCGATGGCCAGATGGGCAATTCCGAGGTCGGACATTTGAACATGGGCGCGGGACGCGTCGTGCATCAGGAGCTCACGCGCATTAACGATGCATGCGAGAACGGCAGCATCGAAGAGAACGAGATTCTCATCGAGGCGATGGATGCAGCCATTAACGTGAATCGTCCCATTCATCTTCTGGGTCTGCTCTCTGATGGCGGCGTGCACAGCAATATCGAGCATCTTGAAGCGCTCATCGAAATGGCAGCCAAGCGCGGCGCTCGCGATATCCGCATCCATGCTTTTCTCGATGGTCGTGATGTTGATCCCAAGAGCGGCGCGGGCTATGTTCAACGTATCGTCGATTTCTGCGACCATATCTTCAATGATTACAATGGCGCCCAGGCCGAGATTGCGACCATATCGGGTCGTTACTATGCGATGGATCGTGACAAGCGCTGGGATCGCGTGCAACAGGCTTGGAATGCGATTGCACTCGGCGCAGGCAAGGGCTTCGCGCGCAACCGTCCCGTCGGCGCCGTCGAGGCTTCCTACAAGGTAGACATCACCGATGAGTTCGTCATCCCAACGGTTCTCAACCATCGCGGTGTCAATGATGGCGACACGATGATCTTCTTCAACTTTAGGCCCGATCGTGCCCGTGAGCTCACCCGCGCCTTCGTGGACAAAGACTTCGATGGCTTTCCGCGTCCCAATGTGCCGGATGTCAACTTCGTCTGTCTGACGGAGTACGATCCGACCATCGATGCGCCCATTGCGTTTCCCAAGGCCTTCCCGGAGAACACGCTGGCCGATTTGCTTGCGGCACAAGGCCTGCGCCAGTTCCATATTGCCGAGACCGAGAAATACGCGCACGTCACATTCTTCTTCAACGGCGGTGTCGAGCAACCCAAGAAAGACGAGGAGCGCAAGCTCATCGCAAGCCCCAAGGTCGCGACCTATGATTTGCAGCCCGAGATGTCCGAGCCACTCGTTACCGAGGCACTCGAGCAGGCGATCAACGATGACGTGGCCGATGTCTACATCGTGAATTATGCCAACTGCGACATGGTTGGACACACGGGCGTGATCGAGGCTGCCACGGCTGCCGTCGAGGCGGTCGATCATGGCCTTTCCCATGTGGTCGAGGCGATTCTCGCCAAGGGTGGTGCCGCACTCATTACGGCCGACCACGGCAATGCCGATAAGATGCTCGCCGACGATGGAGAGAGCCCGTTCACGGCTCACACGACGGCTCGCGTGCCGTTCGTGCTTGTCTGCAATGATGCGTCACTCGGCCTTGTCGACGGGGATGATGCACGCTTGGCCGACGTCGCCCCCACGCTCATCGACTTGCTCGGTCTTGAAAAACCCGAGCAGTGGACGGGAAATTCACTGTTGACCCGCGCGTAGGAACTGTTAGAATGACTAACCTGTGACGCGTAGCGCGCGTCACGATGGTAAGAAGGAAAGGCATTTCGTGGACGCGATACTCAATGTGATGCACTCGGCGCCGTTTATGTATATCGTCTTGGTTCTCTGGGCGATTTCGGCAATCGGCCTTGTCATCTTCGTGCTTATGCATTCGGGCAAGGGCACGGGCGTTTCCGAAGTCATTGCCGGCAGCATTTACGGCACTGACACCGGATCAAGTATCGTCGAGCGCAATCTTGACCGAATGACGGTTATCTTTGCGGTCGTGTTCATGGTATCCTTGCTTCTCCTGATGATTTCCTTCCCCACGGGGTCGGTTCACTAGTCATCAGGGCTATTTGAAAAGTCGGAGTGGCGGAATGGCAGACGCGCTAGCTTGAGGTGCTAGTGCCCACATTACGGGCGTGGGGGTTCAAGTCCCCCCTCCGACACCAGGCAAAACGAGACCCGCTCAGGCGGGTCTTTTTCATTTCTGCGGGAGTTTTGGACAAAAAGAAGAGGACCCGCCTGAATGGATGAGAGGAGAAGGCGGGTCCTCACAAGGAGGGATGCGACTAAGCGTCGCGACTGATTCGTGTGCCGAGTCAAATTACTTGATTTGACGAATCAGGCGGGCAAGTTGGGGAGACCTTCCCGCTGACATGCAATATACGCGCATTGCGTTCAAAATGGGGCAAATTCGCATTCTCGCCACATCTTTTTAACTCTCCTGTTGCTTTTTACGCCGTTTTGTGTAGACCCTGTGATGAAAGTCGATTTGTCCATATCTTGATAATCTCTCAAGACTATATCCTAGATGTTGATAATTACCGATAGTCCTGTCTATTCACGTTTCCGCAATTCTCATCTCTTCACAAGGTTCTCATAAATGTTGGAATACGTGCGAGTGGGGAAGCCGTTGAGCGAAGGTACAAGGGAGCGCGCCGTAAAGACCACGAAGTGGGCTGTCGGGAAGCGACCGTCGAAGCGAGGTGGCTTCCCCGCTCGCACGTAACATCGTTTAGGCGAAAAATGCCCTGTCCATTTCCTCATTCGGCGGCGCTGAGTGCTATACTTCGCGTCACTGCGTTGATGGAGACAGTTGCATGCTTTCTCGAAGCAGAAAGCCAGAGACGTGCCCGTGTTGCTGGAAAGGCGCGACGCAACAGATGCATGCAAATTCACTCCGGAGCTACTCGCTGAACGGCATCTGCCCATTAGGTGAGTCGGGTGCTCCCGATACAGAGCACAAATGAGTGGGTTGCAAGATGCAGCCAACCGAGGTGGTACCGCGGATTATCTTGATCCGTCCTCGCATGTCATGCGGGGGCGTTTTTTATTGCCCTCACGTCGTGTGGACGATTGGTCGAAAGGACAAGAGAATGGCGCTGAAGGAAGAACTGGAAGGCTTGCGCGACGAGACGCTTGCCGCCATTTCGAAGGCCGAGACAAGCGATGCGCTCGAGGAGGTGCGCATCGGCGTGCTTGGCAAGAAGGGATCGCTCACGAGCGTGCTGCGCAGCATGCGCGATGTCCCGCCCGAGGAGCGTCCCATCGTGGGCAAGCTCTCCAATGAGGTGCGCGATGTGATTGAGGCGGCACTTGCCGAGCGCAAGACGGTGCTCAAGGCAGCCGAGCTTGATGCCCAACTTGAGGGGAGTGCGGTTGACATCACGCTGCCTGGTCGTAGCATGCCCATCGGCAGCGAGCATCTCATTAACCGCATTATTCGCGAGTGCACCGACATCTTCGCGGGTATCGGCTACGAGGTCGAAGGTGGACGCGAGATCGAGACTGACTGGTACAACTTCACGGCGCTCAATTCGCCCAAGGACCATCCGAGCCGCTCCATCCAGGACACCTTCTACATCGTCGACCGCTCTGGCGAGGTAAGCAACGTACGCGGTGAGAGCGACGTGCTCCTGCGCACGCAGACCTCGGGCACGCAGGTGCATGCCATGGAGGACAAGGAGCCGCCCATCTACATGATCAGTCCGGGTAAGGTATATCGTCATGACGTGGCTGACCCCTCGCACCTGCCGCAGTTCCATCAGATCGAGGGCCTCGTCGTGGACAAGGGCATCACCTTCGGCGATCTCAAGGGGACGCTCGACTACTTCATCAAGGCGTTCTTCGGCGAGGAGCGCAAGACCCGCTTTCGCGCCCACTTCTTCCCCTTCACCGAGCCGTCTGCCGAGGCGGATGTTTCCTGCGGCATTTGCGGTGGCGAGGGCTGTCGCTTCTGCAAGCACACGGGTTGGGTCGAGATCCTGGGCTGTGGCATGGTCGACCCCAACGTCTTCGAGAACGTGGGCATCGATCCCGAGGTCTATACGGGCTTTGCCTTCGGCGTGGGCGTCGAGCGCCTTGCCTGCCTCAAGTATGACGTGCCCGACCTGCGCATGCTGCTCGAAGGCGACATGCGTTTCCTGCGTCAGTTCTAGCCCGCAACGTTTGTAATAGATAAGGAAACCACCATGCTTGTTTCATTGAAATGGCTTGACACGATGGTCAAGGTGCCCGATACCCTGCAGGACTTCTGCGACAGGCTCGATTTGACTGGAACCGGCGTCGAGGGCGTCGAGAAGATGGGTGCCAACCTCGACGGTGTGAAGATCGGCCTCGTTAAGACCTGCGAGCCGCATCCCGATAGCGATCACATGCACGTCACGACCGTCGACTTTGGCGATGGCGCCGAACCGACGCAGATCGTGTGCGGAGCGCCCAACGTGCGCGCTGGCCTCAAGGTTGCCGTCGCGACCATCGGCACGGTGCTGCCCGGCGACTTCAAGATCAAGAAGTCGAAGCTGCGCGGTGTCGAGAGCTGCGGCATGATCTGCTCGGAACGCGAGCTCAACTTGGGAAGCAGCCATGATGGCATCATGGAGCTGCCCGAGGACGCGCCCCTGGGCGAGTCGTTTGCCACCTGGCGTGGCCTGACCGATACGGTGCTCGATCTCGAGATCACGCCCAACCGCCCCGACTGCCTCTCGATGAAGGGATTCGCCCGCGAGGTGGGCGCCATGTACCACATCCCGTGGCACTATGATCCGCCCTGTGACGTGCCCGGCCCCACCAATGCCGAGGACGTGCGCGACCTCGTCTCGGTCGAGATCGACGACCCCGAGCTGTGCCCGCGCTATACGGCCCGCATCATCCGCGACGTGAAGATCGGCCCCTCGCCGCAATGGCTCGTCGAGCGCATCACGGCCCTGGGCGCCCGTCCCATCAACAACGTCGTCGACATCAGCAACTACATCCTCTTCGAGTTGGGCCAACCCCTGCACACCTTCGACCTGCGCGCCTTTCCCAAGGGCGCCGATGGCAAGCATCACGTGGGCGTGCGTGCCGCGCGCGATGGCGAGAAGTTCACGACGCTCGATGGCGAGGAACGCACGCTTACCAGCGACATGGCGCTCATCACCGATGGAGAGAACCCTGTCGCCCTTGCGGGCGTCATGGGCGGCCTCGACAGCGAGGTCACCGAGACAACGACCGATGTGCTCCTGGAGAGTGCGACCTTCTCGACGGCCCACACGAGCCGCACCTCGCGCAACCTCTCGCTCGTGAGTGAGGCCTCCCTGCGCTACGAGCGCGGTGTGGATGCGACCACCTGCGACGAGTACTCCGCCATCGCCGCCGCTCTCATCGCCGAGGTCGCGGGTGGCACGGTCTGCCTCGAGGTGGTCGATGAGTACCCCATTCGTACCGAGCGCGCCAAGCTCACGTTGCGCCCCGATCGTCTCCGTGCCCACATCGGCGCAGACATCACTGACGAGGAGCAGTTCCGCATCCTCACCGATCTGGGGTGCGATGTCGAAGGCAAGCCCGGCGATAAGCAGGTCGAGGTCATCGCTCCAACCTTCCGTCCCGACCTCACGCGGGAAATCGACCTGTACGAGGAGGTTCTGCGCATCTATGGCATGGACCGCATTCCCTCGACGCTTCCTGGCGGTGCTCATGCGGGCGGTCGTACGGTCGAGCAGCAGCGCATCGAGCTCATGGCCCAGACGTTACGCGCGTGCGGCATGAACGAGACGATGACATACTCGCTCGTGCCCTCCGACGACATGGACAAGACGCGTATGCCCGAGGAAGGCCGTGGCGAGGCCGTCGAGCTCATCAATCCGATGAGCAGCGAGCAATCGGTCCTGCGTCGCAGCATCATTCCCGGCCTGCTGCGCAGCGTTGCCTACAACCAGAGTCGTGGCGTCTTCGACGTACAGCTCTTCGAGCGCGGTGTCGTCTTCGGTGCGGCCGAGGGACGCAAGTCTCCGAAGGAACGCACGATGCTCGCCGGCGTGCTTGCCGGTTCCTTTACGCTTCCGGGTTGGAACCAGGCAGCGCAGGCCATCGACTTCTTCGATGCCAAGGGCATCGTCGAAAACCTCATGCGCGAGCTTTGCGTGCAGAAGCTGCAATTCAAGGCACTTGATGCCGATGAGGCCCCCTGGTTGACGCCAGGACGTGCTGCAAGCGTTATCGCAGGCGGGCGTGTGTTGGGCTGGGTCGGCGAGATGCATCCGCTCGTCTGCCAGGCCTTTGATGTGGAGGGTTCCGTTGCCGCATTCGAGTTCGACGTGCATCAGCTGCTCGGCGTGGCCGGCGACATGCGCCCGTACGTGGACGTGCCCGTCTATCCGGGCATTGAGGTTGACCTTGCGATCGTCGTCGACGAGGACGTGACGGCCGAGCGCATCGAGCAGTGCATCACGAGCGCCGGCAAGAAGGGCCCCTTCGAAAGCGTGCGCCTCTTCGACGTGTACCGCGATGACGAGCGCGTGGGCGCGGGCAAGAAATCCATGGCATTCAGGATCACCTATCGTGCGAGCGACCGTACCCTCACGAGCGAGGAAGTCGAGAAGGCCCACGAGCGCATCGTCGCCAAGGTCATGAAGGCGACAGGCGGCGAGGTGAGGAGCTAGCGCAGGTACTTGTAGAACGCGGCGCAGGAGCCTTCGCTCGAGACCATGCAAGGGCCAATGGGGTGCTCCGGACTGCAGGCCGTGGCAAAGAGCGGACACTCGCTCGGGTCCATGACGCCGCGCAGCACATCACCGCAGCGGCAACCCTTGGGCTCGATCGTCGGCTCGATGATGGGTGAGAACTTGGCAAGCGCATCGAAACGCGCGTACTTCTCGCGCAGCCTGTAGCCAGAGTCGGGGATGAGGCCCAGACCGCGCCAGGTGGCATCGCAGGGCTCGAAGGCCTCGGCGATGGTCGCCTGGGCATCGACGTTGCCCTCCTCTTGCACGCCGCGTCGGTAGTCGTTCACAATGCTTGCTTCGCCGCGGGCGAGCATGCGCAGCAAGATGACGATGCCGCTCAGCAAGTCGTTTGGCTCGAAGCCCATAATGCATCCGGGAATGCCATAGTCACGCGCGAGGAATTCGTAGGGCGTGCGGCCGATGATGGTCGAGACATGCCCTGGCAGTATGAGGGCGTTGATGGCGACCTCGGGATCGTTGACGAGCGCTTCAAGCGTATGCGGCACGGTCTTGTGCGCGGCAAAGACGCTGAAGTTCTCGATGCCGGCCATTTCGGCGCGCTTGATGGTCGAGGCGATGAGCGGGGTGGTGGTCTCAAATCCAACACCCACGAAGATGACCTCGCGGTCGGGGTTTTCCTGTGCGCAACGCAGCCCATCGAGCGGAGAGTAGACGATGCGGATGTCGCGCCCGGTAGCTTTCTCCTCGTTGAGCGAGGAAGTCGAGCCTGGCACGCGTGTCATGTCGCCGAAGGTCGTGATGATAACGTCGTCGAGGCGCGAAAGCGCGATGACCGTGTCGATATCCTCGTTGGCCGTGACGCAGACGGGACAACCAGGACCGCTGACGAGTTTGATGCCCTCGGGCAAAATGCTGCGAATGCCTGCTCGGGCGAGGGCGACCGTATGCGTACCGCAGACTTCCATGAGCCTGATGTGTCCGTCGCAGCGTTCAAGCGCTGCCGGGGCAATCTCATTGATACGGGCGATAAGCTCCTTGCCGAGCTTGGGGTCGCGAAATCCGGAGAGGTCGAGCATTAGGCGACACCTGCGCCCATGCCGGGGTGGTCCTCATCGATGAGCTCGGGGAATTGCCTGATGAGCTCAAGCGTTTCATTGGCGAATTGCTCGTCAATGATCTCGATGCCGTAGCCGGCATGCACGAGCACCCAATCGCTCACCTTGACCTTGGGAACGAGGTCGAGCGCCACCTCGCGTGTGACTCCCATGATGTCAACGGTACCCATCATCTGCTTTTCATCAAGCTCAGTGACCTGAGCGGGTATTGCCAAGCACATGTCTATTCCTCCAAATGCGTGCAGGCGACGATTGCCTGTCCATACGAGATGCATCCGTCATTGGGCGGAAGCTCACGGTTGACGTGAACCTCGAAGCCCAGATCGCGCAGGCACTCGCGAAGCCGGGAGGAGAGGATGCGATTGACCATGCATCCGCCGCTCAAGGCGACGTCCTCGATTCCCGTTTCGCTCCGCGCCCGTAGTGTTTGCTCGATGATAGCGCCTGTGAGGCCCTCATGAAACGTTCGCGCCGTGAGTGGGTGCGTGTCATCGTGTTCACGCCAGGCGGCTGCCTCGAGCAGGCAGGCTGCCTCGCCGTCATAGCCAGGATGCGTGCAGATGCCCAGAAGGGCGCTTACGCCGTCGAAGAGGCGTCCGGCAGACGAGCAGGCAGGCGTGTTGATGCCCTTGTCGATCATCTGGTCGAGCAGCGTGCGGTTCTCGAGGCGTTCGAGGAAGCTCGCGAATTGCGGATTGTCGAGGGAGAACTGACCGAAGAACGCATCGTCAAGTTCGCCGTATGCCTTGAGCAGCGCGTATGCGGTGCGTTCGGGATTGAGGATGGCGGCAGCTCCGCCTGGCAGGGAGAAGCCGGGTAGGTGCCAGAAGCGTTCGAATTTGCCACGCGTGGCGATGAGAATCTCGCCGCCCCAGATCGTGCCATCTGTGCCGTATCCCGTACCGTCGAGTGCGATGCCAATGACGGGGCCTTGCAGTTCGTTCTCGCCGAGCACCGAGGCAATGTGCGCATGATGATGCTGCACTTCGATAAGCGGCAGGTCATGTTCGCATGCGTATTCGCGTGCCCATTTGCTTGCGAGATATTCGGGGTGCATGTCGCAGGCAATGGCTTGGGGATGCGCGTCGAAGAGCCGCTCATAGCGCTCGCGTGCCTGATGCCATGCGTGCAGGGCGCCCAGGTGTTCGAGATCGCCAAGGTGCTGCGAGATGTAAGCGTGTTCGTCGTCGAGGAAGGTAAAGGTTGCCTTTTGCTCGGGACCGGCTGCGAAGATGATGGGGACTTCCGTTCCCCCGTCACGCCCGAGGATAAGCGGCGTGGGCGCATAACCGCGTGCGCGGCGAATCATCTGGACGGACCCATCATCCGTGATGCGGGCGACGGAGTCATCGTAACGTGCGACGATCGCGCGGTTGTTACCGAGAAAGCCATCGGCGATGTGTCCGAGCGCATCGAACGCCTCGCAGTCGGTGGCGACGATGGGCTCGCCGCTGCGATTGCCACTCGTCATCACGAGAGGCGTATCGAGCTCGTGCATGAGCAGGTGCTGCAAGGGCGTCGCCGGGAGCATGAGCCCGATTTCGGGCAAGTCTCCTGCGGCATTTGCGGCAATGGGGGAGTCTGTCACGCGCTCGAGCAGCACGATGGGGCGTGCCGGGCTTTCGAGCAGGATGGCTTCCTCGTCAGACACGTGAGCATACGTGCGTGCCATGTCGAGACCGCGCACCATGACGGCAAGCGGCTTGCTTAGACGATGCTTGCGCACGCGCAGACGCGCGACGGCTTCCTCGTTGCATGCGTCGCATGCCAGGTGCCAGCCGCCGAGCCCCTTGATGGCAAGAACGTCGCCTGCACGCAATTGTTGCGCTGCGTATCCTATGATCGCATCTGATTCTTCCCGCGCGAGATGCTGCCTTTCGAGAATCAGTGTCCCCTCATCGTCAAATCCACCTTCAAGGACAGCTTCTGATACGGAGGCGGAAAGGGCATTCCCACGAGGAGTCAAAACGGTCTCGACGAGGGGGAATACCCTTTCCGCCTCCGAATTAGTGTCCACCCACCAGATCCGCGGCCCACAATCGAAGCAGGCATCGGGCTGCGCGTGATAGCGGCGATCTGCCACATCGGCATATTCCGCGGCGCATTGCGGGCACATCTCGAAAGTGCGCATCGAGGTCACGGGGCGATCGTAGGGCAGCTCCTCGATGATGGTGAAGCGCGGGCCGCAGTTCGTGCAGTTGATGAAGGGGTAGTGGTAACGCCGGTCTTGCGGGTCAAAAAGCTCGTTTGCACAGGCATCGCAGGTTGCGAGATCGGGGCTGACAAGCGTGCTCGTATGCTCGTCACGTGCCGATGCGCGAATGGAAAAGTCGAGGAGGTTCTCAAACGCGCTTGCCTGCGATGAGATTTCAAGGATACGGGCGGCTGCAGGAGCGTCATCGACGAGCGTTTTCTCGAATTCGTCCAGTACGCTGTCGTCTTCATGCTGGATTTGAGTCTCGACACCGTGGGAGTCATTGAGAACCCATCCGGTGCATCCGAGCGCGCGGGCGCAACGCACGACGTGGGGTCTGAAGCCAACGCCTTGCACGATGCCATTGAGATGTATCCGCCGTGCTTGCATGTGCCGCCTTTCATGTAGCGACGAGTGTACCATGTGCAGCTTGGCGAAACGAAGGGACGGTCCAAACGTGTTGCTTTGACCGACACGTTTGGACCGTCCCTTCGTTTCGCCTAACGTGTTACCCTATCCTATCGACATGTTCAGTTCACATATGAGGTGGCCGTTATGAAATCTGCATTGACCCGACGCCTTTTTCTTGTTCTTTGCTCTGCGCTCGCGCTCATCGCGACTTTTGGGTTGGGCGCGTGTGGTACGCAGCAGGAAACCGGCTCCATTCGCATCGGCACCATGCCGACCGAGGACATCCTGCCCATGTGGGTTGCCGAGCAAGAAGGTCTCTTCGAAAAGGCAGGTGTCAATGCCGAGATAGTCGTCTTCGATTCTGCCCAGGGTCTTTCGGCGGCGCTTACGGCCGGCGAGGTCGACATCGCGATGACCGACCCCATGCGCGCGGTCAAGCTCTGCGAGTCCGGTACCGACCTCTCGCTTGAGTGGATCACGCTTGGCACGACGCCGCAGCAGGGACGCTTTGGCGTGCTGACCAGCGCCGATAGCGGCATCACCTCCCTTGCCGACCTTGCGACCGGCACCAAGGGCGTGGGCCTAGCGGCCAATACGGTGCCCGAATACGTCTTCGACAAGCTCTGCGAGCAGGCCAACATCGACCCTGCGAGCATTCCGGTGAGCGAGGTGGCAAGCCTGCCCGATCGCTATGGCCTCGTGGCTGCCGGCCAGCTCGATGCTGCCGCCCTTCCCGCGTCCATGCTCGCCCTTGGCCAGGCATCGGGCCTGGTATTGCTCGCCGATGACACGACGGGCGACAATATCTCGCAGTCGGTCATGGTCGTGCGCGATGCCTATGACACGGGCGAGGGCGCCAAGACCCTGGAGGCCGTGCGCGAGGTGTGGGATGAGGCCGCAAGCCAGATTAACGCCGATCCCGAGAAGTACCGCATGCTCCTCGTCGAGAAGGCCAATCTCAACGAGCAGGTGGCATCCACCTACGTCATCAGCGAATACCCCATGGCGCGTACTGCGCAGGGCGAGCCCGCCTATCCTCCCGCCCAGCTCATCGATCCGGTGCTCTCGTGGATGAGCGCCAAGGGTTACGTCACCAAGAACGTGAGCTACGACGAGTCAAACGGCTCATTCACCATCTCGTAGACAGGCGCCACGTAAGTCATGGCAGCATCTGCACAGATGAGGAGCTACGAATCTCTCACGCCACTCATGGCCGTGCGCCTGGCCGCACCCCATACCTGGCCGGGTCCCTCCGTGCTCACGACGGTCTTCGGCGGCGTCTACGCCATCGCCTGCGGCTATGATTTCTCGCCGATCATCTGGTGTTTGCTTCTGGCCGTTGCCGTCTTTGCGCAATCGGCGGTCAACACCTTGAACGATTGGGCGGATTACTGTGCTGGCACCGATACGGTCGAGAACTCCGACGACCCCACCGACGCCGTGCTCGTCTACAACAACCCCAATCCGCGCTCCGTGCTCGCACTGGGTCTTGCGTACATGGCCGTGGCGCTCATCTGCGGAATCATATGCGTCATCTGGGCGGGCAGCGCGATTCCGCTTGTCATCGGTGCCGTCGGTGCCCTCTTCATCGTCTGCTATTCGAGCGGCAAGCTACCTATTTCCTATCTGCCCCTCGGCGAGCTTGCTAGCGGCATCGTCATGGGTGCGCTCATTCCGGCAGCCGACATCTGCATATTTGCCGCCCATACCTATCCGCATGCCGGCCTCTTTGCCATGCCCTGGTCTGTGGACTGGTTGCGTCTTGTCTCGTGCCTCGCGCCCTTCGTCATAGGCATCGGCATGGTCATGGCCACCCAGAACAATTGCGATATCGAGCGCGATGTTCCCGTGGGCCGAAAGACGCTGCCCATCGTCTTGGGGCGCTCCCGCAGCGTCATCGTCTATCGCGTCTTCGTCGTACTCTGGATCGCCATTGTGTTGCATTGCACGTTCTGGTACTTCAACGCCGGCTTCTGGGCCGCCTGCGTCACCTTGGTGTTTGGCATCGGCGTGATGCGCTCGCTTCTCACCACGCCGCTTACCCATGAGGTGCGCGGCCCTGCCATGGGCGCCATCATGAAGGCCAACCTCTTCTTCAACGGCGCGCTCATCATGGCGGCAATGGTGTCGCTTATGTGATGATTGTCGTTAAAGCTAGGAAGCGCGGCTCATAGCCATCTGCTGATTTGCACTAAAACATATCAACACTTGTGCGTGAAGAACCGATAATAGAAAGAACGGCATTCTTCAAGTGAGGTAAACATGTCTCGGAAAACCATTTACGAAGCGCTTGCGCCTATTTTGGCAGAGAGCGAAACCGCCAAAGAACAAGGCACGAAATACGAAGCGTTATGCGTGTATTTCCTGAGAGCAGATCCGTTCTGGTCGAAGTTCTATAGCCGTGTGGGTACGTTGGAGCAGGCGGCAACTTGGCAGGATAGTCCGGTTTTCGGACAAAGCAAGGATATAGGCATCGACCTTCTTGCGCAAACGGCCGAGAACGGGGAGTGGCATGCTATCCAATGCAAGTGCTATAACCCCGAGAAGGCTTTGCCCAAGGGCGTATGCGATTCTTTCTTTGCTGCGCTCATGAATCGCAATGACATTTCTGACTGGCTCATCATGACGAGTGCAGGTGGCGCTGGCAAGAATCTTGAAGCTCAGATGTCGGGTGACCTCAGTCGCTTCATCGATACTGCGAAGATGGCGGCATCTGCGCTCGACTGGTCGCATTTCATCGATGGCCTGCCTCCCGAGGAGCGGGTTACCTATGATCCGTTACCCCACCAGCGTGATGCCATAGATTCCGTTCTCTCCGCTTTTAACGAACAAGATCGCTGCAAGGCCATCATGGCCTGCGGTACGGGCAAAACGCTTATGTCATTGCGGCTTATGGAAGAGTGGCTCAACGGCAATCCTGGCATTGTCTTGTTCTGTGCTCCCTCAATCTCTCTTGTGGGACAGTCTATGCGTGAGTGGATGGCGCAGACGCGCGTTCCCATGAGCCCACTCGTCGTTTGTTCTGATGCCAAGGCCTCTCGTCGTGGTGGCGCCGACAGCATGCCCATGACTCTTGCCGATTTTGAATATCCAGCCACGACAAATCCGGAAAGTCTCATGCGCTCATACAGAGCACATCGCAAATCTAATCCTGACGGTGGTGTAGTTGTTTTTTCGACCTACCAATCAATCGACGTCATACACCAAGCTCAAGATCTAGGCCTTCCAGAATTCGATCTCATCATCTGCGATGAGGCACATCGCACAACGGGAAACGCCTTGCCCGGTGTATCCAAGACCGAGGCTTCCGCCTTCATGAAGGTGCACTACGACGAAAACGTGCAGGCAAAAAAACGCCTGTACATGACGGCAACTCCGCGCATCTACGGTGAGACAGCCAAGCGCAAAGGAGCCGAGGAGGACTACACCATTGCCTCCATGGACGATGAGGCGATTTACGGGCCCACGGCATATCAAATTAAATTCGGCGAAGCAGTGGAAAAGAAGCTGCTCACCGATTACAAGGTCGTCGTCTTGACCGTCCAAGAGGATGCGCTATCGGATCGTCTGCCCTCGCTCGAAAGCGATCAAGGCGTTAACGCGCGCATGCTTGAGCCTTCGGATATCGGAAAGATAATTGGATGTTGGAAAGGACTTATCGACCACGGCGAAAGTGCACCTGAAGACGCCACCGGTTTGGGCGATATGCTTGTGGTGGATGACATGGAGCAAGTCGCTGCCGACGCAGTCCCGCTCCATCGTGCCGTAGGCTTCTGTTCGACCATCGATGCTTCCAAGACCATATGCGAAGCTTTCACGCAGATTGTCGAAAACTATGCCGAAGAAGCGCCTGAAAACTTGCCTCTTAAATGCGACTTGAGACATGTGGACGGCAACATGCCCGCTGATCGTCGCGCTCGCAACATTGCGTGGCTGGGCGAGAGGGTTGAAGAGGGCGAGTGCCGCATCTTGACGAATGCACGGTGCTTGGCCGAGGGTATTGACGTGCCAAATCTAGATGCAGTCATCTTTTTCAACGCGAAGAATTCCACTGTGGACGTTGTGCAAGCCGTGGGACGCGTCATGCGACGCGCGGAGGGCAAGGATTACGGCTATATAATCCTTCCCATCTTCGTACCGGCCGGAATGACACCGGAAGAGGCGCTAGATGACTCCAAGATATTCGCAAACGTATGGAGCATTCTGCAGGCGCTTCGTTCGCACGATGAACGTATTGAAGCCAAGGTGAACGCGCTTGCGCTTCACCAGGAGGCAGCTAAGAACAAATACGCGGGCTCGGCAGACCACAGGGGTTGGGACGAGGGCTTGGAAAGCCGCAAGGAAGCCGAGCAGCGCAAGGCAGCCGAAATCGCCGAAGGCGTGCAGACGCGTCTTTCTCTCTACCCTGTCGAGCGCTGGGAAAAGGCCGTCAAGACGCAACTCGTCAAGAAATGCGGCACGCGCATCTATTGGGATGAGTGGGCTGAAGACGTGGCTAGGATTGCGGAGCGTCATATAGAGCGAATTGGCGCGCTCGTAAAAGACGACGAAGGAGTCAAGGAACAGTTCGCTGTGTTCCTAAAGGGTTTACGTGACTCGCTCAACCCTGGCATTACAGAAGACGAGGCTGTGCAGATGATTGCGCAGCACATCATCACAGTCCCGGTGTTTGAAGCACTCTTTGGCGATTACGAATTCGCGAAATCCAACCCCGTTTCCATCGCAATCGACTCTTTCCTGGCATCGCTTCAAGGCCATCGTATAGATGAAGCTTCTGATGCAGAAGTGCTGGAGGATGTGTACGCGAGCGTACGTCGTCGCGCGGCAATGGTGCAAACCGATGCCGCACGACAGCAACTTATCCGGGACCTTTACGAGAAGTTCTTCAAGGTGGCGTTTAAAGCTACCTCAGAGAAGATGGGCGTGGTGTATACGCCAACCGAGATTATCGATTACATTTTGTATGAAACGGATCGTGTTCTGCGTAGCGAGTTTGGACGTGGCCTTGCCGATGAGGGCGTGCATATCCTTGACCCCTTCGCCGGTACGGGCTCGTTTATAGCGCATCTCATAGAGAGCGATCTTATACCGGACGATAAACTTGGCTACAAATACAGAAACGAACTGCACTCTAATGAGATTTTGCTGCTTGCCTACTACATTATGACTATCAATATCGAACAGGCGTTCTACTCAAGAATGCAGAGAGAGAGAGAGCTCATCTGCGCATAATGAGGACGGTGGCTTAGGGTATCAGCCATTTCCAGGTGCAGTCCTTACTGACACCTTCCAGATGACCGAGGAAGGCGACACGCTGGATGTGGAAGTGTTCACTCAGAACAGCGAGCGCGTATTGCAGCAAAACGAACTGGACATCCGCGTAATAGTGGGCAATCCGCCTTACTCCGTCGGGCAGAAGAGCGCGAACGATAATAATGCCAACGAGACCTATCCCACATTGGATGCACATATTGCTGCTACCTATGCGGCGAATACTCAGGCGACAAACAAGAACTCGCTCTACAACTCGTATATCCGTGCATTTAGATGGGCCTCTGATCGTATTGATGAGAAAGGAATAGTTTGTTTTGTATCTGGTTCTGGTTGGCTAGATGGGCCATCAGGACAAGGTGTTCGAATTTGCTTCGAGCGTGAATTCGATTCCATTCATATTTTTAATCTGCGAGGCGACAAGGAATTTCGGAGACTCTCTAAAGAGCAATTGAAGTCTGAGGGTGACAACATATTTGCGAGCGGTTCTAAGTCACCTATTGCCATCACCATGCTGGTAAAGAACCCCAACGCAAAAGAACAGGGCATTTTCTACCATGATATCGGTGACTATCTCACTCGCGAGGAAAAGCTCGACATCATCTGTCAAGCCGCCAAAGACGGCATCAAAGATTGGCAACGCATCACACCCGATCGCCATAACGACTGGCTTAACCAACGCGACGACAGCTGGTACGAGTTCGCACCGTTAGGTCTGGAAAAGTACAAAGAGCCTCAGGGAATATTCGCGACGTGGTCATGCGGCTTGAAAACGCAGCGCGACCCTTGGGCGTGGGGCTATTCGGCATCCGCTGTGAGAGCTGATATGAAAAAGCTTATCGAAGGGATGGATGAGCAGATAAAGAAATGCGCAGGTGACGAGGGTAAACTCGAATATGACGCGAAAAGGTATAGCTGGACGCGCCGCCTTTTGGACTTTGCCAAGAAGGGCGAGCTCGTGGAATATGATTCCGAGCACGTGATTCTTGGAATGTATAGGCCTTTCTGCAAGCAATACGTTTACTATGACGCAAAGATGAACGAAAGGACCTACCAACAACCAATCGCCCCTCTTTTGCGAAAAGAAAAAGGCGCGGTCGAAATGACCTACCAACAACACTCTCCTCTCTTGCCGAATATCTATATTGCTACGACAGGAGGAAGCAGCCCCAGTTGCATGGTTTCAGGTCTTTTGCCTGACCTTCATTTCATTGGCGATTCTCAGTGTTTTCCACTGTATTGGTATGAGAAGCAAGATTCGCTTGGTGGTCTCTTCGACAAAACAGACGATGACTACGTTCGTCATGATGCAATTACTGATGAGGCGCTTAACGTCTTTCGTGCGGCTTATCCATATGTTTTTGCTGAACGCAAGAAGAAGGACGGTGGCGAAGAAATCATCAAAGAGGACATCTTCTTCTATATCTACGGCATCCTTCACTCACCCGAATATCGGAAGAGATTCGCAACGAATCTAAAGAAGGAGTTGCCACGTATTCCTTTGGCAGAGAACTTCACGGCTTTCTGCAATGCTGGACGAGAACTCGCCTATTGGCATCTTAACTACGAAGAAGCCGATCCTTATCCACTCGAAGAGGAGGGCGACAGCATTAATCCGGGTCGTACTGAGAAGATACGCTTTGGCAAGTGCAAGAAGGACGACGAGCATCCTAAAGGCGAGGATCGCACCGTGCTTCATGTTGCGGAGAATCTGACGCTTAGAGGCATTCCCGAAGAGGTCTATAATTACGTGGTGAATGGAAAGAGTGCCATTGGCTGGCTGATGGATAGATACAAAGTCACGACTGATAAGGCGTCAGGCATAGTCAATGATCCGAACGAGTACAGTGATAATCCTCGCTATATTGTTGATTTGGTGAAGCGGGTTGTCAGAGTTTCGCTTGAGACGAATGAGATAGTGAATATGCTGCCTCCTCTGAATGAGAGATCACAGCCTGCCAACTGGCCTTTTGCATGGAAGACGGAATAGATCGTGCTTTTCCAGCCGCATGCATATGGAGGTCGCAGTGTCATATCCTGAAGAATCGATACTGGTTGGTGCGGCAGAAAGTATCTGGGAGGGCAGCGACGCACGGGTGAACATCGGCATAGACGTTGGCGACAAGTTGCTTGAAGCTATGCGCCCGTTTCTCGACGACGAACTAGAGCTCGTGTTCATAACTGACAGTGACATAAGGCATATCAAGCGTAAACATGGTGCTGCTGAGGAAGAGCGTGGGCAAAAGTCCATCACCCCCGAAGACTTCGCATGTATCCCCAAGGTCCTCAACGAGTTTGATACGTGCGAGCATACTGATACCGACAAACTCGGAAGCAAGAAGTTTCTTCTGCAGAAGGACATCAACGGGATTGTCTATATCGTCACGATTCAACGAGGCAAGCGAAAGCTTCAGATCAAAACGATGTGGAAGGGGAATCGGTCGGGTGCCTCATGCTAGCCTTGGAGGCTCCCTTGGGCTTACGTCCGAAACGACCCCGACGATACCGCCATTATAACAGGGCATTATGAAGATTATGAGATTGGGGAGGCGCGATGTCCGTTTCCCCTCGCCCTCAATCCGCTATCATGGAGCATCGTTGTTGCGATAAGGGGGAGCTGTGGCCAAGGAACACGTTCACGGGGTATTCGAGTCGATAGCCGATGGCTATGATGCGGCAAACGATCGCATCAGCCTGGGTATGCACCGTCTGTGGAAGCGCGCGCTATGCAAGGCCGCCCTCAAGCCGTGCACGAACGCCAAGCGCGCCGGTCTCGTGCTTGACGTTTGCTGTGGCACGGGCGATATCACGGCCATGCTCGCCGAGAAAAACCCCGATGTCCTCGTCTGCGGGCTCGACTTCTCCGCGCATATGCTCGACGTCGCGCGCGAGCGCACGAAGGCCCTGCCCAACGTGATGCTCGTCGAGGGCAACGCCATGGAACTGCCCTTCGATGACAATACCTTCGACTCTGCCGTCATCAGCTTCGGCCTGCGCAACACGCCCGACTACGAGCAGGTAGTGAGCGAGATGGTCCGCGTGACGAGGCCCGGCGGTGTCGTTGCCTGCCTCGATGCCTCCGTGCCCGAAAGCACCGTCATCCAGCCCTTCTACCAGTTCTACTACAAGAACGTCATGACGCTCTTCGGCGGTGGCATCTCGCATCGCAAGGAGTACGACTGGCTCTACGAGAGCACGCAGGAGTTCCTGCGCAAAGACGAGCTCGTGCGCCTCTTCGAAGACTGTGGTCTTATCTCGGCGTGCGCGCGCCCGTTCATGTTCGGTGCCGCTGCCTTGCACACGGGCGTCAAGCCGCTGTTCAGCGTACCGCTGACCAGTGCCGTTGCCGATGCCGTGAAGAAGGCTGCCTGCAGCAAGGACGATGCGGCCGATGCATAAGCTCGAGTTTCGCGATGTGACGCTGCGTTATGACGATGAGCGCCATGGTGTTGATGGTCTGCTCGCGCTCGAGAGCCTGAGCCTTGCCGTGGACGTGGGCGAATCGCTCGCCATCATCGGGCCTTCGGGCTGCGGCAAGTCATCCACCTTGCAAATGGCCGCCGGGCTCGTGCGCCCCTCAAGCGGCGAGGTGCTCGTCGATGGCCAGTCCATCACGAAGCCACGCCAGAAGACGGCGCTCATCTTGCAAGACTTCGGGTTGCTGCCCTGGAAGACGGTGCTCGCCAATGCCGAGCTCGGCCTCAAGGTGCGCGGCGTTGACCGCGAGCAACGCGAGGCAAAGGCACGTGAGGCTCTGCGTCTGGTCGGTCTCGAGGACTTTGCCCGCGCCTATCCCGGCGAGCTATCCGGTGGCATGCAGCAGCGCCTCGCCCTGGCGCGCTCCATCGCACTCGATGTCGACTTGCTGCTCATGGACGAACCGCTCTCCGCGCTCGATGCGCTCTTGCGCGAGCAGCTGCAAGACACCCTGCTCGAGCTCTGGCACAAGGAAGGCTACGCGCAACTGCTCGTGACGCACTCCATCGACGAGGCGGTGTATCTCGGGCAGCGCATCGTCGTGCTGAGCGCGCGTCCCGGCCATGTGGTCGGCGTGCTCGATAATCCCGCGATGGGCCAGGTTGCCTATCGCGGCAGCTCCGCATATTACGAGCTTTGCAACGAGATTCGCGCCTTGCTGCGCGATGCATCGCATGCTCACGAAGACGGGGAGGCGAGTCATGCGTAAGGTCTTGGGATATGTCTGGGGCACTATCTTCGTCATCGTCTTGTGGTGGGTGTGCGCGGTGCTCATTGGCTCGCCCGCCCTTCCGACACCGGCAGCGACGTTGCCCGCGCTCGCCGACAACATCGGCAAGATCGCTCCCGAGTTCATGGTGAGCCTCGGGCGCATCCTGCTCTCGATGGCCATCGGAGCGCTCTTCGGCGTGCCGCTTGGCCTGTGGATCGGTCGCTCCAAGCGCGCTGACGCCATCTTCGGCCCCGTGCTCTACGTGCTCTATCCCGTCCCGAAGATCGTCTTTCTGCCCGTCCTTTTCGTGCTCTTCGGCCTGGGAGGGGAGGGCAAGGTGGTGCTCATCGCCATTGCCGTGTTCTTCCAGATGATGGTCACGATGCGCGATGCAGCGAAGAACGTGCCGACTGGTGCGGTCGAGTCCATGCGCTCGCTCGGTGCGAGCAAGTTCGCCATCTACCGTGACGTCATCTTCCCGGCAACCATTCCCGACCTGTTCACCGCGTTGCGCATCACCTGCGGCACGGCTGTCGCGATCCTTTTCATCGCCGAGTCGATGGCAGGCTCGAGCGGCCTGGGATATTACATCATGCACGCCTGGTCGCTGCTCGAGTACGCGCGTATGTTTGCCGGCATCGTGGCGATGGCACTCATGGGCGTGCTGCTCTACGAGGCCTTCGACATCGCCGAGCGTCGCCTCACCCGCTGGCGTCGTGTCGCATAGTCGAGGGGCTTAATAACGTGTCAGGGGGTCAACGTGTCAGGGGGTCAGACCCCCTGACACGCGGACGTCGTGTTTCCTGGTTAGATGCTGTAAAACGCCGTGCATGCATAGAAGAGGCAGGTCAGGATGACTGATCCGGCGATTAGCAGACCCGCGGGCACGAGGCAACCGAGCTTGAAGGCCTCGCCGCATCCTCCGATGCAGCCGCCATGTCCTGGTCCGCCCAGATATTCCATGTCGTAACCATCGACTCTGCCGTCGTTATTGAAGTCAGGCCCCATGCTCCTGTTTCCTGTTCCCAATCGGTTGCCGAGCTGCGCTATCATGTTCTCATGTTACGTCTGGACATTCCACAGTCGGCTCTCAAGATTCTGGAAGCGCTCGAAGCTGCTGGCTTTGAGGCCTTTGTCGTAGGCGGTTGCGTGCGCGACGCTCTCATGGGCCGCACGCCCAACGATTGGGACATCACCACCTCGGCACGACCCGAGCAAACCAAGGCCGTGGCTGCCGATGCGGGTTTCAAGACGATTGATACCGGCATCAAGCATGGTACCGTGACCGTTATCGTCGATCATGAGCCCTTCGAAGTTACCACCTATCGCGCCGATGGTAGCTACAGTGACGGACGGCATCCGGATTCCATCGAGTTCTTGGACCGCATCGATGGCGATCTTGCCCGTCGCGATTTCACCATCAACGCCATGGCATACAATCCTTCACGTGGCCTTGTCGATCGCTTTGGCGGCCAAGCCGATCTCGAAGCGGGTATTCTGCGTGCCGTGGGTGACCCGCGCGAACGCTTCACCGAGGACGCTTTGCGCATTGTGCGTGGACTGCGCTTTGCCGCGCAACTCGGATTCGCAATCGAGCCCGAGACCTCGGATGCGATGCACGAATTGCGCAGCCTGCTCGACAACATTGCTGTCGAGCGCATCTGGGTCGAGTTTCGCGGGCTGCTCGAAGGACCCTATGCCGTCGACGTCCTACGCGCCTACAACGACGTGGTCTTCACTATCATCCCCGAGCTCGAGCCCGAGTTCGAATTTGACCAACGCAACCCCTTCCATCGCTATGACGTATGGGAACACACCCTGCATGCTCTTGAGGCAGCGCCGACGGACATGGAGGCGACCTTGCGTTTCGCGTTGCTGCTTCATGACATCGGCAAGCCCCACTGTCTCACCATCGACGAAGAGGGCAAGGGCCATGCCTATGGGCACGAGAAGGTGGGTGAGCCCATCGCCGCAGAAGTTTGCCGCCGTCTGAAGCTGTCCCGTTCCGAACGCGAGACAGTCACACAGCTGGTGCGTCATCACATGTTTTCGATTCCCGACACCCCCAAGGCCATGCGTCGCTTTTTGCTCAAGCATGGCCCCGAACGTGCCCGGGATCTCTTCGCCATCCGTCGCTGCGACAAGAGCGGCATCGGACGCGGGCAGATGGTTGACAGTCCCATGAGCATAGCGTTTGCCAAGGCCGAGAAGCTCATGGACGAACAACTCAACGCCGAGCCCGTCTTCGGCGTGAAGGACCTTGCGATTAACGGATCGGATTTGATCGCGCTTGGTATGGAACCCGGGCCAGTTATCGGTCATGTGCTGCAGGTGCTTTTGAATGAGGTTGTCGATGGCGACGTGCTCAACGAACGTGAAGCACTCATCACACGCGCTCAACAATTGGTCACTAGATGACTATGCGTTGGCAGACCGTCGAGCGGAGGCCTAAGGGAGCGCGCCGTAAGGACCGCGAAGCGGGCCGTCGGGAAGCGACCATCGACGCGAGGCGGCCTGCCAACGCGCGCCGCGAAGCGGGCTGTCGGGGAGCGACCGTCGAGGCTCGTCATCGCATGTCCGGCGACTGGCCCCGCGTAGCGGGCCGTCGGGAAGCGACCATCGAGGCGGGCCATCGCACGGCATTGCGCTAAATGTCGCTGAATGCCCGTGTCACTTGCGTTAGAATCGAAAGCTACGCGTCGACGAAAGGACATCACCATGGCCGAGAAGAACAAGCAGGTCCGCTTCAACATCCAGGCAAGCCCCGACCGCATGTGCGGCGTATATGCCAATGCCTCGATCGTGAGTACGACCAATGCCGAGTCCCGCATTGACTTCCTCTACGTCGACCATGCCAACAAGCAGGGCGATGACGTCCCAGCGCATCTCGTTGCGCGCGTCATCATGCCCACTACCGCGCTCGCCGACCTTTCGGAGACCTTGAGCAAGCACATCTCCAAGCATCTCGAGCAGGGAATGTAGACCCCATCGAAGCCGATTAAATCAAGAGAGACGAAAATGCCTGATACGCCAAACTACAAGCATACGATGAACCTCCCCAAGACTTCCTTCAAGATGAAGGCGAGTTTGCCCCAGCATGAGCCGGAGCACCTCAAGAAGTGGGAGGACATGGACCTCTATTACAAGGTGCTCGCCCATAACGAGGGGCACGAGTCCTTCGTCCTGCATGACGGGCCGCCGTATGCCAACGGACCCATTCACATCGGCCATGCGCTCAACAAGACGCTCAAGGACATCATCGTCAAGTATCATGCGCAGCGCGGCTACTACGCACCATACGTTCCCGGCTGGGACTGCCATGGCCTGCCCATCGAGAACAAGGTGGAGGAGGAACTCGGTCCCGAGAAGATGGCCAAGATTGATGTCCCCACCTTCCGCAAGATCTGCCGTGAATATGCCGAGAAGCAGGTCGATGGCCAGCGTGAGGGTTTTAAGCGTCTTGGCGTTTCCGGTGACTGGAACAATCCCTACCTTACCTTCACGCCCGAGTACGAGGCGGGAAACATCGAGGTTTTCAAGGACCTCTATCTTTCGGGGGCGATTTACCGTGGTCGCAAGCCCATCCACTGGTGCACGCATTGCCACACGGCGCTTGCCGAGGCCGAGATCGAGTATTCCGACGAGGTGAGCCCCTCCATCTTCGTGAAGTTCCGCTTTACCGAGGTGCCCGAGGCCTTCAAGCCGGTCATGCACGATGACGCGGCGATGTCGGTCATCATCTGGACGACCACCCCGTGGACGCTTCCTGCCAACGCTGCCGTGAGCCTCAATCCGGATGCGGAATACGTTGCCGTGCGCGTGCGCGGCGAGTACTTCGTGCTTGCCCGCGAGTTGCTGGAAAGCGTCGCCGAGAAGGCGGGTTGGTCGGGCTACGAAGTCGTCGAGAAGGACGGCGAGCCCTTCGTCGTGAAGGGCGTCGACCTGGCAGGCGCTACATACAAGCATCCCATTCATGCTGACATGACGGGCACCCTCATCTACGGCGACCATGTCACGTTGGATACGGGTTCCGGTGCGGTTCACACCGCTCCCGGCCATGGCGCCGATGACTACGAGGTCGGCCTCAAGTTCAACATACCCGTCATCATGCCCGTCGATGACGATGGCACGTTCATGCAGGGCGGTGGCCCCTGGGCTGGCAAGGATGCCGTCGCCAGCAACGAGGACATCATCGCGTGGCTCGACGAGGACAACGCGCTCATCGCCCGCGAGGATATCACTCACTCGTACCCTCATTGCTGGCGTTGCAAGAATCCCGTTATCTTCCGCGCGACCACGCAATGGTTCGTCTCCATGGACAAGACGGGTTTGCGCGAAAGGGCGCTCGAGCAAATCGATGATAACGTGCGCTGGATTCCCGCCTGGGCTTCCAACCGCATCGGGTCGATGGTCGAGGAGCGTCCCGATTGGTGCATCAGCCGCCAGCGGTACTGGGGCGTGCCCATCCCGGTCTTCAAGTGCAAATCCTGTGGAGAGATTGTCGCCAACGAGGAAAGCTTCGATGCCGTCATCGAGCTATTCCGCACCAAGGGTGCCGATGCCTGGTACACCACTGCTCCCGAGGATTATCTGCCATCGAGTGTGTGCTGCCCCAATTGCGGCAGCCATGACCTCGAGCCCGAAAAGGACGTCCTCGACGTCTGGTGGGAGTCCGGCGTGTCGCACACGAGCGTCTGCGAGGCTCGTCCGTACCTGCATCGTCCGGCCGACGTGTACCTCGAGGGTTCCGACCAGCATCGTGGCTGGTTCCAGTCTTCGCTGCTCACGAGCGTGGGAGCCTATGACGAGGCTCCCTTCAAGACGGTCGTGAGCTGTGGGTTCACGGTCGATGAGAATGGCCGCAAGATGTCCAAGTCCCTTGGCAACGTCATCGACCCACTCGAGGTCTGCAAGGAGTTCGGTGCCGACGTTTTGCGTCTGTGGGTGGGTTCGGTCGACTACTCGCAGGACATGTCCGTGAGTCACACCATCTTCGAGCGCACTTCGGATGCCTACCGTCGTATTCGCAATACGTTCCGCTACCTACTCAGCAACCTCAACGACTTCACCAACGAGGATTACGTCTCTGCCGACGAGATGCTCGAGTTTGACAAGTGGGCTCTTGCCCGCCTGCAGGCGCTCGTAGAGGAGACGACGCAGGCTTACGAGGACTATCACTTCCATAGCGCCTATCGTGCCTGGTACGACTTCATCGTCAGTATCTCGTCCGAGTACTTCGATGCGGTGAAGGACCGTCTCTACGCTGACGCTGCCGCTTCCGTCGAGCGTCGCAGCGCCCAGAGCGTGCTTGCTAACATGCTCGAGGCCATGGTACGCCAGTTCGCCCCCATCCTGACCTTCACTTGCGACGAGGTGTGGGAGAAGTACCCCGAGGGCATGATGGAGGATGGCCGCGTGGCATCTGTCCAGCTGGCCGGATGGCCCGCGGCAGAGGACTTCGCCCCGCAATTGCCGGTCGCCGAGCGCGAGGAACTCTTGGCTTCCTACGAGGTGGTCATGGCGGCTCGCGATGCCGTGATGAAGGCCATCGAGGAGGCGCGAAACGACGGCATGTTCACGAAGAGCCAGGAGGCCGCCGCGACGATCATGGGCAACACGCAGCTCATCGAGGCCTTGGCTGCCCACGGCCTCGATACGCTTGCCGAGGTCTTCATCGTGTCGGCCGTCGAGCTCGAGGAGTCCGATGACGCCGATGGCTTCGTGGCGAGTGTATCGCCGGCGCCCGGCGAGAAGTGCCCCCGCTGCTGGAACTACCGCGAGCTTGGTCCCGACGGTTTGTGCGAGCGCTGCCATGACGTCGTGTTTGGCCTCGAGTTCGAGACCCTCGAGTAGCACATAGGTGTCGCGTAAGCGGACATTCGTGCTGTTCATCCCCATCGTGATTGCGATGGTCGCCCTCGACCGCCTGGCCAAAGTCTGGGCGGTCGATCATTTGCGCCAAGGCGCTGCCGGCCCCGATTTCGGGCTCGTCGACCTCACGCTCGTGCACAACGCCGGCGCGGCCTTTGGCATGGGGCAGGGGAGCGGTGCCATCTTCATCGCGATTGCAATCGTGATATGCGCCGCCGTCATCATCTGGCTTGTCGTGGGCAAGCGTCATAATGCCCTGGAGATCACGGCGCTCGCGCTCGTGGTCGCCGGTGGCATCGGTAACTGCATAGATCGTCTCACCACGGGTTACGTCGTCGATTTCATCCGCTTCACCTTCATCGACTTTCCCGTCTTCAACGTCGCCGATATCTGCGTAACCTGCGGCGTCATTCTCTTTCTCGTCGCCATCATCTTCACGGGCGTGCTCTCCGACGCCGATGAGGAGGAGGGGTGATGACGAACGCCTTCGATCACGAGGTAAGTGTCGACGAGCAAGGCACACGCCTTGACGTCTTCGTGGCCTCCCTCGGCATCGATGAACTCGCTTCGCGCTCGGCTGCCGTGCGCCTCATCGAGTCCGGTCGCATACTCGTTAACAGCCAGCCCACGACCAAGAAGCGCATCGTGGTCGCTGGCGATCAGGTCCACATCGAGATTCCACCCCGTAGCGGCGAAGGTGGCGTAATCGAGGCTGCCTACGACATCCCCCTGGACATTCGCTACGAGGACGAGCATCTCATCGTGCTCTCCAAGCAGCCGGGCCTCGTGTGCCATCCGGCGCGGGGGCATTATGGCGACACCCTGGTAAATGCCCTTGTCGCCCATTGCGGCATCGGCAACCTGGCTCAGGTGCAGGGCGAGGACAGGCCGGGCATCGTGCATAGGCTCGACCGCGACACGAGCGGCCTCATGCTTGCGGCCAAGACCGACCTGGCGGCTGCCCGTCTGCAGGATGGCATACGTACGCGCAACATCGACCGACGCTACCTCACGCTCGTTCATGGTTCCTTGGGTCATGACACGGGCATGATCGATGCGCCCATCGCCCGACATGTGACCGATCGCACGCGCATGGCCGTGAGCGATGCTCCCAATGCAAAGGGGGCGATCACGACCTTCGAGGTGCTTGAGCGCTTCGAGGCCGATCGCCATGACGACGGTTACAGCCTGCTCGAATGCCACCTTTTCACGGGACGTACGCACCAGATTCGCGTGCACATGGCCTACACGCACCACCCCGTCGTGGGAGATCCGCTCTACGGGCGCGCCGCGACGGCCAAGGCGCGCAACCGCAATGCCGCAGAGCATAGCGAGATGGGTCTCGACCGGCAGTTTCTCCATTCATGGCGTTTGAGTTTCGAGCATCCCATCACCGGCGAGAAGCTGAGCTTCACGGACATGCCCAGCGACGATTTGCAGATGATTCTGAATGAGCTTGCCCCGCGCTCCATGGGTCGCACGGACTATGGTCACGAGCTGCTGGGATAGAGGCCGCGTGTCGTAGATCTTATGCTGGCTCGGCTAGCTCGGCGAAGAGGGCATCGAGCTTCGCGGGGTCTTCGACGGCAGCTGCGAGCTCTTCCAGGCGACCTTCGCGTGCGAGTTTGGTGACAAGGGCACTGTAACGGGCCTCTCCTTCAGCCAACGCCTCTTCACGTGCTTCTTCACGTGCTTCTTCACGCGCCTTCTGCACTTCTTCACGCGCCTCTTCGCATGCCTTCTGCACTTCTTCGCGTACCTTTTCGCGCAATTTCTCCTCGGCTTCGCGCACCTTTTGCTCAACCTCGCGTGCGGCTTCGCGTGCGAATTCGCGCTTGGCGATGCGCACCCTGCGCTCGGCGTTCTCCTCGACGGTGCTCACGGACCAAAACATGCGTATCCAATCCTCGTCGTGGTTGATGGCGCAGACCGCCTCGTCGATTTCCTCGATGAGGTGGTCATCTTTCGCTACGGTGCCATTATACACATACTCGAGCAGGCCCCTCATCCCCTCGTCCTCTGTCGATTCCCATGCCGAGGCATTCAGGACAATCCAGGTGGAACCGCTTTCTACCTCTAGGTCAGCTTCCTCTTTGCATGTCGGCCTTATCGTGTATACCGGGAGGGCGTGTCCGAAGGGATCATGTCTGCAGATGAAGATCACGTAGCTGTCGGGAAGCTCGTCGTAGTCTGCTCCCTTTGGAAGGAGTCCGGAGTCGATTTTCGCCTGGTAGTACCTGCACCTCTTTGCCATCTGGCGCTCCCTCGTGGCCTGAATCTCCACGTCGTATACGGCATCATCGCCCTTTACGTAGACATCTAGTCTCACGCCCCTGGAGAAGATGCCAGTGCCTATCTCCATTTGCGACCGTTGATAGGTTATCTTCCCGATTTCGATGCCAAGTATGCGCTCGAGCAATCCCCTACAGAGTGATTCGTCCTGCATCACCCTGTTGAACATCAAGTCGTTGGCGAATGCATATGTTCCGGGAAAGATGGGCTCACCTGTGATATCCGGATCCGCGGGTTCAAGCATGTCACCGGCTGTCTCATAATGCGCGCTTTTGTCAGTCATGGGCAATCCCTTTGAACGAAGGTTTCGCTGTGGGTCGCACATGGTAAGACGAGAACAGCCGAGCAAACCACCCCGAGAATCTGAGCAAAATGCGGATGAAATCCGGACAAAATCCGAGTGGATTCGGAGCGAAAATGGACGAACCGAAGCTGAAGCAGAATCATATGGACTGCGTCCTGCTAGGAAATTTCCAAACAGGGTAGTTTCCTGACTGCCACCCTAAACAAGGTACTCAAGATATCTTGAGCTATAGGCCACTCGAGACGTACCATTTTGCGTCCGACAATATGCCATCAATCGTTCCTTGAGGCGGAACGAAAGCAGGGCGTATCATCCGTGTTATCCACCTACAGGCTGAAGCTCTCGGGAATCTCATGCGTAATTCCCACCATTGGAAGGAGATGACACCCATGAATACATCGACAAGGCGTGCTGTTCATGATGCATTGGCGCTCGCATTTGCCGTGGCTCTCTTGACGATCCTGTCATGGGTGGGGACGGTCACCCAGGCCTTTGCCTTTCCGATGCAAGATGCCGATAACGCTCTCGAGGCGCAGGTGTCCGCTACCTCTACGACGGCCCCGGTGGACATGTACCGCATGTACAACCGCAACTCCGGCGAGCACTTCTACACGGCCAGCAGCGTCGAGCGTGACAGCCTCGTCAATGCCGGCTGGCGCTACGAGGGCATTGGCTGGGTTGCGCCCGAGACCTCGAGCACGCCGGTCTACCGCTTGTACTCGGGTACCGATCACCATTACACGACGAGTTCCTATGAGCGCGACAGTCTCATCGCTTCCGGTTGGCGCTATGAGGGCATTGGGTGGTATTCCGAGGACGTAACCAAGGACAAACCCCTGTATCGCCAATTCAATCCCAACGTGAACATCGAGGCCATCCACAACAACTCCGGCTCGCACAACTACACCATGTCCTACGACGAGCACAGCTCCCTCGTGCGCGTCGGATGGCGCGGTGAGGGTGTCGCCTGGTATGCCGCAGGCGAAGGGCAGCTGCTATCGAGCACGGCTCCGTCGGCTGCTGCCCTACGCTCCCAGCTCAGTATTACGGAGTACCTGCAGCCTGCACTGACCTACAACTACAAGGGAGCGGATTGGCAGGGCTACATCGTGCTCCATGACACGGAAGGGTCAGGCGACCCCATGAACGTGGTGGATGGCTGGCTCTATAACGGCGCTGGCGTGGCATCGCACTTCGTCGTCGGCCTCGACGGCTCCATCGTCCAGTGCGTCGACATGGACTACGTCGCCCACCATGCCGGCTGGGGCAATGACGGATTCAACCATGAGTTCGGCGTGCGCGAGTGGCCTTACGACGGCAGCGTCGACACTAACTACGGCATGAACTTCTGCTCCATCGGCATCGAGATGGTGCACTGGAACGGCCAGGGCTACTATCCCGAGGCACAGCTCAACGCGCTGGATAAGCTCATCGCCTATATCGATGCCTACTACGGGTTCGAGTCCACCATCATCGACCACAAGATGTGGGCCATCGGCAACTCGGACACCTCATCGGACTTTGCCGGCTACCTGGATAACTACCGGCGCTTCCGTCACCACTAAGGTTTTCTGGCCTTACTGCTTCACGGCTACGACCACAAAGCGCTCATCGGCCGTGCCGTAACTGCAGGTCGAAAGTGCGAGCAGGTCGTCACCGTAGCTTGCGCTTATGCCCGTTTCGTACATGGCGAGTTGCTTGACGTTTGCCACGTAGTCGTTGAACTGCTGCTCGGAAAGTTCGCCAACTTGATCCCAATAACGATAGGGGCTGGGTGCTGTCAGGTCCTCGTACCAGCAACCGAGGAGTTGATAGCTGCCGAAGCCCGTTGCGCCTTCGATGGTGTTGTAGTCGATTACGTGGGAAAGGCCGAAGTCCGGGTTGTCGAAGCTGCGCAGGCTCGCGAACATGCTGCCGTCGTTCATGTTGTGGCCGTAAATGATGGAACTATTGCCATCGAGCAGGCAGCCCTTGCCCAAAAACGGCGTGCCAGCCGACGAGTACTCGCCTTCGAAGTTTCGGTGCAGGTAGTACTCGGGGTCGTCGGGCGTGTACATGACGGGATAGTCGATACGCGTGTCGGCAACCTTGATCCAGCCCACGCAATTGGGATTATCCGTCACAAGCGCATTGGGGTTGCGGTCGTATTCCTCCGTGATGGTGTTGAACTCCTCGTTTGCGGTCCAGTATTTGCTGACCTGCATGAAGATGAGCACGGCACATACGATGACGACAATGATGCAGATAATCTCGGCGATGAGGAATCTGCGGCGTCTGCCGGACCTGCTGGCGTGTTTTCCCTGTGCCATGCCTAGTAGTTCCCTTCGAAGAAGTCGGTGTCCTGGGGCAGCTCGTATCCGGTGAAGTACGCGTCGAAGTCAAGGCCGAGATACGAGCAGAGGTTCGCGAGTTCGATCATCGTGTTGTCGTTGACGGGGATGCCATCTTTGCGCAGGCGCTCTTCGTTGAAGTGCTCCTTCTCGCCGTGGGTCCAGACGCGCTCGGCACCCTGCGCCACGGGGCTATCCCGCAGCTTTTGGAGGTAGTCGGAGAGATGGGCCCTGATTTCGGTGGGATCGCCGAAGATAGCCGGATCGATGACGATGAAGCCGTGGCAGATACCCGTCTTGTCATCGAAGGTGCAGCACTCGTCCGAGGTGTTACCCATGGAAAGTATGGAGGAAAACAGCTCGCAGACCATGCCCCAGCCATAGCCTTTGTGGCTGCCGGTTTTCTCGCTCGCGCCGCCGAGCGGCATAATGCCACCGCCCTTCTTGCCGACGATGTTCGCGAGTACGTCGGGGGCGTCGGTGGTGGGCTCGCCTTGGGCGTCAAGGGCCCAGACGGGCGGCAGAGGCTCGCCGTTCTTGTTGTAGATCTCGAGTTTGCCGCGCGTGACGACGGAGGTCGATGCGTCAAACCAGAAGGGGTAGGGGTCTGCCGGGGCGGCGATGGCGATGGGGTTGGATCCGAGCATGGCCTGGCGTCCGAAGGTGGGAACCATGATGGCCTCGGAGTTGGTGCAGGCAATGGCGATGAGCCCCTGGTCGCAGGCCATCTTGGTGTAGTAGCCGGCGATGCCGAAGTGGTTGCCGTTGCGTACGGTCACCATGGCCATGCCGCTCTTCTTGGCCTTCTCGATGGCAAGGTCCATGGCGAATTTCGAGATGATCTGGCCCATCGCGGAATGGCCGTCGATAGTAGCCGAGACGGGCGTCTCGAAGACGACTTCGGGGGTCTCGTCGACGTGGATGGTGCCCTTCTCGATGCCCTTGTGGTAACGCACCATGCGCTGCATACCATGGCTCTCGATGCCATAGAGGTCTGCGGTGAGGAGCACGTCGCTGATGACGGCGCTGTCTTCATCGGAAAAGCCGAACGCCTTGAAGACGTCGTTGCAGAAGGTGTTGAGGGTGTCATATTGCCAGTTCACGTAAGGCATGTGCTTCCCATTCTCTCGCGCGTGTACGTGCTCTATAAGATACTCCATTTGGGCTGGTTGGCACAGGCGCTATATGATGCGGACGGCGTTTTGTAACGTTTTATCCGATGATGACGAGGAGCATACCGTCGCGCACGCCAATCTGAAACTGCTCCCGGCAGCTACGGTTGCTTACCCCGAGGGGTATGGCGCAGCTCAATGCGGCATCTTCAAGCTCCCATTGCAGGCCGCGTTCGGTGACGCCGTAGGCATCGCCCCCAAAGGCGAGTACGGAGACGCGTGTTCCTGGCGGTGCCGAAAATCCTTGCGGTTCATTGGATGACGTGACGAGATGCACGCGCTGGGAGTCCCCGTATAGTACGCCGCTTGCGCCATGTTCGTGCAGGAAGGCGAGGGTCTGCATGTTCGCAAGCTCATGACCGACATCTCCGCCGAGTGCCGCGTGCAGGGCGAAGTTCGTGTATCCACGTGCCAGGCCCTCCTTGCATGCGTAGACGGTGTCGGTGTCGTCCTTGTCGCAGGGCAGCTCGATGCGCTCGCAGGTGATGAGTCCCACGAGCTCGGGTGCAAGACTGTCGAGGTCGCCTACGAAGAGGTCAGGCTCGAGCGCGGCGGCAAGGCAATGCGCAAAGCCGCCATCGACGGCGATGAGGAGGTCATCGGGTTTGGCGAGGAAGGGGGACGGGGGCGTCGCTGCTGCGCTCATAGTCCTGTGCTCGCGCGAAAGCGCCACTGGCGCTTTCGGCTCGTGCGGAAATCGCTCAGCAGCG
>OLOX01000431.1_pt1 | contig 44033 bp, 24 predicted proteins | sample 1672091 | NCBI WGS metagenome assembly OLOX01 (sample SAMEA3136644, study PRJEB25190) | human gut metagenome | reverse complement strand
CACTTCCATTTCCGTTATCACTTCCATTTCCGTTATCACTTCCATTTCCGTTATCACTTCCATTTCCGTTATCACTTCCATTTCCGTTATCACTTCCATTTCCGTTATCGCTTTCGTTTCCGTTTCCATTTCCATTATCATCATTTCTGCCGTCAGTAACGCCTTCTCCGTTTGCTATTTTTGGTGACCATGACACAGTTACTGTTATTTCACAATTATCATCTTTAAATTTAAATTTCATAGGTTCATAGTCTGAATCTTTATAAGTATACGTATCTAAATCACTAGTTTCACTAAAATTAATCTGTCCATCATTTGGATTAGACTGTACCGGATATGAATCAGAAGTTCCCCATAAGATTGACTCTATAAGATCTCCCATTCCATTATAAAATTTAACTGAACCTCTTTGTGTTGAATTAGTTGATCTAGTTTCTGAAGTATCAAAACATAATTCTGGAATTTCTACTTCAAACAATTTTACCTCAACTGATGGACCATTACCATCACCTGTTGCACATCCAATTTTGCATTTTCCAGGTTTCTTTATTGTAAATACACCATTTTTCTCATCTTTAACTTCTAAGCAATCTCCATCTTCTGTCCACCATGAATATATTGCATCTTGTTTCGTTTCACTATGTATCATATCAGCATCAAAATCTATTGTTTGATCTGTACGATCTATAAATCCTCTAACGAAAATCTTGTTGCCATTAATTTCAACTTTAGAAGATGATGATTTAACTTTAGCAGAATCTCCTAATAATTTATTTTCATAGAATATATCTGCATTTACTGTACACTTTTCTGTACTACTTGTTCCATGTTCTCCACCAGTGATATCAGCCTCTATATTTATTGGATATGATTCATCTACCCTAGCTTTTGTATAATCTCTTTTAAATGTAACCGTGAAAGAATTTCCATCAATTGTATATGTACCCTTTTCACAACTTACACTTCTCAAACTAATAGAATCACCATCAACTGTACTATACCAATTCTTTTTAATATGACCTTTTACAATAATGTTATCCCCACTAGCTTCACAGCTATCACATATAACATCCATTCTCCATGTGCCTCCGAAGCCGTCTGATTCTTCAGGTTCTGCTATATCAAATCCTCTAGTTTCTGTGAAATTAAATGATCCTCCACTGGCTCCTCCAACCATATTACTATCATCTCTTGATGATGTAGCAGCAACTGTTTGAACATCACCAGCACTTGCTGAACCAGATCCTGTTGATGTAGTTTTTGACAACACATTTACACCCTGTGTCCAATGAATCTCTAAGAAATTACCTTTATAATATTCATATTTTCCACCAGCTGTTAAATATTGAAAATCAAATTTAAAGTTTTTAATTTTTGCTAAATTATCTAAATAATCAATTTCAATATAAAATTCTTCTCCAGATGATGGATAAGGATAATCTTCATCAGTATCTAATGCATTTCTAGCTGTATCATGACCATAGTTTGTACTTTCATCATTCGTATTTGAATATACAAATCTATAATTCTTTCCTAATTGAAGTACACTGTTTCCATCTTCATCAACTAATTCATTACCTTGAGCATCCGTTCCAACTAATATTGAATTAGAAATTCCTGAAAAGCTTACCTTAGGTCTATCACCTTGCTTTGTAACAGCTCTTAAATAGTTAACCTTAAATGGTCCAACTATATACTTATTTGTATCACTATTAAATCTTGTTTGAACTTTTGAAGTATCTTCAGGTTCAAATGAAACTTTATAGTCAATTTTAAATGTTGTATCCTCATTTCTTTCTAATTTTGATACATCACTTACACCTGTAACTTGTTTTATATAATTTTCAAAGTCAGTAGCTTCATTAGCTAAATCAGTATCTTTTATACTTGCTGAGTCAGCATTATGACCAACTGTTTTCTTTTTCCACCATGCATGTTGAACATATGTATAAGGAGCATATTCATCACTAATTTGTACATAGTAATATTTGTTTCCTTCTTTTCTTACATATTTTTCTTCACCAGGATTTCCAACAATATAAATTTCTTGTCCATCTATATTTGTTTTTGTTGCATCATTAGATGTTGCAGCAGTTACATTATTACCTTTAATTTCTTTTAATCTATATGCAACTCTAAAACCTAAACTAGCAACATCTTCTTTAATTGGTTGTGAACTATATCCTGAGTATGAATTTTCCAATTTAATTTTGTCATTACTACTTAAATCATATACTTTATTCTTAGCAGCATATATTACAATTCCCTCTTCACCGCTTCTATTTAAGAAAACAATATCTCCGGCTTGCAAATCATCAATATTTGTGATCTCTGTAAATCCTTGACTCTTGCAGTAATCTTCAACAGATTCATCTCCAACATCATATCCACATGAATATAATGCCCATTTTATAAGATGAGTGTTGTTAATTTTTTCATCCAAAACAACATTCTTATCTAAAGGTATAGTATCTGAATCTCCAAACTCATATCCATTTGACTTAGCAAATTTTGCAATACTTCTAACATTATCTACAAAAGTTGACATTGTATTACCTTGTGTAGTTAATGTTTGTGAAGGAGTAGGTCCTGTATACTCTTCTCCTGTATTACTTACTATTGTAGCTGTTTTACCAGGAACATTATTATCAAACTCAGCCAAAACCCAAGCCTCAGCTGGAGTACATAATCTTGTTTCAGCTAAATTAAATTTAGCTAAAGTCTTACTTGTTGTATTTTCATATTTTGTTGTATATGTTGCTCCAAAACCTGTCCATTCGTTCAAGTTTCTAAACACTGTTGCAGCCGGTATATCATTTGCTGTTAAATAAGCTGTTTCTTTTCCTTGATCAGTAGTACTTGTAGATCTTCCACCACTTGTTACAACTGTACTTCCCATACCAGGTAACGCAACACCTTTAGCAGAACAGAACAAACTAGGTATGCTAATTAAATCTTCATATGTGATATAAATTCCACCATCTCTTACCTGACTAGAATCAACTAATTCTGATAATGTTGGTGCAGATGGATTTTTTAAAATTACCTTTCCATCTGAATCCTTTTTGCCATTCCATTCAGCAACAGCAGTAGTACCTCTCGCAACAGAATCCGCTGTAGTCTGTGCCGCTGACTTAGCAGCAGCCCAAACTTCTTGATTCGTAATTCTTGCATATATAAATAAGCTTAGTAATAGTATGAATGCAATTGTAAATATTATTTTAGACGTTTTCTTTAATTTATTTATCATACTATCACCTCCTTATTTTTCTTATCAATCTGTATCTTAATTACATACAGAGCAATCAGTACCGTTATCAGAGTAGTACTTATAATCATTAAATTGATCATACTTCCACCAGTTTGAATACCAATGATTAAATCAACCTTACTCATATCATCTTCATCTTGAGCTTGATTTCCAGGAGTAGAATCTATATCCTCAATTGCATACTCATTATATGTCTCTGCAATTTCAAAAGCATTATTTATAATTCCATTTCCATTTTCAGTCATTTGTTTTGTTAATATCAATTTAATTTCTTTTGTTTCACCTGGTTGAATTAATATATCTTCAAGTTGATTTGTATATGCATTACCATCTGAACCTACATACCATCCATTATTCATGCTTGTATCTAATTCCAACTCCTCAGGTAAATAATCAACTATTGATTTTACATATCCTGATATCTCTCCTCTGTTTGTAACGCTAATTGTATATTCAGCAAATATTTTTGAAGAGTTTACATACTTAGGATTTATATCAATCTTAGCAAGTTTAGGATTTTCCATTTCGTAAGTATTTGCACCTTCATCATTTTGAACTGTTACTTTATTAAGGTTAGCATCCAATGATAAATCAAATATTCCTGCTCTTACTAAACCAATATCAATATCAGATATACTTGTATCTGTTACTTTAATTTTATCAGTTACTGCTTTATAGTTTGAAACTATAGCATCTGAATTTCTATCAGAATTTACTCCTTGTTTCATATAATCTGTAACTGTATATTTTGAAGAATCATATTCAAATCTTACATAATACTCACCAGGAGTTACATTTTCAAAAATATACTCTCCAACATTATTTGTAACTGTTTGTCCTACAACATCTTGTGTAGCTGCATCACATAAAACAGCAACTACATTTGCCATTCCCTCTTCATCATCATCTCTTTGTCCATTTTTATTCATATCAACAAATGCTTTACCTATTATTCTATATACATTATTAGAAATCTGAACTTCTGATTTTTGAGCTTCTTTTGATGTTCCATTAACAACAACAATATCTTCTGTCGTTTCTTTTTCTTCGTTATTTGTTCCAATAATTATTTCTTCATACGTATTATTTGTAACATCAGGACTTTGTTGAATTATATTCTCTATCTTATTTGTACTAACAACAGATAAGTTAGTTCCACCAATATTCCATTTATTCTCTGCCAAAGTCTCATCTACTACATTAGATAAATTCTGAGCTGTACAGTTCAATACAACCTCAGCAGTCTCACCAACACCTAAGTTTAATGTTAATGTTGGATTTTCAGAAGATAATGCTGAGAATACATATCCCTCTTTATTACATTCAACAGATGTAACTCTAAATTCACTTGGCATTTCATTTTTCAAATCAATTTGCGTTGCTTCTGCTGTACCAGTATTTTTTAGTTTTAAAACATATTGTACTATATCGCCTTCTTTTACATATCTGTTATCATTAGTTGAATAGTATGTTGCTTCTATTTGTGGTCTACCCAATGTGTTCTTAACTTCATTAGATACATATTCTTTTGTAAGTCCATTTGCTATAACTCTAGATGATGTAGTTAAATCACTTTGTAAATCTGAAATATTATTTGTTCTAATAGTTAATTTAAATGTTTTAAATATTTCTAATTTATCCACATTCCATGTAACAGTTCTGTTTTGTGCATCGTATATACCATTTGCACCTCTTCTTGTTGTAAGTCCATCATCATTAAACTCTTCTACATATGCATCAACAACATCAACATTCTCTGGTATTGTCTGAATTACTCTTACGTTACTTAAATCTTTTCCTTGAACATTAACAACATGCGTTGTATATTCAATTGTATTATTTTCTGCAATCACTCTATCTTGTAAGTTAGCATCCAATTCAATATTTATTTCTGCTGCTTGAATTGGTAATGACTCAGTAGTTGTATAAATAGGTGTTTCCAATCCTTCGGCTTCTACATTGCTATTAGTTTCTATATATGTTCTATCTGCTGTTTCTTTATTAACCTCAACCTCATATGTAGCTTCTTCAGTTTTTCCAGGAGCCACATCACCTAAATTAATCTTAAGCTCTGTAACATCAGGTCTCAACTCACCATTTTCAACATAAGTTGTTCCATCAGGAATAATACTATTTACAACAGTATCAGCAGAAACTGTTCTACCTTCATTAGTAACTCTAACTGTATATTTAATATGTTGTCCTTCAACAACTGAAGCTTCATCAGTATCAGAAACAGTTTCAACTTTAAGAACTGGAGCATTACCAGTTGTTAATACAACTTTATCTGCTTCAACAACTCCTTCTGTTTTAGTTCCTGTATAATATGTTCCAAAAGTTCCAATTAAATCCAAGTTATTAGTTAAGTTTGCTGGAATTTCAAAATCATAAGCAAATGATAATATGCTTCCTGATTTAACTACTTCATTAACTACTATTAAATATGATCTAACATTAGCTAATGATTCAGGCTCTACTGTCCATCCATTTGATGGTTCTTCTAAATCATCAGTAGCCTCTCCATTTTCTGAATAATAAACTGTAGTTGTAAATCCACCAGTTTCAGAAATAATCTTTGATGTCATAGGAGCTGTTGTATTTGCTCCTAATGCTTCTCCTGAAACAATATATTTATTTCCATCAAATATTGTTCTTCCTAAAATATGAACATCACTTAACTCTTCATCTGTATTATTAATTACAATCATTTTCATCTCAGCTGCCTTAGCATCTGTAAATGGTATAATTGAATCTTCTTTTCTTCCTTGATTTACAGAAATCAAAGAACTGTCAGCTTTGTAATTTGAAACCATTTGAGCATTTACAAGACCTTCTGGAGCAACAATATTAAGCTCTGTATCATATGTTCCTTGTCTTCCTATTAACATATAAGAAGATGGTGGAGTTATCATTGTCCAATCTGAACCTATAACATAATTTGTAGCATCTTCATTGTAGTAATTCATTATAACAGCTTCATTTTTTGATGCTGTATACATATCAACTTTCATATCTGTATTTAAAATAACTGTTGTACCCTTAGCAGAATCACCAGCTGTATATTGAGCTTGTGTTCCGTTTAATGTAATTTTAAGTACTATTCTATCTTCGCTATCTCTTAAAGTTTCAACATTAGCTATTTCTAATTCATCATTTCCATATAATAAGTTCATATCTTTAATATTGATATTTTTTATTTCCTTTGGAAATGTCAATTCAAACACTGGATTTTTGTAAACATCACTTGTTGCATTAGCATTATTTAATGAAATATTAATTTCAATATCTTCATTATCAACTAATGTACTTAGATCTGTTCTACTTAATGAAAGTGTTGCGCCTGTTGATGTTTCTGTTAGTTCTGTTGAAACTGTTTTATCACCAACTTCTGTAACAATACCTTCTTCCAACTCAGCTAAACCAGTAAAGCTTTCTTCTAAACCTCTAAACATTGTTAAATCAACTTTCTCATAAGTTGTTTTTGTCATAGCCTTTTTAGCAACAACATTTAAGATTCCATCTCCTGTTGGATTATTTATTCTCATTAATATCTTTCCAATTTTACTCTCCCCAAAGTCAATTGTGATATATCCATCGCCATCATCATTAGTATCTTTATTAATTTGAATTAATGAAGTTCCATCTTCACGTAATAATTCAAAACTTCCTGTATCACCAATAATTGATTGCAAGTTGCTTTTGTTTAATTTTATTTCTTTATAGTAAGTATTTTCTCCTTGCTCTGTTGATGTATTATATCCATTTCCATAATCATCAACAAAATATTCTGTTCCTTCTGCTATTTGAACTGTTTTTACTAAATCTACTCTTGAAATATTTATATCAAATGTATTGTCATATACAATGCTGTATTCAGGTTCATTTGAATTACCATTTGCATACAAATATCCTTTGCTTACTTCTGCTGTTCTTCTTGAAACATCATAAGTAATTATATTTGAATTTGCCTGAGATAAATCATATTCTTTTTCTATTGCATTAGAGATTTCATTTGTGTTTGTACTTGTAAATACTGTTGATTTTGCACTAACATTTGCTTTTAAAATTCCATCCGTTAAATCTGAATAATCTTCATATGTATATGAAATAATGTATTCATCATTTCCATTATTCATTTTATATTCTCCATTTTTTTCTGGATTGTTTACATTTATGAAGACTTTACCATTTTCATAAGACCAGTTCTCAACAGTAAATAATGTTTCACCATTTAAAAGTCCATTTGTGAATCCTGTACTAATTGCTGTAACATTAACGTCTTTTATTGCAGCACCATCAATAGCTGGTAATTCAACTTCTACATTTGTATCCTTAACAGGTAATTGATTTTTAGTATCTGTTCCAACTGTAACTTTTATTTGAACTAATGCTTGTCTTGCTCCATTTTTATTATAAGGAATAAATTTTTCAACATCACTTCCAACTACTAAATTTATATCATTAGAAATATCTAAAACAGGTTTAGTAGATTTTGTTATTATTGATTCATTTCCTTCCTCATCAACATATGTCCCTAATAAACTTAGTTCAACTCCAGATTGAAGTTTATTCATATCTATTGATTCTTCATTCTTAAGTTCTATTGGAATATAAACTTTTATTTCTGTTCCACCATTAATTTGTTTTAACTTAATTTTGCTTTCATCAATTGATTGAATATATTCTCCAAATGAAATATTGTCTTTTAATTTGAAAGTTTGATTAGCTAAATCTTTTATATCAACTTTAGCATTCTTTAAATAACCACTTGATTTAACACCTAATGTAATTTCGATTGCTAATCCATCTTGAAGTTTTTGTCCTTCTGTTGCTTTCTCCTCTTGAGCATCTTTCGTATCTTCTTCAACTGGTTGTTCTTCATCTGTTGAATCATTTGTATTATCTGTAGTTACAACTTCATTTGAAACATTTTCATCAGTCATATTATCTTTTTCCGTATCAACAGTGTTTTCATCTGGTTCTGTAACCACATTCTCTGACGTTGTATCCTCTACTGGATTTTCAACATCATCTTGTGATTGTTCTTCATCAACCACATTTTGTTCAACACTCCCCACTGTATCTACACTTGAATTAGCCTCATCTGTACTAACTTGTACATCCGTCGTTGTATCTTCAGTCTGATCTGTCTGCTCTTCATCTTGTGTATTCGTAATCATCACAAACTGTGCAGAATAATTGATAACATCACTTGAGTCATCAGCTGCATAAGAAACCAACGCAGATCCAAGGGTTGCAAAATTGCTAAATGCAAGCATAAATACAATTAAGCTAGCTATGAACTTGTTCTTGAAATCTCTTTTCTTTTGCATTATTTACCTCCACAAATCTTTTGGCTTTTTTATTCTTATAATCCTTATTTTAAAGAGTAAAAAAAATCTGTCAATTTTATTTTTTTCCAATATTGCATTTTTAAGAATTCACACACAAAAATACTATTACGGAAAATAGTACATTATGAGCTATTTTACATTTTGATTAAATTTTTAGACACATTTTATCGAATATGCTCGACTAGTTTACATATTATTTTTATGGAAACCTTTTTTGCCCATTTTGTTCAAGTTATCCACATACTTATACACCTCTGTGGATAACTTTTGTTTTTTCTTCACTCTCTTTGAATAACACATCTAATTTCATTTAGTATTTATTTTTGAATTTTGCAATTATTAATATTAAATGCAGAACTACTTTTATATCAAACTTATTCTTAAATCATTACAGCTAAGCCTAGCAACATATCTAATTAATACAATAATTATCACCAAGTATAAATACAGAAAAAGAACGTAGATTATTTAAAACCTACGTTCTTTAAATTTAGATATATGCCTAGTCTTCTTTTCTTTTACGAAATATCTGTACTTGTTTTACTACAAACATTACCATCATAATTACTATAGTTCCAGCTAGTATCACTATTGGTACAATATGTTGTCTGATATATGTTCTTAACGCTATACCTGTAGGAGCTATAACTGTTACATACTCAGGTGACCATGCATCATTTTCTGGATATTGAGTCCAGTTTTCTTTTACTGTCTTACCATCCCAATATTTTTCACTATTAAATCCTGCATACCATACGCCTTGTTCTTTATTATTTACTGCTAAATGATTAACTATTGCCATTGCGTTACCTGGTACAGAATTTGTATCACGTCTACCTGTTGGATTAGAATATACTAATACCTCTGCTAAGTTGTCAATCTTCATTTGGTTTGCATCTGTTCCTGAAGAAGCAGTCTTAGCAACTGTTATTCTAACTTCAGAATATGTATCTGAAAGAAGCGTTCCTCTATACGCTACAGGGACTAATTCTCTTGTTAAATCAGTATTATATTTACTTACTCCTGCAGTCTTGCTAATATACTCGACTCTTCCCGTATTTTCATCAAATGTGTTTAATCTCTCATTATATGAAATAGCTATATTAGATCTTGTATTATTTATATACTCTCTATTTTTATCATCATAAATATTAAAGAATCCGTCGTCAGAAACTTTTCTATATGATGATTTTGACAATAATCCGTTTAATGATTTATTATAACCATTTGCTTCTTTTTCTAATCCTGAAAGATTCCATGTAGCATCTGCTACTGAACCTTGATTATCTAAACTTGCATCTATATCGATATAATCTACAATTTGATCAACTGTTGTCTTAACCAGTTGATCAGCTGGATATTTAACTTTAGCATATTCCACTATTTGATTTTGTACTTTTTCACCAAAATATGAATTTACTATAACTTCTTCAGATGCAGACTCTGAAACAGAATTCTCATAATAGAATCTACCAACATATTTACCATAAATTATTACTTTTGGTTTTATCATATCTTCTGATTCCTTATCAATAATATTATTTAAATTAGAATCCTGTTTTGCTAAAATTTCAGATAATGTAGCACTTGAAGATATTCCAGCTTCATTTCCTATATAATTAATAACTATATCTGTAAACTCGTCTGTTGGAGATATTTTAGCTTTATTAATAATGTCTTCAGCCCTATACATGTTTGCTAACTTTCCAGTATAATCTATTTCAGAATTATTTATAACTTTTATTTTGTATGTAATCTTTAATGTTAAATCATTTAAATAATCATCCTCAACAGCTATAGCATAAAATCCTTGCTGTACTAGTCCGTTAGTTGAAGCTTTTTCATGAGAAAGATATGTCAATTTATCTAAATGAGATGCACTTTTATCCTCCTTGATTACTTCTCCATTTTCTAGCATATTGGCTGTAAATATTACTTCTCCACTCTTAATCATACTAATGCTCTCAATATATTTCTCAAGCTCAATATCTGTTTTAGCTCTTTCTTCTAATCCAAAGTTCATATTTTTAATTGTATATCTATGTTGCTCCAACCTAACAGTTTGTCCCTTTTGATTTTTTGCTTCTTGATTTTTTGCTTCTTGATTTTTTGCTTCTTGATTTTTAACTGCATTCAATTCAACCTTTTCTTGATATAATTCTTTCGTTGGTTTTTCAAGAGTTCTAGGATTTTCAATTTCGATTTGCATTATAGGTGTTTCTGCAAACATTTTTGTTGACTCTATAAACTCATTAGAATTTCTGTCCCTTAATATCTCTCCTCTATCATTTTCTATAGTTCTTGAATATGCATCAACAACCATTCTTCTTGATTCATTATCTCTTGCCTTTGAAACAGTTGAATCAATAAATGTTTTTCCATCAATTTTAGCTGTTAAATCCAGATACTTATCATTTAATGTATCTAATTGACCATCTAAGAATTTTGTATTCTCATAATCTTGACCATTATATACCGAAACTTGTTCTTGTCTTGTTGTAGTTTCTCCATTTTGATCTGTGCTATAGATTGTAGCATCTGTATCCTTTGAAGTCTTTGTACCATAATCAAATCTTAATATATAATCTCCTGCTAAAAATCCATAAATATAATAATTTCCATTAACCATATTTCCATCAATATCTGTCACATTATTTTTTGAAGTCACTACAGTTTTACTTCCAGCCGCATTTTCACTCTGCATACTATAAGCATTTGTTGCACTATAATTATAGAATTCACTAGGGACCTTATAATAATAGTCAAAACTATCATAAGATGCGTTATATGTACCATTACTATTTAACTTACCAAGATTTATAACTTCATACATTGATACTTCAACATTTTCAATCTTTTTTTCACCTACTTCATATGTACCATTACCAACTTTTATTTCGGTACCAGCATCAATATTTTTCTCGTCTTCCCATACATATCCATACATATCTCTCTCATAAGTATCAATCGAAATATCTAATGGAATAGATCTATCTGTATCGTCCTCATATTGAGTTTTATCATTAATTTTGCTTTTATCAATATTATTTGGAGCAGAATCTTTATCTACTTTTCCAGAAACCCAACCTTGATCAAATGCTGTATACATTTTGTCCCCTGAAGTATGATCCTTATTAGTATAGAATGTTGAATAACTCTTAATTTCTGCAACATTCTGCTTTTCACCTAATAAAGACTCTCTATCAGAAATTTTAGCTTCATCAGACTGCATTTTTAAATAACCTTCTTGATCAACTTCATATGTTGTAAATATTTCTACATACTCATTAGTATGTATTTTCTTTCCATCTATAGAATTTGATGAAGATTCCTTTATATTATTTTTTATCTGATTATCGGCATTCCACTTAAAATCACCTTTCTTATCATTAGCTATTCCATTAAAATTCTTTTCTTTAGTATCTTGCCATACATTATTAGCTGTTCCCTTTGTTGTACTCATTATTCTATAATATGGTGCATCTGCAACTTTTTGCATACTTCTATTTAGTTTTTCATCAACTACAGATGTCGAAACATCTTGAGTAACTAATGTATACGATTTATCATAGTAATCTGCAATATCATTTATTTCAACATCATTTGTCTCTGAATTATTATAAACCCTGACAACATATGTTACATAAACTTTTAACTCTGTTCCCTTCTTCAAATCAGTAACTTCTTTTATAGCATCTTTATACCTTTGATAAGATTGATATGCAACATCTGTTGAATATAATCCTAATGAATACTTATACTTATCCTCTCCACCAACTTTTCTTTGTTCCAAAGCAGCCTTTAAAGAAGCATTGTAATCTGAATTTACTAAACTTCCACTTGATGTTGTACCTAAAGAATTAAATTGCTTTGTTATTTTTTGCTCATTTACTACCATTGTAACCTTATATAAGTCTTTAAGTACACTCATATCAGTATATGCTCTTCCCTGAAGTCCTAAATTAATATGAAGCATATATGTTGAAATATAACGTCTATTGCCATCCTTTATAGCATTTAATGTATATTTATTTCCTTCCAATGGATATTTAATTCTAAAACCATCTTTATTGCTTATCAAACCTTCTGCATTAGTATCATCATAATATGTACTAGCTGTCATTTTATATCTAGTTCCATCAACTGTTTTATCTGTATTAGCAGGTGTTTGTAACTCTGAAGAAACTAAATTATCAGCTTTTGTTCCTTTATATAATAAGCTTCCAGCTGAACCTTTTCCAGTTCCATTTCTATTTGTTGTATATGTCTTTCCATTTGTTGTATTAGATGACATTGGAGGATCACCAGTTATTTCACCAAAAGACTGATCGAAAGCAGATCTAGCAGCGACTGTTTCAACTGCCATTGAACTATTTAAATAATGTGCACTATTCTTTTTATAACTTGAAGCTGTAGTTTGAGCTGCGACATCATTTGTAACTTTGTCAGAATTTCCTAAAAATACCGTATGTCTATATTGTTGTCCATCATATTGGAATTCAATAATATAAAATCCATTAGTGTATGAACCAGGAGCTTCAATTCTATTAAATTCATAATGTCCATTAGCAGGTGTTGTCATTTTAGCTTGTTTAGCAGTTCCATTACTTTCGTGTGCTATTGCAACTTTCTTATTTCTACCATCAGATACATATACAGTAACAATAACATTTTTTACACCATTTTCTTTTGTATCTTTTATACCAACGATTGTTCCTTCTCTTGTTCCATCTGCTTTTTGAGGAGCAATTTCTCCCCATACATCTCCAGCCAAGGTTGTGGTTAAATCAATTCCCCAATAAAACATGCTACCGGCATTTACATTAACTCCATATCCACCTACAATATCCTTATTATACTGTCTATCTGCTTTTACAACTCTCATAATAGGCTGAGTATCAATTTCACCTGCTCTTCTTTTAGTTACAGAAACTGTCGCTGACTTATATTTTTGACAATATACATCATGGCAATTTCCATCATCATCTTCGCCATCATGATGACATCTATACAAATATTTATGACATTTTGAAAATGATGGACTTCCAACTGTCCATTGCCATCTTTCTACAGTTCCCTCTGAAATTTCATAAGTTCCTGACGCAGTCAAATGTCTAAATGTCAATTGTAAACCTTCAACTTTCTCTAATCCTTCTTCATAATCTATTATAAAATAAAAGTTTTCTCCTGTATGTGGATATGTATTAAAACTACTTGGAATAGCATCCCCAGTTGTTGCTTTTGTGCTTCTTGCTCCACTGTATCCAAAAGTCCATCCATCTCCAAGGTTTTTAGTAATCTTCTTTCCATTTTTACTCATTGTTAATACAGGTGTTCCTGTTATACCAGCAAATTGATTTTGTTTAGCATATACTTCTATATATGAAATATTAAATGGACCAACTGTATATTTTCTAGTACTAGAATCATAAGAAACTAGCACACTATTTGTATTACTATTATCTTTTATACGTGCTGCATAATTTCCTTTGATATATTCTTTATGCATTGTATTAAATATACGAGCTTCTTCTAAAAGTCCTTGAGCTGAGTATGAAGAATATCCAATTTTATTTGATACATCTGTAGAACCGGATGAAATACCATCTAATGAAGTATAATACTTAATTTTCTCATCATATTCTGCATTTATTTTATCTTTTTGAGAATTTAATTCATTTAATTGTTTATCAATACTATCAATACTACTTTTTTTAGCGTCTATCATATCTTTTAATGTTTGGTCAGATGACTCGCTATCTTCACCAGTATTAGTATTTGAGATCAAAGATTTCTTTTCTCTTATTTCTGCATTATTTGCATTTATCTTAGCTGTTATACTAGCAACATTACTTTCCAAATTTGCTATTGCTTGCTGTAATAATGAAATTCTTTCATTTTTAGATGCTATTGTACTATTTTTTGAGGCAATTTCACTATGCTTTTGTGATAATTCTGTTGTTGTACTTGCAATACTTGTATTTACTTCATCTATTTGATTTTCAATATCAGTTACATCTTCACCTGCTGCAATTTGTTCATCACGTTGTTGTTCCAAATCAGCTTTTTGAGCTCTCAAATCTGCTAACGTATTATTTAAATCTTGTACATCTGATTCAAGAGAAGCAATTTCTGAATTTAATGCACTTATTTCAGATGTCAATGTGTTTATCTCAACTGTATAATCAGATATAGTTTTACTATATTGGTCTTTTTCACTTTGAAGAGTTTTATTTTCACTTTCTAAGGCTTTTACATCTTCCTCAAATTGTGCAATCTCATTAGTTTTTTCCTGTAGCTCATTTAATATATCTTGTTCTTCCTTTTTCTCTTTTTCCAAAGCTTCTATCTTTTGATCAAGATCACTAATTTGATTTTTTCGCTCTTCTTCAAGTTTCTTTACAGTTGCAGCATTCGATTCATTTTTATAATAATCCGAATCAAAGTATCCACTGCCATCATTAACTATAACATTTGCAGACCCTTTATTCCACCATGCAATGTTAGGTTGAGATTGTTGTGGCTTTAAACCTGGTGTATTAGCTGGGGCTTCATTTAGAAGATATGAAATAGCATCATTACTTGGAGATCCACCACCTGTAACTACATAATTAGTCTTTCCTGTAGCATATATAGTCTTGGCTCCTTTAGTTGGAGCACATGCTGCTTCAATTTGACCTAATCCAATTCCAGGGAATGACACGGCATTTAAATTCATAGTAACATTCTTGCTATATGAACATGATCCATGACTCACACTCCATATTGTATATGTACCACCATTTGAAACATTAACAGAAAAATTCTTTCCATTAACTTGACCTTCTAAAAGTATTTTCGTTTTCCTTTTTATAAAAAAAGGTGTACCATGCTTATTACAGAACAAAGAAGAATGGCCTCTTAATGTTTCAAAATACAATTCTCCTTCAAATCTACCATAATCTGCGGTATAGTGTGTTTCCAAACTTGTACTATAAACTCTAGGAGATATATTTATCAATATTACAAAAACAACAAAACATATTATCAAACCAATTGATGTTTTTATATTATCTTTCCTCATTATACATACCTCCTTTCATCTATTTTTTTCCAAACGAGAAAGGCTACTGGTATCAGAATAATTATAATAACTATTATAATTGGAATTACTGATATTGGCATTCCTGTTGCAACACCAATAATAGAATCTGCATATGATAAATCATCTTCTTGTAATTTATTTCCAGGAACTGAATCTATATCTTCAATTCCTTTATCATTAATTGCATCAGCAATTTCAAAAGTATTATGTATTAATCCTGTATTTTCCTCAGTTACATTTTTATATAAAATTAATGTCAATTCTTTTGATTCATTTGGCTGTATAATTTCATTTTCCAATGCTGTTGTATATAAATTTCCTTCGCTATCTTTATACCAATCAGAATTTATTGAAGAATCAAACTCTAAATCATCTGACATATAATCAATAATCTTATTTACTCTTCCTGGTATATTTCCTTGATTCTCTACAGTTACTTTATATTCTATAAATACTTTTGAACCATCTAGTAAATTTGGATCAATATCCACTTTGGCTAAAAGCGGATTTTCAGCTAAAAATTCGTTATTTTCTGCTTTATTCTGAACAGTCATCTTCGTAACAGTTGCATCTAGTTTTAAATCAAACCTTTCATCTTTTGATAAAGGTAAATCCACACTAGAAATACTTCCATTTGTTATTTCAATATTATCTGTAACGCAATTATCATTAACATTCATAACCATTGAAGCAACTTGTCCTATTGAATTATCAGCATTTGTGCTTACATTATATTTTGTATCATCATAATCAAATTTTATATAATACTTACCATTTTCTAACCCAGTAAATAAATATCTTCCCGAAATATCAGTTATTTTAGAATCTACAAAATCATTTGTTTCTGAATTATATAAATTAACAATTGTACCAGATAAAGCATTTTCATTATTATCTAATTGCTGATTTTTATTTTCATCCATATATACACATCCAGTAATTTTGAATGAATTTTGATTTTCATTATCTTCATCAATTAAACTATAATATTTCTCAGACTCTGCAATTTTTTCTCCATTTGCAATCCTTAACATTGCATAACAAAAGTTATCTCCAGTATTTAATGGAGTAACATTTACTCTAACCATAATGCTTTGCCCAGCTGAAAGAGAAATAGTAGTTGCTGTATCAAAATTTGCTCCATTCATAGTTCCATAATCCAATGAGTCCCCAGAAATATTTAAAATATCAACATCCATATTATTTGATGTTTCCAAATACATACTTAAAGGAAACAAGTCAATATCAGTTAAATTAGTTACTTTATATATATATTCTTTACTTTCGCCATCTTTTAAATATCCTAAATCCTTTTTATTAACTAAATCTATACTTAAATTTAAAAGTCCAAATTCAATTTTATTAGTATACTCAATATTTTTAGAAGAATCATCACATGTACAAACTGTTTTAGAATCTATTTCATATTTGCTTCCATTTCCCACACCGATTTTTAAACACATATCATAATAAACAAGTATTCCTTCTCCAACTGCCATCTCAGGAACATATATATCTAACAATCCGGTATTCTGATCGTATGTAACAGAAACATCATCTTGATCAACAACAATATTATTAACAATAATATCCTTAGAAAGTTGTTTTGTAATATGTACATTCTTCATATCGTCTAAAGATTGATTTGAAACATTAAGTATACAATTAGTTACATCACCCTCAAATTTAGAATCATAAATTCCTGATTCTGCAATATTGAAATTTGTTTTTTCAACATTATATTCAGGTGTTTCAGCAGAAAAACCTTCAACATTATCAGCACTACCTACTAGTTGAACTTTTAAAGTTTCTTCACTAGTTTGCAATTTAAATGTTCCACAACATACAACTATCTTAGTTTCAGAGTTCTTTTTTAGCTTATCCATATGAACAGTTACAGTATTTTCATCGACTTGTGCAGTTACATCATCATCACATTTTACAAGTGTAGCCACCAAACCAGATATTAATGGGAATGACATATTAACATTTTCAGCATCAACATCACTTGTATTTTTTAATGTAATCTCAAATTCAGCATCTGACAATTCTCTAATTGTATCTGTATTCAACTTCATACTAGCTTCAATATTTGCCTCTTTTGCAGTCTCATATCCTATCTTATTAGCAGAAGAATTTGATGAAACATTAGTAGAAGTCTCTTCATAATAAGTAGCATATGTTCCATAGAATGCATCACCAGCTTTTAAATTTGCTGGAATAACATAATCATATGAAAATTGAAGCTTAGTCTTAGGAGCTAAAACATAATCACTATTTAATAAAATCAAATATGATTTTATCGCACCCATTTTATAAAAATCTGTACGCCATCCATTATTTTCATCATATAAATCAGCTGTTGCTTCTCCATTTTCTGAATAATAAACTGCATAAGGTAAATCAGGATTTGAAGAAGAAATTTCTGTATCTAATATAGTATTAACTGTTGTTCCTAGATCTTCACCAGTTGTCACGTCTTTATTCCCTGTAAAAGGTATTCTTCCTAAAATCTTGAAATTTGAATAACTCTTATCAGTATTATTTAATACAGTTATATCCATTGTTGCTAATTTAGCTTCAGTACCTTCTTCAACTAAATTTGTTTCAGCACCTTGTTTTACTGAAGAAACTTTTCCTTTATCTTCATTTTCTGTATTTTCATCTTTAGTTTCTGAAGTTTGTCCATTAACTAATTCCTCAGGAGCCTTATATGAAATTTGAACACCATCATATCCATTCATCTCATAAGAAACATTTCCTGCCCCAGATAGCATATGCCATTCTGATTCATTTGAATATTTCTTAGAAGCAACATTATAATAGTACATTTCAACCATTTCACTAATGTTTCCTGTAAATTCATCAATCTCTAAGTCCATGTCTATAGAAATAATTGTACCATTTGTTTCCTTATTTAAATTGTAAGATTTTTGTGTTCCCGCTAAAGTAACTCTAATTACTTTATTGTCACCATCAATTAAAGTTTCTACATTTGCAATCTCTAATTCACCATTTGCATAAAATAAATCAGTATTCTTTATTGTCACATTTTTAATTGCTTGAGGTAATCTAATTTCAAAAACAGGATTTTCATATAAATCAGATGTTTCTTCACTATTATTTAATCTAACTTTTAAATTTACTCCTTCACTTGTTACTGTTGTTGGAAATTCAGTTTGAGCCATTTCAACAGTTGCTGCAGAAGTAGTTTCATTAATAGTAATTTCTGATGATACTTCACCTAAATCATCAACAGCTCCTTCATTATATGTTGCAAATCCTTGAGAAACATTTACCAAAGCTGTAAATCCTTTTACAAAACTACGGTTATAATTAACTTTTTTAATTGCCTTTGTACTTAAAAATGTAATATTTCCATCTGCTATTGGTGAAGTTGTTAAAATTTTAATCTTAGAAATTGCCTCTTCATAAGAAACAACGTAATTTCCATTTTCATCTGTTTCTTTATCAAATGTAATTTCTGAAATTACTTCATCATTCATATTTAATATTGAAACTTTTCCTTCTTCTCCTAGAATATTAACTAAATTATCTCTAGAAAATTCTGTAGATTTATATGTAGAAATCAAAACATCAGGTGTATCTGTTGAATAAGCATTTGAATCAGAATCTACAAAATACTCATCCTTATCCATAATTTCCAAACCAGAAATCAAATCAGCTCTACTAATATTAATTACATCTTTTTTTGTATATGTAATTGAATATTTTTCTTCATCTGTATTTGCCATTAAATATCCATTACTGATTGAATCTTCTTTGTCTTCTCTTGTATATTGAACTACATTTCCAACTGGTTTTGATAAATCATATACTACTTCAATACTTTGCTCTTCTTTATTACCAGCATAATTTTCAATCTCTACATTGATATTATTTGTAACTACATCTTCACCTTCTTTTACACCTTTATATAAAAATGTAACTGTAAATGAATCTTCTCCAAAAGAATTATATATTTTTCCATCCTGTTCTTTATTTAAAACATTAATTTCTAATACTTTCTCATTTATAGATGAACTAATATTGCTTGCATCAATTTCATAATCCTCTCTACCTTGAGTATATGAATTTTTATTTGCTTCAACTTTTGCATCATCAAATTCCATACCAGGTATTTCTGGTATATCTATTTTTATTTTTGAATTTTTTATAGGTAAGTTATTATTTTTATCAGCTCCAGAAGTCTTAACATTAAGCTGTAGAATTTTTCCATTTTCGCCATCTTTTTCATAATCAATATTTTTTAAGATAGTATAATCAATTTTTGTAGAAATAGTTTCTTTCCAAGAAAGTTTTAATTCAAGTTGCTTTTCAATTTTATGCTCGTTTCCTTCATTATCAACAAATGCACCAGTAAAAGTTACTTTGTTTACTTTACTTATGTCAGATGCTTTTAATGTATCTTCTCTCTTAAACTCAATTGGAATTGTAATCGTTTGAGTTTCATTTTGATTTAATACTTGAAGTTTTATTTGATTATCTTTTAATTTCACTTCTGAATCTTCTTTTACTGAAAAATTCAAATTATCTTCAAATTTCAAAGTACCACTCTTGAAATATCCCTTATTCTTTACATTTACATCAAAGTTTAAAGTAATCGAATTATTATCAGCATTACAATCAAGCGAACTTGTATTTTCTATATTTTCACCTGAAAAATACCCTTTCACTTCTACTGAATTTTCATAATCTTCTGCTGCTAAACTTATATTAGTCAGTATTGGCATGCATTCTAACATCATCAGTAAGAACGTTACCATCAAAGCAACTAACTTCTTAAAAATCAATTTTTTCTCCTGCATAATAACTTTCCCTTCTACTATTCGCCTTTTAGCGTATCTAATATTTATATTAATATTTTTAATATAACTGTCAATATCAACAATTTTCCAGCAGTACTTTGAGAATTTATCGTTTTATTACGGATATACAGGGGAAAAATCATTTTTTGTTCTTTATTAAGTTTTGTTTACATTTTTATAAATTCAGATTTTTTATCACACTTTTGGTATCACATTCATAATATATATAAAAACGCTGCATATATTATGATTAGGGGGATTTAAGATGAATAATTTAGATATGAACGCTCTTATGAAAATCATTTCAAAAATGGATAAAAAAGACTTGGAAGCTGGGCTTGCCAAGGCACAAGAGATTTTAAAGCAAAAGAATAATGGAAACACTAACTAACCAAAGATACTCTACTTTGAAAAATATTTATTTTTCTCAACATTTTTGTTGGTCATCGTTTAAAAATTGAAAGACATAATAATGTATTAATATTAATAAAGGGCGTTCTGCAAACGCCCAATTTTCAATATACATAAAATGAACAGATCAGATTTTTCAATAAATTTATTCGCATGCAAAAATTCATGAAATAAATTTTATAAACAATGTAGTATAACGACAGTAATACTACTCTCATATTATATTAAAAATAAGGAGGTATTTTATGGATGAAGAACTATTAGATAAATTATCAAGCATACTCTCAGAAAAAAACATTAATATAAATGACATTCTAGAAAATTTTCAAAACACATCATCAAGTGAAAATGCTTCCGAAGAAACAAACGATTTCAGTAAAATAGATCCTGCAACACTTTTAAAATTACAAAAAATCATGAGTCTACTCAACTCTAAAAAAACAAACTCAAAAGATGAAACTTTACTTTTAGCATTGAAACCATACATGAGAGATTCAAAAAAAGAAAAAATAGATCAATACATAAAATTACTTCACATTATTAATATGTTCGAGAAATTTCAAGAAATGGGAGGAAATATAAATGACTTTTTATAATCCTCTTTTCTTTAATTATCCTCCATTTTTTAATAAACAATCCACAAACAATGCAAAAAATGTGAATAACTACCATCAAAATTCAGCTTTAAAACCAAAAAGTCAAAACAATTATCAAGCTTCTACTCAATTTTCAAAACTTACTAAAAATATAGATTCTCAAAACATTAAATTCTCGGAAGGAAAAACAAACCATATTGACAATAAAAAAAGCAATTACAAAAATCCATTTAATTTAGGAATTTTTAGTAATTACTTACAAGAAACAGATAATCTTATTATTCTAGCTCTATTATATTTTCTATATACCCAAAAATCTTCTGATATGCCTTTAATGATATGCCTTTTACTTCTTTTACTTGACGATGAATAACCTTTGTCGCTATACTCATAGTAAAATCAACTAAGATATTAATCTTGGTCAATTTAAACCAAATAAAATAATTAACCAATCTCTATATTTTCACCATCTAAATATATAAATGGCAATTTATAATCATTTTCTGGAATTTCTTTTAATATATTAGAAATTCTAACCTGTGTGGGTTCAATTGAATTAGCAGATATAATTGCCTTTTTATTTCCATTTGCACCAGCATGAGCAAGCCCTCTTATTTTACCAGTAACTATAATATTCTCGCCAGCAATAACTTCAGCACCATAATTTAAATCGCCTAAAATAGCTATACTACCAGAAAACTCTTCACGTTGACCAGAACGCAAATTACCTCTAATAAACTTAGTTTCTGATGTTTCAACAGAACTTTCAAATGTTCTTTTAATTGCATGTAACCCTAATACTTCACTGGCTTCGCCAAATGTTATTTTAGTATCTATTTCTGGCTTTAAAACTGTTCTTACAGCAGTTTGCTCATTTTCTTTCAAGGCTTTCCCAACAATATGTATAGGTAATCTATTTTTCTCATAGTATTTTTTTATTCTTGGAAGCTTTGATCTAAATTCTTCTAAAACTTCGTCAAATTCTGTAGCTGCATTTACCGTTATTCTAATTTCATCTTTTGTGCTAGAAATTCTTATACAACTTCTCATTTTCCATCATTTCCTTTTCAAGACTAATTATTCTTTTTATATCTGGAACATATTATATCATCATTTTTCATATTTGTGTTTATTTTAATAAAAAAATAGGAAAATTCAATGAATTTTCCTATTTTGCATTTATCTAATAACTTCCATTTCAGATGTTGCAGATACATCTTCATTAACTTCTTGTACATTCATACCAAAGTATTCGCTAATTATATCTCTAACAACTTCTGCAACATAATAACCATGTCCACCATTTTCAACCATACCAACAACAGCAATTTCTGGGTCATCAAATGGTGCAAAACCAACGAACCACGCATTTATTATATCATTTCCATCAGCATCAACGCCAGCTTCTGTTGAACCTGTCTTACCACCAACAGCTATACTAAATCCTTGGAAAATTGAAGCCGCTGTACCAGTATCATCAGTAACTCCTCTCATTCCCTCTAAAACAGCATTCATATTTTCATCACTTATTTGTAAACTCTCTGTATCCTTAGCTGTAATACCAAGTTTTTGATTTACATATTCTTGTATTTCCGTTGTTGAAACTTGCTTTCCATCTGCTGTAACAATATTTTTTATTAATGTTGGGTTAACAACTTTTCCCCTATTAGCTATCATTGCAATATATTTAGCTACTTGAATTGGTGTAAAGTCATTATAACTCTGACCAATTGAAGCAGATAACAATGTGCTCTCTGGTGCTGTATCGTTTTTAGCAACTGAAGTTTCTGGTGAAGCAAGAGTTCCTGACGCTTCATAAGGTAACTCAATTCCTGTCTTTCTACCAAGTCCAAAATAATTTGCATATGCTGCTAATTTATCAAGCCCTAATCTCCAACCTGTCTCATAGAAATAATAATTGCATGACTTCTCTAACGCTCCTACAACATTCAATCTTCCATGTCCAACATGATATGAATCATATATCCAACAATGTGGCCTGTTTCCATAAGGATAAATACCCGTATCATTTATTCTCTCTGATGTTGTAATTTTTCCTTCCTGCAAACCAGCTATTGCAGTAACCATTTTAAATATTGATCCAGGAGCATACGTTCCTTGAATTGCCCTATTCATAAGTGCTGAATTAGAATTGTATTCTGCATATTTAGCTTGACTAATACCATTTAAAAACTCTGCAGGCTCATAATCAGGACAACTTACCATTGCTAAAATCTCACCTGTTTTTACATTAATGACAACAGCTGAACCACCTTGTGCATTATATTTTTTTCCAAATCCTCCTGCCTTAATTTTCTCAATATTATTCTTTAATGCTGTCTGCGTTACGCTCTGAAGATTAGAATCAATAGTTAAAACAACATTAGCACCACCAACAGCCTCTTTAGTAACATACTCACCGGTTGACGTTCCATCAACAGTCATATCTATCTGCTTTGTACCATTCTCACCCTTTAAGTAATCTTCAAATAAACGCTCAATTCCTGTTCTTCCTATATAATCATCTTTTTCATATTTATCAGAATTTGCATTATATTCTTCCTCATTTATTCTACCTATATAACCAAGAACATGAGAAGCTAAACTTCCTTGTGTATACACTCTATTCGACTTAGTCTCTATAGAAACTCCTGGTAATTCCGTTCCCCTTTCATTTATTTCTAAAGCAGTAGCTCTTGAAACATTTGAAGCAATCTCTAAAGCACTTGTTGATGAATACCCTTCATGTTCAATGGTATATCTAAGTCCAACAATCTTTCTTGCTTTAGCAATATCAGTTTCAGTAACCTCATACTTATCCTTCATTACATAAAAAGCTTCTTCCGGACTTGCTTGGCTAGATATATCATTATCTTCTCTCCATTTATTCATTTGTTCTTCATTATCAAAATTATACTGAAATGGTTCAATTGAAATAGGGAAATCATCTATATACTTATCACCATTTTTCTCAAAGATCTCTGCTAATGCAAGCATTGCATTATTCATTTCCTCTTCTGAAGCTTTTGATTTAAACAACTGTACATTGAATCCCATCTGCGTATCCGCTAAAACCGTACCTGTTCTATCTAATATCTTTCCTCTAGCTGCTTGAATTGTTGCCTCCTTAGATAATTTAGTATTTGAGGTTTCACGATACTCTTTTCCATGTATAATTTGCAAATTAAAAAGTTGCATCAATAAAATAATTCCGAGCTATATAAATAAATGTATTTAATAAATTAAATCTAAAATTTGTTTTTTCAGTTTCAGTTTTATTAAACAAGCTACACCTTCTTTCTAAAAATATCTCGTTAATATATTTTTCTGTTTAAATTGTCTCTCAAGAATAGCTCCTAATTTTAAAAACATATTATAAAAAATCAAAATTAAAATTGCATTATATAATGTTTCTACAAGTAAAATCTTTGAAAAAGCCTCTATTTCAACAGGGATTTCAAGAACTAATATATTTAAGAAATAATTTGCAATTTCACATACAACAGTCATTCCTACAACCATTATTAAAATAGTAACTTTATTGTCTTTTGAAAAATTTTTATCAAAATAATTTGCAATAATTGCAACTAAGCAAAACATTATTGCAGTTACTCCAAGCGTTTTTCCCACAACTAAATCTAAAGTAATTCCTGTTAATAAAGCCATAATTATTGAAAACTTATTATCTGTAAATAACCCCAAAAACAATATATAAATTATAAAAATATTAGGTCCTATACCTGCAATCGTAAACCAATTAAAAAAATCAGCTTGTATAAAATACAACAATATAAAAATTACATAAGTAAGAACCCCAATCAGAAATTTCTTCATAAAAAACCTTCCTACTTTTTATTTAATAAAAAGAATTCTACATATCACATATACTAAATATTAATTTCTAAATCATACATTTACTTAATTACAAGAACTGTATACAATTTAGAAAAATCAACTGCAGTCTCAACAACAGCATATCTATCAGTAATATTTTTAGTATTTACAACTTGTTTAATTGTTCCAATAGTAATTCCCTTTGGATAAATACCACCTATTCCAGAAGTAACAACACTGTCACCAACTAGAAGTTCTGATGATGTATCTATATAAGAAGCATTTAAATATTTATCATCTTCAACAGATCCTTTGCAAATAATACTCTCTTCTGATGTACTAATCATAGCACTTACAGAACTCGCACTATCAACAATTACTTGAACTTTTGCTGTATTATCTGTAACTGATATAACATGACCAACTAAACCTTTATCAGCAATTACAGTCATATTTTTTTCAATTCCTTGTTTTGATCCAGCATTTATAACAATATTACTACTATAGTTACTAACATCCTTATCAATAACATATGCTGGTATTGTCTCATACTCTTGATATTTTTCACTTAAATTTGCATATTCCTGTAATTTAGAATTTTCAGCTTTTAAAACTTCTAACTCCCTAACTTGAGTTTCTAGTTCTTTATTTTGTGCTTTCAATTCTTCATTTTCTTTTTTCAAAGTATCTAAGTTAGAAAAAAACTCCGTATCCCCTGTAACCTTATGTTTTAGGATTGTAAAAGCATTTTGAATAGGCATTATTATAGAAGTGGCAAAACCTTCAGCATATGACAAATTATCTCTATTAACATTTGTCAAAATAACTAACAATATTAATATAATTACAGTAATTACTGTTCCCATAGCTCCGGAACGTTTATTTTTATACATATTCTAAACTCTCCTCTTAGTTTTTAATTCTCTCATTTTACTATCGTCATTTAAAATTTCATAAAGTCCAAGTGCAACACATTCATCAGGTTTATCTGCAATCTTAGCATCAACCATCACTCTTTCTTTTATCAATTCATCTATTTTATCAATATTAGCTCCCCCACCCGTAATCATCAAACCATTCATATGAACATCATTCAATAATTCTGGTGGTGTTCTATCAAGAGTTTCTCTAATACCTTCAATTATTTTATCAATAGAACCTCGTATCGCTTCATGAATCTGAAAAGCATTTACCCTTATAGTTTTTGGGAAACCAGTAATCAAATCTCTTCCCTTTACCTGTCTAATTTGATTAACAATTGGCTTAACAGAAGCTAACTCTATCTTTAATTTTTCAGCAGCATTCTTTCCAATTTCAACATCCATATTTTTTCTTATATAATCAATAATATCTTGGTCTAAATCATCACCTGCTACCTTTACAAAATTACAAGCAACAATTTTTCCTAATGCAATAACTGCAATTTCTGTTGTTCCACTTCCTATATCAACAATCATAGAAGCCTCTGGACTAGACACATCCATTTTTGCTCCTATTGCCGCAGCCAAAGTTTCTTCAACAAAACAAATCTCTTTAACTCCTATATCTAACAGAAGCTTTAATACAGCTCTTCTCTCAACTTCTGTCATACCAATATGTAAATTAATAACAACTCTAGGACTTCCTATATTTTCTGTAGCTTGAAGTTCTGCAATAAATTCTGCCATCATCATTTCCATTGCATTTAAATCTGCTATTCCGGCATGTAATAAAGGTCTTAGTGCCTCTATTTTTCCAGGAGTTTTCCCTATCATCTCTTTTGCATCATTTCCTATAGCAACAACATCTTGTGTTTTCTTTTCTATCGCTATAATTGATGGTTCATTCTTTATAATTCCTTTATCTTGTAGTACTATCAATATTGAAGAAGTTCCCAAATCAATACCAATATTCTTACCACGCAATTTAAAAAAGTTCATTTTCAACAATCCTTCCAAACGTCTTATAAAAAAGCACTTTTAAATTCTCCATCCCCAATAACTATGTGATCTAACAATTTAATTCCAAATAAATCTGCACATAGCTTTATCCTTTTTGTTACCTCAAAATCTTCCTGACTTGGTGTTGCATTACCGCTCGGATGATTATGTATTAAAATAATTTTATCTGCTCCCATTTTTATTGGCTCTGCCAAAATTTCTTTTGGCTCAATAACTGCAAAATTTGTTCCACCAAATGAAGCATCTATTATTCTTACAATTTTATTTTTATTATTTAATATAACTACTTTAACAATTTCTCTTTTTTCAAATCTTAATTCTTCCATAAAAACTTTTGCAACATCCTTAGAAGAATATACAAAAAGCTCATTTTCAATAGGTCTTGATAATCTTTTAGCTAGTTCAAAAGCAGCCTTTAATCTAATTGCCTTAACCCTTCCAATTCCTTTTATTTTTTTCAACTCTTCTAAAGAAATCTCTTGCAATGCTCTAAGCTCATTTCCAATAAAACTATTACTCAATGAAATTACCTTGTGAGCAAGTTGTATAGAAGTTTCATCCTTTGTACCACTCTCAATGATTATTGCCAACAATTCTGAATTAGATAAACAAGCTTCACCATATAATTCTAATTTTTCATATGGCCTCTCATACATTGGCAATTCTTTTACCTTTAAAGTCAATCAAACATCCTTCCTATAGCCCAAAGTTTAAAGTTTATTATATATAAATGCTGCAATAATCATACCAACTATACTTGCCACATTTATTTTTATACGTAATTCTATACTAATCTTTAATATGCTTAAATCTAGTCCAACAGGTCCACTTGTTCCAAATTCTTCTCCATAAGCAAGCCATGAAAGCCAACTAACTTGTGAAGCAAAATTAGCAATTAACCCTCCTATAACAATTCCACATAATAAAAATATCAAAAGTATCCACAAATTTTTTTCTCTAATCATTTTAGTTTTGTTCCTTTCCAAAGGCATAAAATAATTTGAAAAACCATCAAAATTCATGTACTATTTTTTCAAATCTAACCTTTATCTTTTGTTACGGATTATTACATTTTAACATGTATGTATTATATATTCTGAGGTCATTTTTTTCAAGTTTTTTTCCTAGTTTTCCATTTTTTTATCATTTATTTTTTTACACCACCATGCTACAATTTACTTAAGTACTAAACCAACTAAAGGAGCATGTCAATGTCAAATTATAAATACATTTATTTACCCATTTCATACTTAGAAAAAGAAAACATCTCTAAGAAAGATTTTTTAGAAAATTCTCCAGAAACTCAAGATTTTCTTAAAAAATTAACAAATAAAATTTCACCATTTACAGAAATACATAATATATTTTTAGTCTCTGATGAATTTATACTAGTTACTAAAAACAAATCCAATATAATATTTGAAAATCAAACATACTTTAATAAATTCAAAAATTTTATCTCAAATTCAAATTTTAAAAAACACATCAATTTTGATGATAAAAAAAGGGAAATATCAATTAATTCTGATACTCCCCCAATATTTTATAATATTTTATATGAATTTTTAGTATAAGTAATTTTGTGGATTTTGGCATATTCCATTAATTCTAATTTCTAAATGTAAATGTGGTCCTGTTGAATTTCCTGTACTTCCAACAGTTGAAATAATTTGTCCTTGTGACACATATTGTCCAACTGAACAATTAACAGTACTACAATGTGCATAGTAAGTTTGTACACCATTTCCATGATCAATAACAACCAAATTACCATATGTTCCTTTTGGCCCCGCATATGTAACTGTACCAGCAGCTGCCGCACCAACAGGTGTTCCTTTTGAAGTTGCTATATCTAATCCAGTATGTGTTCCTCTACTACGTTTACCAAATCTAGATGTTATTGTTCCAGATACAGGTCTCGCCAAAGATATACCTATTGCTTGATTACTATATGAAACAGTTTGCGATGTATTAACCTTTCCAGAATAAGAACCACTTGATGTAACAGTTGATTTAGCTGTCACTACTGGAACTACTGGAGCAGGTGCAACATACAAACTTTCCACAACAGCATCAGTAGATGACTCTTCTAATTTTTCTGAAGAATACTTAGCAACATATGATATAGAATTTGCATTAGTACTTTCTTTACTTTTTAAAGTTTCAATTATACTATCAGCCTCAGCAGCAGTCGCAACATACGCTTTTTCCTCACCATCAAGCATTATCGCAAAATCTTTGTAATAAGGTGTGCCAGAAGCTATAACAGTATCAAACACCTCATCTTCATTTGCTTCTACTTCTTTTTTTGAATAGCAAACCTCATATTCAGGCATTTGATCGATTTCAACAAAAGCGATTTTGTCACCATCACCAGATTTTATATATTTTTCTATTCTTTCCTCTAACTGCCCTTTTGTATCAGTATATCCTATAATTTCTCCATTTAATTTTACAGCATACATGGGTCTAAATAAAAAATATAAAATACCTATAACAATTAAAAGAGCAAAAGTTAATATTAGTACTAATTTTATTGATTTTCTAAAATGAATAAAAAAAGTTTTCATTTATCTCCCTTTCCAAACTTCATACATTATACATTATATTTATTTTTTTCTCAAAGTCAAATTATTTCATTATCATTATCTTTATATAATATATCTTTCAAAAACTCCATTTTTTTCTGTTTTTCTAATGATTTCTCTAAACATCATGGGAAACAACGTTTTCATGCATTTTTATTTGAAGAATATTTTTTAGAAAAACAGACATAATAAATACAAACAGCAATTGTACTCATATTTTTGTACAATTAATATCACAAAGAAAAAGGAGAAAAAATGGCAAACTTAAATCAAATAGAATTACAAAACCTTAGACATCTCATAGGTTTACAAGATACTAACTTTCAAAAACTAACTAACTATGCTAACACATGCGCAGATCCACAAATAAAACAATTATTTACAAAGTCAGCACAAGACACATTAAATACAAAACAAAAATTGATGTCATTTTTAACAGAATAAAGGAGGAAAAATGGAAGAAAAGTACATGGTAAATGATATTTTAGAAGGCTCTAAAAACTCATTAAAATCCTATGAAAATGCAATTGTAGAATCAGACAACACACGCAGCAAAATCAGTGCGTCTTGTAAACAGCAGTTTTCGCATGGCACTTACAGGTACACCGATGGAAAACCGCCTAAGTGAGCTTTGGAGTATCTTTGACTATCTGATGCCTGGATTTTTGTATGGATACACGCGTTTTAGAAGTGAAATAGAGACGCTAATTGTTTCTGACAAGGATGAAGATGCGATGACGCGTCTTCGCGCTATGATACATCCATTTATCCTTCGCCGACTGAAAAAGGATGTATTAAAGGAGCTTCCGGAAAAACAGGAGGAGATCGTCACAGTTGCACTTTCAGGTGAACAAAAAAAGCTTTATCAGGCACATTCACAGAGATTGAAAATGTTTCTTGAGGATCAAAATGATGAGGATTTTGCACAGAATAAGCTTCAGATTCTTGCTGAGCTGACAAAGCTTCGTCAGCTTTGCTGCGGACCAGAGCTTCTTTTGGAAAATTATAAGGGTGAAAATGCAAAGCTTGAAACATGTATTGAACTTATTACACAGGCTATTGCCGGAGGTCATAAGATTCTGCTATTCTCTCAATTTACGTCCATGCTGGATCTTATTGGCGAGGAATTAAAAAAAGCAAAAATAGATTATTATCGCATTGATGGAAGCGTAAAAAAAGAGGCGCGCATGGAGATGGTGGAGCAATTCCAAAATCCACAAAATCAAGTATCAGTGTTTTGCATTTCATTAAAAGCTGGAGGTACTGGACTAAATATGACTGCAGCAGATATTGTAATTCATTATGATCCATGGTGGAATAAGGCAGCTCAGAATCAGGCGACTGATCGTGCACATCGAATTGGACAAAAACATGCAATTAATGTCTATCAGCTGATAGCAGAGGAAACAATTGAGCAAAAAATTTGTGAACTTCAGCAGGTAAAAGAAGATCTGGCTGAGGAGGTTCTTTCTGGCGAGGGTATCAGCAGCACTCAGTTTAATAAAGACGAAATTATGAATTTGTTAGAAAAATAAACCGTTTATTCAAACAAAAAGGATAGGAAAATACATTTTTTAGCAGTTGTGCTACATTGACAGGCCTACTTTTTGTATGAATTTACGTACATTGTGAAAAAGGCTTGCACAACATCACCTTTTTTGTTATGATAATAATAAGTATGGAGTCGAAAGACCGGTCAGAATAGGGGGAAGAACGATGGATATCCGATGCAAAAAATGCCTGCTTCGAGAAATGGCAAATGAAGATATGTATCACAGGATACAGCGAACGATTGACGCGATTCCTCCTAAACTTCGGTGCTCAAAAGGGGAGTACGATGCACGTCTTGAATTATGCAAGGAGTGCGAAAAGTTGATTGGTGGTATGTGCCGTGTGTGTGGCTGCTTTGTAGAAGTACGAGCTGCCAAAAAAAGCGAACATTGTCCGGGAATACCGCGCCGTTGGGATGGGCTGCAACTTTAGGCTTAATATCGGCAAATTTTTGTCACAACTTGCTGCCCTGCAGCAGAAACGGAGGAAATTATAATAATGAAAGAAACAGTGATGCAGTTTGGTGAAGGTGGATTTTTACGCGGTTTTGTTGATTACTTCTTCAAGAAGCTGAATGATGCCGGGGTGTATGAAGGAAAGGTTGTTGTAATTCAGCCAATCGATAAGGGTATGGTAAATATGCTTAACGATCAGAATTGCGAATATAATCTGTACTTAAGAGGACTTCAGAACGGTAAGGAAGTTATCGAGCATACTCATGTTGATGTTATCTCAAGAGGTATCAATCCATATGAGGATTTTGATGCATACATGGCATTGGCAGAGAACCCAGATCTTCGTGTAATCGTATCTAACACCACTGAGGCTGGTATTGAGTATCTTGGAACTGAGAAGTTAGATGACAAGCCGGCTAAGTCATATCCTGCAAAGCTGACCCAGTTCTTATACAAGAGATTCCAGACAGGCTTAAAGGGATTCATTCTTCTTCCATGTGAGCTGATCGATCACAATGCAGACACCTTAAAGGAGTGTGTATTAAAGTATGCAGATCTGTGGGAGTTAGGAGATGAGTTTAAAAACTGGCTGTTGTCCGAAAACGATTTCTGCAACACCTTAGTTGACCGTATCGTTACTGGTTATCCAAGAACAGAGGCTGCTGATATCTGCAAGGAGTTAGGCTACACCGATAACCTGATTGATACTGCTGAGATCTTCCATCTGTGGGTAATTCAGGGTCATCACGAGGACGAGCTGCCATTCAACAAGGCTGGCTACAACATCGTATGGACTGATGACGTTGCACCATATAAGAAGAGAAAGGTTCGTATCTTAAACGGCGGACATACATCTATGGTACTTGGAGCTTACCTGTATGGCCTTGAGACAGTAGGCGAGTGCTTAAAGGATGAGACAGTAAGCAGCTACTTAAAGCACTGCATCTTCGAGGAGATCGTTCCGACTCTTGGAAACACTCAGACCGATATCGATTTCGGAAAGGCTGTTTTAGAGCGTTTCGCAAATCCGTTCATCCGTCACATGTTACTGTCTATCGCACTGAATTCTGTAAGTAAGTTCCAGGTTCGTGTACTTCCAACCATTCTTGAGCATAAAGAGAAGTTTGGAAATTATCCGGAAGGTCTTGTAATGTCTATGGCAGCATTGATCGCATTCTATCGTACCGATAAGGCAAACGATGGTGCAGAGATCATGGAGTTTATGAAGACTGCAAGCGTAGAGGATATCATGAAGAGAGAGGACTACTGGCATGCAGATCTGACCGAGATGATCCCGATGGTACAGAAGTACTACGATGTAATCGAGAAGGATGGCATGAAGGCAGCTTACGATTTAGTATTAAATAAATAATCACAAAGCAGCCGGACCAATTTATGGTTCGGCTGTATGCCGTAAAGCGGCGCAAAACGTCAGAATGCGAACAGAAAGGCATATAGAATTTATGAAAACTTACATTCAGATTAATCCACAGGATAATGTCTGTGTTGCACTGGCTCCTATTGCAGCTGGTACACAGATAAACGCAGGCACGACCGTGACCACACTAGAGGATATCCCGCAGGGTCATAAGATTGCACTTGCTGATATCAAAGAAGGTGAAAAGGTCATCAAGTATGGTTTTCCGATTGGTGTGGCAAAGCAGGACATCAAGGCAGGTTCCTGGGTGCATGTTCACAACGTAAAGACAGGTCTTGGCGATGTGCTTGATTATGAATATAATCCGTCAGGAAGTGAGTTAGAGCCGACAGAGCACGCACATTTTATGGGATATCGCCGTGAAGATGGACGTGTTGGCGTAAGAAATGAGATCTGGATTATTCCTACAGTTGGCTGTGTAAACTCCATTGCATCTGCACTGGAGAAGCAGGCAAAGAGTCTGGCAGTTGGAACAGTAGAGGATATAGTTGCATTCCCGCATCCTTATGGCTGCTCTCAGATGGGCGGCGATCAGGAGAACACCAGAAAGGCACTTGCAGATTTAATTCATCATCCAAATGCCGGCGGTGTGCTTGTACTTGGCCTTGGCTGTGAGAACAGCAATATTCCGGTTCTGATGGATTACATTGGTGAGTACGATAAGAATCGTGTGAAGTTTTTACAGTGTCAGGATGTTGAGGATGAGCAGGCAGCAGCAATGGAGCTGTTAAAGGAGTTAGCAGATTATGCAGGCACCTTCAAGCGTGAGCCAATTGATGCTTCTGAACTGATTATTGGTATGAAGTGCGGAGGCTCTGATGGTCTTTCAGGTATCACAGCAAACCCGACTGTCGGCGCATTTTCAGATCTTTTGATCTCAAAGGGCGGCACCACGATTCTGACAGAGGTTCCGGAAATGTTTGGAGCAGAGACACTTCTTATGAACCGCTGTGCAAATGAGGAGCTGTTTAATAAGACAGTTGATCTGATCAACAACTTTAAGAACTACTTCACAAGCCATAACCAGACCATTTATGAGAATCCGTCTCCTGGAAATAAGAAGGGCGGAATCTCCACACTTGAGGATAAGTCTTTAGGCTGTACACAAAAGTCTGGAAGCGCACTTGTAAAGGGTGTATTAGAGTATACAGAGCCAGTTCACACAAAGGGACTTAATTTATTAAGTGCACCGGGCAATGACCTTGTTGCGGCAACTGCACTGGCACTTTCAGGTGCTCATATCGTTTTATTCACAACAGGAAGAGGAACTCCGTTTGCATCCCCAGTTCCGACAGTAAAGATTTCTAGTAATTCCAAGCTTGCAGGTCATAAGGATAACTGGATTGACTTTAATGCAGGACGTCTTGTAGAGGATATGCCGATGGAAATGCTTTCTAAGGAGCTGTTTGAGTATGTGCTCGCAGTTGCTTCTGGAAAGAAGGTTAAGGCTGAGGAAGCTGGCTTCCACGATATGGCAATCTTCAAGCAGGGTGTAACGTTGTGATACTAGGGTCGAAAAGTCACAAGCTGATCGGGCTTGCACGATAATTATCATAATTTTTAAGACTAAGAAAGGATAGGATATTATTATGAAAACATTTATGGGGAAAAATTTCCTTCTGACAACTGATACAGCAAAAGAGCTGTTCCATGATTACGCAGAAAATATGCCGATCATCGACTATCACTGCCATATTAACCCGAAGGAAATCTATGAGGACCGCAAGTTTGAGAACATCACTCAGGTATGGCTTGGCGGCGATCACTACAAGTGGCGTCAGATGCGTTCTAACGGTATCGACGAGAAGTACATCACAGGAGATGCAACTGACAGAGAGAAGTTCCAGAAGTGGGCAGAGACTCTTGAAAAGGCAATCGGAAACCCGCTGTATCATTGGAGTCACTTAGAGCTGCAGAGATACTTCGATTATCACGGTGTATTAAATGGTGATACTGCAGAAGAAGTATGGAATATCTGTAACGCAAAGCTTGCTGAGGATTCTATGACTGTTAGAAATATCATCCGTAAGTCTAATGTAAAGGTAATCTGCACCACTGATGATCCGATTGACAGCCTTGAGTGGCATAAGAAGATCGCTGCAGATGAGACTGTAGATTTCAAGGTATATCCGGCATGGAGACCAGATAAGGCAATGAACATTGAGAAGCCAGATTTCTTAGAGTATGTACAGAAGTTAGCTTGTGTATCTGGAATCAAGGTAGACAGTGTAAAGAGCTTGTTAGCAGCAATTGACAACCGTATGGAATTTTTTGATTCCATGAAGTGCTGCGTATCTGACCATGGTTTAAATTATGTTGTATATCAGCCGGCAAGCGAGGAAGCAGTTGAGGCAATCTTCCAGAAGAAGGTTAACGGTGAAAAGTTGACTCAGCTTGAAATTGACCAGTATAAGACAGCATTTATGATTCATGTAGGAAGAGAGTATCATCGCCGTGGATGGGTAATGCAGATGCATTATGGCTGCAAGCGCGACAACAATACCTTCCGCTATAACCAGTTGGGACCAGATACAGGATACGATTCCATCAATAATGATGCAACAGCAGCTCAGTTAGCTGATTTCTTAAATGCACTCAGCACTACAAACGAGCTGCCAAAGACAATTCTGTATTCCTTAAATCCAGCTGACAACGAGATCATCGGTACCATTATGGGCTGCTTCCAGGACAGCGAGGCAGTAGGCAAGATCCAGCACGGTTCTGCATGGTGGTTCAATGATAATAAGTCAGGTATGATCAACCAGATGGTAAGCCTTGGAAACCTTGGTCTGCTTGGAAACTTTGTTGGTATGCTGACTGACTCCAGAAGCTTCTTATCCTACACAAGACACGAGTATTTCCGCCGTATCCTGTGTGAGTTAGTAGGAGGCTGGGTAGAGAACGGCGAGTATCCATACGATAAGAAGGCATTAAAGAACATTATCGAGGGTATCAGCTACAACAATGCAAAGGCATATTTTAACTTCAAGGATTGATTTTGAAGTAAATAGTTACCTGAGTTTTTGTAAAATACGATGTCAGGGTCAGCTAGTTGTGATCCTGACATTAGTTTAATTTTAGTATGGAGGTGCATAGTATCCTTTATGGATAGTCACAGTATGACCCTGGTGGTCGCTTTAATATTATTAATGATGGGTTCTGCCTTTTTCTCTGCAACAGAGACGGCCTTTTCCTCGCTGAATAAGCCGAGATTAAAAAATATGGCAGCAGAATGCAACAAAAAAGCAAAGCTTGCATACAAGCTTGCAGAGAATTATGATGAATTGATTTCAAGTACACTTGTAGGAAATAACGTTGTAAACATTGCAGCAACAACAATTGGAACACTTCTCTTTGTAGGATGGCTCGGATCAAATGGAGCTACTGTATCAACTATTTTTATGACAGTGATTACTTTAGTTTTTGGTGAAATCACGCCAAAGAGTCTGGCAAAGGAATGTCCAGAAAAATTTGCAATAACTGTTGCTCCAATTATCAATATTCTAATTACTGTTTTAAAGCCGGTGAATTTCCTTCTGATCAAGTTAAAGAGCAGTGTAGGAAAGCTTTTAAAAGTCAGCGGCACAACGAATGGAATCACCGAGAATGAGCTTCTTACAATAGTAGATGAGGCTGAGCAGGTCGGTGGACTTGACAGTAATGAGAGTGAGCTGATTCACAACGTGATCGAGTTCAATGATCTTCAGGCAGGAGACATCATTACACCGCGTGTTGATGTTACAGCAGTTGATATCACAATGCCAAACGAAGAAATTGCAGATGTGTTCAAGACATCTGGCTATTCCAGAATCCCTGTATACAAAGATACGATTGATGATATTATTGGTATCTTGTACGAGAAAGATTTCCATAACTATGTGGCAGGAACTACAAAGTCAATCGAAACGATCATGAAGCCGGCTGAGTTCATTCCGCCTACAGTCAAGATCTCCGAGCTTTTAAAGAAGTTCCAGCAGACAAAGCTTCATATCGCTGTTGTTGTGGATGAGTTTGGCGGTACAGAGGGTATTGTTACCATGGAAAATATCTTAGAGGAGCTTGTAGGTGATATCTGGGATGAGCATGATGAGGTAGAGGCTGGCATCAAAAAGTTAGATGATGGAAGCTTCATCGTTCCAGAGGACATGGATTTAGACGATTTCTTTGAGCAGTTTTCCATCAACACCGAGACAGAAGCTTCTACTATCAACGGATGGATTACCGAGCAGATTGGAAAGATTCCGGAAGTAGGCGATTCATTTGATTTTGAAAATCCTGTTTCAGAGGAAGAAGATTCCGAAAAGGACAAAGAAAATCAAAACAATAAGCCGCAGAAGCTTCATATTGAAGTGACACAAACCGAGGGACAGAAAGCAGAAGAGATTCATGTGGTGCTCCTCCATAATGATGAGAGTGAAGAAAGTAAAGAAAAAGCATAATCATCTTAAAAAAGCATAAGTAGAATCGACAGATCTTCCATAGCAGGAGGGTCTGTCGATTTTTTATTTAAATTGAACTGTGAATCAAATGACAGTAAGCCCAAAGTGTGCTATGATAGAATTATCATAAATTTAGATTTAAACTTGGAATTGTGAAAGGAGTTTGGCGTAGATGGGAATGTTTGTAAATCCAGATAATTCAGCCTTTCAAGCAGCTTTAAATGCACAAATTTACGTTGACAAAAGTGGTTTACTTGTATATACAAATCGTGTTTTGGCATCTACAGACGCATTTATATGCAACAGCCGCCCACGTCGATTTGGAAAATCAATCACAGCTAATATGCTTGCAGCGTATTACAGTAAAGGCTGTGATTCAAGTAAAATGTTTGAAAAACTAAAAATAAGTCAATCAGATGGTTTTAAAAAACATCTGAATAAATATGATGTAATTCAGCTTGATATTCAGTGGTGTATAAATGCTGCTGGCGGTGCAGATCAAGTTGTTTCGTATATTACAGAAAAGACAATTTCAGAACTGCAAAGCATTTATCCAGAGGTATTAACAACAAAAAATCAGCAAACTTCTCTTCCAGAGACACTTGCAAAAATCAATGTAGCAACAGGAAACAAATTTGTTGTAATTATTGATGAGTGGGATGTTCTAATTCGTGATGAATCGGCCAATTTAAAGATTCAAGAGGAATATATCAATTTTTTGAGAGGAATGTTTAAAGGAACTGAGCCTACGAAATATATTCGGCTTGCATATTTGACAGGAATTTTGCCAATTAAACGAGAAAAAACGCAGTCAGCACTAAATAATTTTGATGAGTTTACAATGTTAAGTGCAAGCAATTTGGCACCTTATATTGGATTTACAGAAGAAGAGGTGAGAACACTAGCATTACAATATAATTGTGATTTTGAGGAAGTGAAAAGGTGGTATGATGGTTATATCCTAAGTGGATTGCAGATTTACAATCCAAGAGCGGTAGTTGGCGTAATGAGAAAAGGGGAATTTAAGAGCTATTGGTCAGAAACAGCATCATATGAGGCAATTGTGCCACTTATTAATCGAAACTACGATGGACTCAAAAATGCTATTATTGAAATGTTGTCTGGTGCAGCAGTAAAGGTTAATACAGCAACATTTAAAAATGATATGCTAGCGATCAAGAATCGAGATGATGTTTTAACATATATGATTCATCTTGGGTATTTGGGGTATGATCAGACAAAGAAAATGGCATTTATTCCGAATGAGGAAATCAGGCAGGAATTGACAGTTGCGGTAGAAAGCCGACGCTGGGATGAACTGCTTATGTTTCAGCAGGAATCTGAGCAATTGCTTACGGCTACATTAAATATGGATGGAGAAGCAGTTGCTTCGCAAATTGAAAAGATTCATAATGACTATGTTTCTGTGATTCAATATAATAATGAAAATTCATTGAGCAGCGTGCTGGCGATCGCTTATCTTTGTGCAATGCAGTATTATTTTAAGCCAATTCGGGAATTGCCGACTGGCAGAGGCTTTGCTGATTTTGTTTTCATTCCAAAGCCAGAATATCAAAATGAGTACCCGGCACTAATAGTTGAATTAAAATGGAACTGCAATGCACAGACAGCTATGCAGCAGATAAAAGATAGAAACTATCCGGCATCCATTCTAAGTTACACGGGTGATATTTTATTAGTTGCAATAAATTATGATAAGAGCAGTAAAGAGCATCAGTGCCAGATAGAGCAGTATCAAAAAGAGTAAGGATCTAAGAAAGAACATAAAAGGAGCCTGCGGTTTTGCAAATGGGTGTCCAGTGAGCTGTAACGAAATTGGTCCGGCGACGAAACCATTGCACCTAAGGGCTTTCGTAAACTTTAAGGGCAGAAACAAATTTTTTAGTTTAAACCCTGCAAAAAAGTAGCTTTTGCATGAATCCTGTGGTAAAATAGTCATATGATGGTGGCAATTTGAACAAAAACCACACGATATTTTAAAGGAGGATGTGCGAATGACTCAAAAAGAACAGAAAAATCAAATCAAAAATCTGCTGGCATGTGCAGAGCGTTTGTTATGCTGTATGACAGAAGTACAGCAGGATATGGACGAAGCAGCAAAGTCAATTAAACAGCAAAAATTACTTTCAGATGAAATCGCGTCAAAACTTGAGAATAAATTAAAAGAATTGCGGGAAGAGACAAAAAATTATACAGATATTTGTGGCGAGACAGGGATAAAAAATCTTATGGAATCTTCTATGTCAGAGGCAAAGCATGTTTTAACAGAACAGCTGCAGCTGATTGAGAAAGAGGAGAGAAGGCTTGCGTATAAGCGTTTTAAGTCCCTGCAGTCGCTAGATCCAGATACAAACGAGCATATTTCGTCATATAAGAATGATCTTAAGGAATTATTGGATGCATATGAAAAAGCACCGTCAGATGAAAAGATAGAGAAAAAACTAGATGCTTACAGTACATTTATGCAGGCACTTGATGAGACAGACAGCGCCAAAGTTATAGCATATATTCTGGAACTGTCGTCTGTATTTGATAATCAGCTGCTTGGAAAGGCATTTGTGGCAAGAACGATTAAAGAAGCATCAAATGAAAGCGATCAGACTGACATTGTAGTGGAAGAAAGCAACGAGGAGCCTGCGAAAGATAACGAAGCAGTTGAAGATGCGCAGCTTCTATCAGAGATTGCGGCAGCAAAGCAGCTTCCATTTATTCGTGATGAGGATGTGGCTTGCTATACACTTGAGATTGAAAAAGGAAAAGAAGAGAAAAAAGTTGGAACAAAGAGCTTTTTAAACGAAATTCGTGCAAAGTTTGCAACGGAAAATGGATTGGTTTTAACATGTCTTGATACGTTTGGTGTGCTTTCCATTCAGTTTCTGGCACTCGCAACGAAGAAATCCATGATCACACTCGAAATGTCATTTCGCTACTTATTTGAAAAAGGATATATCAGAATTTATAAGATTCCTGGCTTGGATTCTTTTTATTCCCTTTCAGCAAAGGCATGGAAAGCAATGCAGTCAAGAGAAGCACGCAATTATCTAAAAATAAAAGGTGTTGTTTATGATAATCAGGCAAAAAATGAAATGAATCTTGATGTGGATGAGGAATCTGTCAATGCAGCATTTGCAAGGATTGCTTATCTGCGTTTGCTAAATGCATTTTATGAGATTATTCAGCAAAATACATCAATGAAGGAAGCAGTTTTTGATGAGTGCTTTGTGGCTGTATTAAAGGATACATTTTTAATAATTATGATTGGTATTTTCTGGAGCATAAAGGGAAGTAAGGATGAAGAGATTCTTCTTGAAAATATTCCTGAGAGCGTAAATCATGGTACTGATTACGTTATTGTTGCCGGACTAAACAGGGATTATGCAGTTTGTAATGCCGATTATGTAGTAAAAGAAATGACATTTGATCCAAAGTGTGTAATCTGCTACGATTTGCTAAAAAACGAATATTTTGAGTATGTGTCAAATGATCCGTTCTCTCCAAAGAAGCTGTTAGAAAAGAAGGAAAATCAATCAGTAAAATTAGAGAGTAAAGTAGAAAACAAAGCAGAGAATAAATCAGATGATCAGTTAGAAGGTGAGCTGAAAATTAAGCTAGAAAGCCAGTCAGAAGATCAGTTAGAGTGTCAGCCAGAAAGTCAATTTGAAGATCAATTACCAGATCAGTCAGCAGACTCTTCAAAAGATGAAATACAAAATGCCTGCATGATGATTGTGGAAGAAAAAACTTACTGTGCTACAGCTTATCTCGATGCTGTAAAGGATACAAATGAACAATATAAAATGCTGTATGAGCAGTTAGCTTACGCAGTCAATGATCCTAAAATGAGATGCTCCTATGATTCTCATAAAATCTTTGCAATGTATCCGCAGAATGAGGATATATTGACAAATTATCTTATGCTGTCTACCTGCCTTCGCAATTTCTTTATGAACCATATTGAATATGATTATGAAATGAAGGCATTATATGAGAACATGAAGAGTATTCCTATGACACAGGCTTATCCTGAGCTGATGAGCGCAGCATATCGCATGGTGCAGTTTAAGGGAAAATTCCATAAGGGAATTGATTGCTACGCCGATTATCGTCTAAGGGATCAGATGAAAATTGAACATCGACTGGAAAATCTGGCAGTGCGTGCAAAGGGATATTATGAAACATACGTGTTAGGTCAGCCTAAAAACCATAAAAACGTAAAGCGCTTTGTTGATACATGGAAATTAGTTTTTGCTGAGGATGGTGAGATGGCATCATATCTTCAGGCAATCATGAATGGCGAATACGAGTATGCGAGTCTGTTTCGTGTAAATTTGCTTATTAATTTTATTAGTGATGGCTGTACAGCCGAATATTCAAATCTTAACCGTGAAAAGTTAGGAAACTATATTAATGACTGTTGGGATAAATCAAAGACAAATGGCGGAACCAAATTTAAGACTAGCAATCTTATGAGCGACCTTAGAAATAACCTGACAAATGCTATGGAAAAGGTTATTGGGATTACATGTGAGTGGATTGATCTGGCATCCGGACGCAGCTGTTCTGAAAATGATGCAGGTGAAAAGCGCTACCGTGAGATAAAAAGTGATCTTAGGGCAGAATTAAAAGCTGCTGAAAAAATCGTTCAAAAGAAGGAAACAGCAGAAGATATTTATGTGCAGGCAGGAAAAGCTGTGCTAGCGCAGACAATAAAAGAGCTTCTGGCAAGATTGGATGGCAGATACAAGGAAGAGTCTCACAAATATTTTTACATAGATTTTTTAAGAGGAAGCGAGGTACTTTTAGACGAGGAATATTTCCCAGATAAGCGGGGAAATTTTGCTGATTTTGAGAAATTGTCACTTCCGGCTCGTATTTTGCGTCATTCTAAGCTTGAGCTGTTAAGTTTTGAGGAAAAGCTTGAGCATATTTTCAAGGAATATGGAGACGACTACGGAGCAGCAGAACAGATTTTAGATTATATGCAAAAAAATAGAAATGCAACAGAAGAATACAATATTCAGGCATCTAAGGAGCAGGCTGGAAAAGATGCTCAAATCCGTCTTAATAACTTTATTGAAAATCTGGAGTTGGCGCAAAGCTATGGACAGATTGAAGAGACAAAGGAAAATAAGAAAGAAAAAATTCAGAAGATCGCAAATGAGTGGTTTGCTTATGCTGATGAGACGAAAAATTATGGCTTCTTCAAACGAATCTTGGAGGAGTACGAGAAAAAACTTCACGAGGACGCAAAGGTGCGCGGAGAGGCACTTCTTCGCGAGGTGGAAGGAATCGAGAATAACGACACGTTAGATGAGTGCCGCAAAAAGCGCATTGCCGCAATAAAAAGCATGATCGAATGTCAAAACTATACAGTGGCAGAGGATCTTTTGTCAAAAATTAATAGTGAAGAGACAGATGAGGAGCGGGAAATTCGAGGCACTGATTATCTGGCAAAGTTTATTGAAGAGTATGACTATAATTATAAGGCAGTTGCTAACAGCAGCAAGAGTCTTAGTGATCTGGCAGTTGTGCGGATTCATAACAAGGACGAAAAGTGGGCAAAGCGCCTTATTGACAACTGGATGAATAACGGACAGGCTTTGGGACAGTATAAGCTGACAGCTCTTCTTGAGGCGCTTGGCTTTTTAGACGCACAGGTAAAGGAGCAGGCAAAGCTTGGAAGAATTGAAAACTATATGGTTACGATTCCTGCTGTAGTAGGAAGAAAAGCAAACTATAAGCATCCGATTGCGGCATTTGGATCGAAGGCACAGACAGAGGGCTTTCGCGTTGCCTGCCTGTTTGGAAAGTATGATGCAGACCGTCTGATTGAAGAATTAAAAAATATCGGAAACAGCAAAAATACACTAGTTCTTCTTGATTATGCGCTGTCACTTCCAGACAGAAGATTATTTGCAAAAAAAATAAAGGCGAGCTTTAGTGATAAGATCTTTGCAGTCATTGACCGCGTATTACTAATGTTCTTAGTAAACAATTACAGTGTGCAGTTTATCAATCAGATATTAATGTCTGTTATGATGCCATTTTCATATTGTCAGCCGTATGTGTGGGATTCTTCAAAGGTAATGCCTCCGGAGATATTTATCGGAAGACAGGAAGAGCTTGAAAAAATCGAATCACCTTCCGGTGTCAATATTGTTTATGGCGGACGTCAGCTTGGAAAGTCGGCACTTTTAAAAAAGGCAAAAATGGATATTGATT